>Ga0181566_10004683_pt1 | contig 11094 bp, 11 predicted proteins | sample 101ome_15_FD_133762 | JGI IMG/M metagenome (GOLD analysis project Ga0181566, IMG submission 133762) | Coastal salt marsh microbial communities from the Groves Creek Marsh, Skidaway Island, Georgia - 101402AT metaG (megahit assembly) | ecosystem: Environmental > Aquatic > Marine > Intertidal... | reverse complement strand
CTTATCTTCGCCTACATAAGCGATAATAAAATTATTAATAATATCTTTAATGCTAGTAAACTGATAATTCCCGTAGCTCTCGTCTCCGGTATTAGGTATACCGTCGGGTCCATTATAGTAGCTTTCGGCTGATATGTTTATTAAACCCATTTATTAAGATTTTTCTTGTTGAGTATTTTGTGCCTCCATTTGCATTGCTGCCTGGTAAACGCTTACGTCTTTAATAGCCAACCCTGCTAACTCTAATATCTTGAAAACCAATTCAGTTTCTTCAGATTGGTGCAGTTCAAAATCGACTGTGTTTGTAACGTCGTATTCAGCGGTGCCAAATACATCGTTGTATGCCCACTCTACTTTAGCGGGTACTTTGATATAATTACACGATACACCGGTGGTTTGAATTTCATTTGAACCATATACTTTATAGCCTTCACTGTTTGCTACAAATATTGGACGATCGTCTGTTGGCTTTGCTAAAGGAGATGCTGCAATATAACGGTATTCGTTTGCGTTAATGCGCTCAACTTCGATATTGTTGTATAGCAAACTCCCGATACGGTATAAGTCCGCAGGCGGCACCCAGTAAGTACCGTTCCATGCCATTGCAGCAGTCTTTTCGAAAAGATTAATCTTCTCGTTTAAGATGTTAAGCATGTCTGAATACTCTGTATCATTACCATGCAATCTGCCAAACTGATTAATGTCGTAGAAGTATTGTTCGAACAAATCCATTTGTGCTTGGTTTGCAAACAAATTAAACTCCAGTGGCGGCAAATATCCTCTTTGTTCTTTATTGAGGATTGCTAGCACACGCTGATAAACAGTATCTATACTTACCATAATTGTTTTTGTTATATAAAAAAGTTAGGCCACATTTTCATGCAGCCTAACTATTATTCTTGACTATAGTCGTTTTTGAATAGCATTCAAAACTTCCATACCTTCGTCAGTCTTGAAGAACGCTGCTAGTGCAGAATATGGATGTTCATCAAACGGCACGGTCATTAGTTTCCTATTTGATTCACCGTAAGTGAATGTTCGTTGATCTTGTGACAATCGTATAATTCCAGCTTCAGCGGCTTTAATACCGATATTGCGAAGATGAATAGAATCGTCATTAGCGAGTTCTAAGAACAAATTAGGACGAGAACGTGCAAACAGCAAGGCGTCGCGTTTAAGCTCCTTAGAAGACATATTAGATACCTCAGAGCCTACCTCAGCACGTAAGATTGCTTCGAGCTCCTCAATATCAAGATCACGTGCGAGTGTCATTGCTTCAAGTTCCATTTCGATGTAACCAATGTCGTCTGTTGCAATTTGTTCTGGCGCGTATTCTTCAATAATTCCCTTCTTTGTGTATGGGTGATACAGCGATAACAATTGTTGCAGCACAACATTTTCTTTAGGGACCCTTAAAATACCGTCTCTAAATACAATTCGGCCTAGCGTCGCGTTGCCGTCTTGCTCGTCAACAAAGCAAGATCGTTGGTTGGTAGCATAACGAATTTCACGGTTATATCCTTTTTCCTCATCAAACCACAATAGCGGCTTTTGAGCACTATGTCTTGAAGGCACAGTAAATACAAGCGGTTTACGTTTGCTTTTTAATTCGTATAGTCGATCTTTGTATACCCAATTATCGACTGGTTGTTTTTTAGTTTCAGCAACAGGCGTTTCTACGACTGCAGCCTTAGGTGCAGCTTTAGGCGCTGCTGCCTTTTTTGTTTTAGCTTCTGCCATGATATAATAAAATTAAATAAAGGTAATAATTACCCCCGTCACAAGGACGAGGGTAATATTATAAAATCTCTTAGGATTTTTTCAACAATACGAAGTTGTTAGCTCCTTGTACACAAAGCAAACGCTCAGACAAGAAGTGAACATTCATTGCATCTTCGTCACTAGTGTAGTTGCCACCAACAGAACCAGTAACCCAAGACTTCATACGACGATCATCAGCTTCAGAAGCGCGGTAACGTACGTGCAAGAATGGACGTGCGATGTTTTTACCTAGTGTTTGATCGTAAACAGTAGAAGTACCTGCAGGAACAATAACACCCTCAACGTTGTTAACCAACCCGCGAGTAGTTGCATCATTCAAGTATTTCCAGTCTGTTTTGTAGAAATCGTAAGAACCACGACGGAAACCAGAGAATCCTAGGTTCAACGCCATATCTTCAGAGTTGTTAAATACCCCGTAAGAAGTACCACCAACACCGTAAGCGTTTTGAGCAGCTAGCATGTTGTCGATAGCCAAAGAAGTGCCGCGATCCAAGAACATCATGTTCTCTTCGATAGCTCCCTGTTTGTCAAGTTCAGCCAAGATAACATCAAATTCTGCAAGACCACCACCTACAGTAGTTCCGTTAAAGTCTTGGTCGTTGTAAACCAATCCGCGGTCTTCAATGGCAGCAAACAAACCTTCAGAACCTGAAACGTCCATTGTACCAGCAGCTTTTTCAGCCTCGATCATTGACATTTCCAAGTAGTCTTCGAAACGTAGACGAGATTCGTGCTCACCTTTCAAGTACCACAAGTATCCAGAAGTACCAGCTTCAGAAGTTACTTCAACCCAACCAATCTGAGCAGTGTCAGAACCAGTTACGCTGTATTTGTCGCGCAAGATGATTGGCTTGTTAGTAAACGTAGTGAAGTCAGCATCTTTAGATACACCTGCGTTTGCAGAGCCTTTACCGTACTCAGAACCGTATACAAATACTTTAAGCGGGTCGCTTACTGTACTAGTAACAGTCATCAATGCGTTAGCGTTGTTGTATACCTGAACTGTTGCTGTTTGACCAGTAACGTTAGTTACATAAGCTTTTTCAACTACACCAGCTGCGTCAGCAAGAACAAGAGTCATACCTTCGTGGATAACGTGATCCGCGTTGAAAGTAAGTGTGCTTGTAGAAGCAACTTGAACGTCGTCGTAAGCAATGTGCAAACGGCCTTGTTCAGACCAAATGATTTGGTCAGAAGCCATTGGCATTTCAGCACCAACCATACGCAAGAAACCAGAAACAGTACGGTTACCGTAACGCTCGATTTCTTTTTCGTATACTTCAGGTAAGAATTGCTGAGACCACTGTTGGAAACTTGGGTCAGCAAAGTTTAAATAGTTTCCGCCCCACAATGATTTAGTAGGAGCAGGAGTCAAGTGTGTTGCAAAAGCACCACTTGAAGCGAAAGATCCAGCCATTTTTAATTAGTTTTAAATGGATTATTATTTTTTCATTCTAACTCTCAACTTAGAAGAACTAGTGCCTTCATCAAGTATACGAACTGTCCAACCATTCTGAGCTGCAGCTTTTGTATGTACCCCTCTCGGGTCCATGTCTACATTCTTAGATTTGGCGGTACTATCTTTAATTGCGTCGGCTCGGCCCTGCTCATAAAAATGTTGCGCAACTTTGTCGGCATTCATTGCTGTAAACAGAGATTTATGATAACCCCTGGCGTCCGACATTTCATTATTTTCGTTCAAGAACTTCTTGATAAAATTATTAATGTCACCTTGGGTTTGTTTAACCTCAGCTGCATTATTAACCTTAAAGCGGTATTTCTTTTCGCCTACTTGGTAATCGAATCCCTCGAAACCTTCACCGAAAACTTTCTCGCTTTCAGACTTAAATCTGCTAGCTTGTCGTTCAGCAATTTTAGCTGCTTCTTCGTTTTCTTTATTATAACGGTTAAAAAATTCAACCGCTTTTTGTTGATCAGGGGTGAGTTTAGACCCCATCTTGATCTCTTCGTAGTATTTAGACTTAAGACCGTCTAGATGATTTTTAGCATTTGCCAATGCCTGTTTACGCTCTACTTTTTTGCGGCGCACTTCTCTTTCATCATCAAGGTCTTCATCGTAAGAAAATTTGTCTTCAAGCATGAAGTCAATATCTTCCGCGTCTAAATGCGGGTTTGTGGTTTGGTAATATTCTCGTAGAAGTTGGTCTTCATTAAGAGTACTATAATCTGTATTTAAACGAACGTAATCCTCAAGTGTTCCGCCGGTTTCGTTCATAAAATCAACGACTTTTTGAATATTTTCCGGCAGCTCAATACCTGACTCTTGCGATTCCGCAACTGCTTCAGCGACTTGTTCGTCAAGCTGTTCAGCTGCTGATTCAATTTCTTCGTCTGTTACTTCTTGTAGAATGGGCTGTTCATCTTGAACGGGCTGCTCGACAATTTGCTCGGGCTGCTCCCGTACTTCTTCGTCCATTCCTTCGCTAGCCGCGGGTTGTTCGCCCACATCCACCGTCTCTGTTTCTCGCTCTTGAACGGCATCAGTTCTTAAATCTACTTTAATTGTACCATCTTCAAAAGAAGCATGCGTCGGAGCGTTCTCTTCTTGTTGAATTTCTTCTTGAATTTCTTCAGCCATGATAAAATACTATATAATTGTTATTCTTATTATTACTTAGGTTCAAACGTACCTAAACCGAATCCACCGCCCATGATGTCATTGCCTGACGACTCAAAGTTTTTAGGTGGAGTTTGCTTTTGTCTTTGCTCAATAAGTTCGCTTTGTTGTGACGCTTGCATTTTTGTTCTTTCGTCTTTGCGATCTTCCTTTGCTGCTTCCTTAGCTTTTTGGCCATCAACCTCAATGCCTTTAAGCTGCATATTGTATTGGAATTCCAGTGCCATAAGTTCTTTCTTGGCTGCAACTTCTTGTTGCATTTTCTGCATTTCCATTTGAGCTTTCAATTGTTCAAGCTGCGCTTTGCTTTGCGTAACTGCCTGCTCTTTCTGCATTTCGGTTTGCGCTGCCATTTGCTGTGCTTCCGCTTGAGCTTGTGCTTGCGCCTGGATATTTTGCTGTTGTATCGCCTGGTCGCGTTCTAATTTCTTTTTGCGGCGAACCTTCAATAATTGATTCGCTAGTTTAAGGTTTTTAACTTCGCGAATATCAATAGCGTCTTCAAGGTCAATTAACCCGGCTGACAATGCAGTTTGAATATTGTTTTCCAACATTCCTTTTTCTTCATCGTCAGGTGCTAATTGCAATACAATACCAAAATCATAAAGATGTAACTCAGACAGTTCTTCAAGCGTAGCTACATTGTAACCACCGATCTTTTGTATCAATGCATCTTTTGAAGGGCTGTATTCTAAAACGTCTGATACACGCAGTGATAAACACTCTGCGGTTTCAGCTGTCAAGAATAAACCTGCATCGAGTATATGGCGAGTTGCTGTATTCGAATTTGCAGCTGCAAGTTTCTGAACGCCAACAAGCGCTCTTGCATCAGGCGTAGAACCATCACGTGCTTCACTTAGACCCGTTACATCGCGAATCATTTGCAAATAATAGTTATAAGTCTGAATAAGCGTCTGCATTTTCTGACCGCCTCCAGTCGTCTGCAACGGTTGAATAGGCACTTTACCTGGGTTCATGTCACCCTCTTGAGTAAACGAGCGCCCAATAACAGAACCCGTCTGGAAGAACATATTAAGCGCTTCTTGCGGGTTATAGTTTGTGCCGTTACCTAAATCAATTTCAGCAAGACCGTCCGCATCCATATATACTCCATCAGGCATCATCTTAGACATCACCTGTTGCAGTTTCAAATGCGTAAGCTGTATCATATCAGCAAAGCCGGTACAACGGCTTACAAGCGACTCGATACGCCCTTTGTACATTCTAGGAGCTACAATACTATAGTTCATTTTAACTTTAGTATGGTCACTCTTAGGACGCATCATGTTTTTAGCCAATTCCCACTTTAGAAGTATATCTGTACCTAATACTAATACACCTTCATAAAGCACCTCCAAAGATCGAGAAGCCTTGCTGAATCCTTCTGCATCAGCAGGCGGATCAAACGTATCGTCTCTTTCAATTGCTCTTTCGAGGCCAGTGGAACTTTCTTTAATTTTATAAACCTCGTTAGCATAGGTTTTGTAATTGAAGTAAAGTATCTGCACTGTATTTGAGTCGCGGGCATCAATATTTGACATTGATTGATCATAAGTTCCCGCGTAGTTCTGTGTACCCTGCTTGGCTATTCTCTCCATTTCCTCATTGCTGAGGTTTGGAAATTGTTTTTTAAGTTCGTTTAATGGAACCCATTTAACTTCTCCAACATAGTATATGTCTTCAAAGTAAGGTGACTCTGAATACGAATAGACCATATAAGCTGGGTCAACGTATTCAACTTTAATGCCTTCTGACTTATTAAAAGTATTCTTAACCGCTCCAATACCAATAGTGGTCAAGTCATAATAAAAACGACGCTTAGTAAGATCGTAATTGTTACCGTCAAGAATAGTATTAATCGCTAGTTCTTCCGCTATCTCAATGCCTTGCTTATATCCAAGCTGCATATGCAATTCCAGCTCTTCTTTAGAATCCGGAAGAGACATTGGGTCGTTTTCATAAAGATTAATACCGAAAGCATCCTTAGCGAAGTCATTTAATTCTTTAGTCTGCATATCGCGAATAATAGACTCCATATACTGCGTACGTTTAGAAACGCCATATGGGTCTTGCGAATATGCTTTAATATCAAAACTTCTGTCTGCGATGCCGTTTACAACAATGTCTACAAATTTAGACAAAATAGGTACAGGCTTCCAATCTAAATTTAAATAAGATAAATCGCCATTAATGGATAATTCATCTTTGTACTTTTGTATTGATTGCTCGCCTCTGGCATATAATCTTAAGTTATGGAAGCTATTGTGATTACTTCTAAACCTTGATGTACCTGAATTATTTGAGAACCATTCATTTTGAATAGCTCTACCTACCTGCAAGCCATACTCGTATGACATCTTTTCCAAGTCACTAACAGTTTGGCTAGGGAAAAAGTTATTTATAACTGACTCAGGCATATTGTTATTTTATTATTTCTGAATTGAAGCCATTCTGCTTATATTTAGCAAAATGTAAATTTAGCTTTCTTTTTTGCATCGCCGCTACAGGTCTGTACAGGTCTTTATGACAAGCCATAATAGCTAAACCAGAGCTGATCGATGCATCATGTTTTGTACGTTTGTTTATATCAAACTTAGCCCAATCTTGCAAGGTATCGTTAAAATACATTGTTCCGTATGCGCCGTCTTCTAATAATCCAACGTGTTTGTTTATATACATTTCAATAGCAGCAGCGTGTGCTTGCTTCATATCCTCACTAGAGTTTGGAATACCACCTATTTCTTTTTCGGTAACCGACAGTTTATTCCAAAGTTTGTCAGGGCGATTCATAGAGTAGCCTCTGTAGCCTCTGCGTTTGAAATGATAGAGTAATCTAGGTTTGTTATTCTCCGCAAGTATAGGCATCCCGTAAAACACGCATGCCATTAATACATCTTCAAAAAATATCTCCGCTGTTTGCGGTCGAGCTATGTATTCTAAAAAGAATGTGCTCGGTGGCGCATTTTCCATACTGAACTTAGTCAGTCCGTGCAATGCACCCTTAGAACCTCTGCCATCAGTAGTTCCTGAAATATCGTAGCTATCACAGCCAAATGCGCCTACATGCTCATTGCCTGGATATTTAACGCCGTTTTTTAAGTACTGCTTATTTTGCATACTAGCATCAGGTATCCAAGAGACTTTAAATCGTCCGTTTGGATTCGGCGTAAATATAACTTTAGTATCCTTAACGCCGTTCTCCCACTGAAAACTACCGGTGGTTATGGTATTAGTATTACGCAGATCTTGGTTATAGTCAATCTGCTCGTACAATTTAGCTAAGTTGAATATGCTATTTTTGGTTTCGTCTCTGAACGCGTGGTCTTCGGTACGCGGAAACTGTCTATAGTATTCATTCAAGCCGTCCTGGTCGTGTCTAAGACCTTCAACCTCATTCTCCCAGTAATCTATAACCCCAACGTCAATAACGTCCCCGTAAGAGTCTAAAACGGTTTCTTCAGGCGTGTTGAATACGGGCTGTCCATATTCGTCGATGAACCCTTCGTAATTCCATTCCATTGGGATAAACAAGCTGTATAAACCAGACTTTGTTTGGCCGTTAGCATTTCTTTTTGTAACGTCCGAGTCGTAGTACAACTTTTTGAAGTTTTCTCCACCCTTGTCTAATGCGTTTGAGGTTGAGCCCATCATACACTTACCAATAATCTTGGACCCTAGACGCAAACAAGTTTTAGTTACACGCCAGTTATTTAAGATATTGTCGGGTTTCTCCCATTTACCACTCTCATCATGGACTAATAGCTTCAGCTTTTCACCATCATAAGAGTTGTCACCAGTGTTTTTCCAGTCAATCGTGGTATCAAGACCTTCCATAATTTCTCGCTGGTTATCTTGCATTGACTTTCGTGTTAGCTTTGAAGCTGGCACACGATATGCTAATTCTGTTTTTGGTCTATCCATACCGTCTTGGATAGGCTTAAAGAAAAACGGATAGTTAACAGATATAGGCACAACCTTGTCTGTAAACATCTTTTTAGCATCGGAACCGGTTTTAGACAAAATACCAAAGCGAGCATCGCTGGATATTGTTGCCATATTTACCGTTTCTCCAGAGGCCATAAAAGAAAAACCACTACGTCTGTTTTTCAAATAGCACATACCGTAAGAGCGCTTATCGGCTTTTACGGCTTCCCAAAAAATAAAGAACAACCTGTTTGCTTCGCGGTAATCAGGGTTACCTACATCAATCTTGCTCCATTGCAAGTACATGTAGTGAGTGCCAGTAATATAAGTAGGAATCCCCTTATTATAAAACCAGTGGCCGTTATCGCGCCGGTTAAATTCTTCGTCAATATATCCCTCCCATTTGGCTTTAAATTCATCTGGATACGTTTTCCAATCAAATATAGTTTTGATATTTTTAAGCTCCTTGGGATATTCAGCAACTTGCCATTTGTTAGCACCTTTTTTTAAATCTTTAGGTGCTGGCGGCAACGCAATTGCTAAATTTTGTATTTCAATTATTTCTCCAATTTCACCCGTCTTGCTGATAACAACTATATCGTGCTCTTTATTATAGCCATAAGCCCATTTCTTAGACTTATTTAGGCGATGTATTGTGGTAAGCTTTACCGGCTCAATTGTTTTAACTAGAGTCTGCTCGTACATTATTTAGATCTTCTTTCAGCAAAACCAGAAAAAGCTTTCTTTTCTTCTTCTGCTTTTGGCTTGTTCTCTAATATACGCTCTTCCTCTTCAATACGTGTAAGGATTTCAAAGGCATCAAATATCGCCAATTTTTTAGTCGCAGCGGCGTTTTTTAATCTGTCCGCAGATACATCATCTTCTGTATTAGTGATGATTTTCTCTTCGGCTACTTTAATCAGCTCTTCGACCGCTTTACGCCCAGCTTGGATTATATTCCTCTTCGTCTCCTTCGTACTCATATTGGACTGTTATTTGATTAGCAGGGATTCTGTATAAACGTTGTCCCTCAATATTAAATTCGTATTCCATGCCAGGTCTAAACCCAACAAGCGCTCCAGTCTCAAACGTATCGTTAGCATATTTGACAATCCCGACTAGCGGCTCTTCTTTATCTAAAGAAAACTTGTCTTTGCTAACAATAGGCTTTACAAAATAAAACCCATCAATTGATTTCCATTCACCATCTCTCTTATACGCAAAGATCTGGCTTATATTTACGGCGTAAAGATTCTCTTCTATATAAGAACGACTTCTTTTTTCATCGCCTCTTATGTCTTTAAAAACCCTGAAAACGTTGTGATGAACTATTACTTCATCTCCAGCGTTAATCTCTGTCTCAAAAGCTGTAGGCACCGATTTAACGATGCCAATTCTAGAAACGTATTGATGGTTTTGTAATTCCGTATTTAAGATCAGTTGTTTTCCGTTTACCTCTTTAGCTGAGGTTGTTCTTTCACCTTTTGGTTCTACCAAAAAATCAAAAACACTTTTCATCAGTACTTAAGATCGTATTCAACGGATATGGCCATGTTTTTGTTAAAATCTTTCCATGGCATTACTGCATCTTCTTTTTGAATATAGATAGAGTACTTTTCTTCCTCTTCTATAATGTTAACTATAGTATGACCGCCATACACTTCCTGTCCAACAGAATAGTGCATGGCGTCATTTTTATAGTCCTTACCGATACTAATCTTGCGGATTAGGTGCATCAGTAATCTCTCCAGTTTTAAGGTCAACACTTACGTCACCGTATTGCTCCTTAAGCTCATTTTGAACATTGTTCAGAGCCTGGCGAGTAGTGGCGATTTGCGATAGCACATCTTGCTTTTGCATCTCTAAACCACCCAATGCAATTTGACCTTCGTTGATTGCCCCTACAAGCTTTTGCAATTGCTCTAGTTGCTCATCTGTAACTTTTTTCATTTAATTAAATTTTAATTGTTTATACTTAATTTATTATTACTCAAATAGTCTATGCCTTAAACTTTTTGCGTTCACCGTTAAGTGTATAATGTATTTCAGCATTAAAGCCTTTTGGCTTTGCAATAAATTCGGCTGCAATTAACGCATAGTTGTCGCCTTCTGAAACCAGATTTGCCTTCATCGCGTTATAGATATTAACCATTTTGGTATTCTCCGCCGTTTCGATACTCACCTCTACTCCTTGATGGCGCGTTTTTATAGACTCTAGCAAAGCTAAACGCTCTGCTTGCGTTTTTTGTGTGTAGCCGCTCAGGTCCAACTTAGGTGTGTCTTCACTCACCGCGTTCCCTGATAATTTGACCCAAGTTCCCTCGGTTGTGCTTTTATAAATATCCATATTATATATTTACGATATTAAAGTTATTGTCAATAAAGTTTTTCACTACACCTGCATTAAATGTTGTAGTTATTGTGCCGGTTTCAGACACACAGTTTAATACTCTCGCGGCAACACCATTACCATCATTGAATGCGCTAGTACCAAAGGCATAACAACCTACAATGCGGCCATCATACATCATTGCGGATCCAACGCCGTTGTCCCAGCCATAAGAATAATCACCGTAAGCTAAACAGTCTTTCATAAAGCCATTTGAGCTAGTCTGCTGCGCAGGTCTAAACCCAAAAGAATAAGGACCATAACCAATGCAATTTAGGAGTGTAAAATTATGCCCAGAGCCATATGCGCCAAAACACATCTCTCCCGTGCCGATACAATTTTTATATGTTGCTTTATTATT
>Ga0181566_10004670_pt1 | contig 11105 bp, 9 predicted proteins | sample 101ome_15_FD_133762 | JGI IMG/M metagenome (GOLD analysis project Ga0181566, IMG submission 133762) | Coastal salt marsh microbial communities from the Groves Creek Marsh, Skidaway Island, Georgia - 101402AT metaG (megahit assembly) | ecosystem: Environmental > Aquatic > Marine > Intertidal zone... | reverse complement strand
CTGGGGTGATTGGGAATTGATTGGCAATCCCACGAATTCCATCGGTACCAAAGAGCTGAGCCATAGCGAAAAAAAATGATGAATGGTCACTATAGCCCTACCGAGGAGTTGATTCAACTAAAACTGGCAGTTCATCGAATTTGAGTTGTTTCTGAAATTCTACTCTAATCTGTAGCGAGTTGCATTTTTCGCAAAGTCACGCCAAGTTGCCTGGGCAATGATCGCCCTTCTTTCTCCAGCCAAGTCTCTCGATTACGCTTCGCCTTTGCTGACTCAGAGGTCAACGCAACCTCGTTTTGTGAAGCAATCTGCTGAATTGGTTAGTCAGCTTAGAGCTCTCTCAGTGGGGCAGTTGGAGAAACTCATGGGAATTAGTAGTAAACTCGCGCAATTGAACCATGACCGCTTTGCGAGTTGGGAAGCTGATTTTCATCAGGAGAACAGTCGTGCAGCGATTCTTGCATTTACGGGGGATGTTTACCAAGGAATGGATCTGGCGCAGTGGAGCGCAGAAGATTATGCCAATGCTCAGAAACGTCTTAGGATCCTTTCTGGTCTCTACGGAGTGTTGAGGCCTCTGGATCTCATGCAGCCGTATCGCCTCGAAATGGGGACAAAATGGCCCAACAAAGGGGGGAAGAACCTTTACGAGTTTTGGGGCAATCAGTTGACCGAGTCCATTAATGCTGACCTCAAAAAATCAGGTTCGTCACTTGTCGTGAACCTTGCTTCAAACGAATATTTCTCAGCGCTCAAGCCAGCCAATCTTGACGGGGAACTTGTGACACCCGTTTTCAAAGACGAGAAGAATGGGAAGTATAAGATCATCTCATTTTTTGCGAAGAAAGCTCGAGGAATGATGGCCGATCACGTGATCAGGGAGAAGATTCTCGAGGCCAAATCTCTGCAAAAATTCCGAGGAGGTGGATACCGTTTTAGTAAGGGAGACTCGGATGCGAATACCCTTGTTTTTCTCAGAAAAGAGAACGCGGCATAGTTTTGTAAAACCTGGAGCCTATTGATCCGGCTCTGAATTTTGTGCCCGTCGGCCAATACAATAGAGATGCTCCTCACCTCGTAGATACCATTTGTCGTGGCAGATAACCGGAGAGGCCCAGAGTGGCTCCCCAAGCGTGATTTTCGCCGTTTCGTGATATTCTTCGCTAGGAAGAACGATGGTGATGACTCCTCCTTCGGAGCTAAAGACAACATGCTCGTTGAGGACAACGAGAGATGCGGAGTGTTCCCGTCCGATTTTTTTCTTCCAGAGTAGAGAGCCCTCACGAGCGCGGTAGCAGGAGGCGTTGCCAGAATCCGAGACGACCAGGTAGTATCCTTGAGTGACCACCGGACTGGGAACATAGGAGGGGTCTTTTCTCGTGTGCCAGACCACATGAGTCTCGGTCACGTCTCCGTTGCCGGTAGGATCAATGGCCATCATATGTTTGGTAGGAAACCCGCACGTCATGTAGAGGTATTTTCCATCATCAACCATCGAAGCGACAAATTGGTCAGTGGGGCCCTGAATGATCCAGTGTTGGCGGCCGGTATCAGGGTCGTAGGACGCGATACATTTACTTCCCGAGAGAATGAGCTGATTGCGCCCTTCGATTGTTCTTAAGAGTGGGGTGCAGTAGCTTCTTGTTTGATTTGGCCTGGGTGTTTTCCAGATTTCTTGGCCGGTTTTTTTATCAAGAGCGACGAGATAAGCCTCGCCATCGTGGTCGCCATTGATGATCACCTTATCCTGCCAAAGCACGGGGCTCGAACAATAGCCGTGGATGCTCGAGAAAACTCCAGGTCGCTTGCTCCACAGTTTGTTTCCCTGGAAATCATAGGCTGCGATAAACATGTTTTCTTGATCCAGGAAGCTTACGAAGATGGAGCGCCCATCAGTCACTGGAGTGCTCGAGGCGCGGCTATTTTTGCGGTGGATTTTTTCCACCGGCGACTCAAGGACCGTTTTTTGCCAGAGGATCTTTCCTGAGGAAGCATCGAGACGAAGGAGGAGCCGCTCGCCCGATTCTTCGTCCGCAGTAACAAGAAAAAGGGCATCGTCCCAGATCACTGGAGACGCGTGGCCTTTGCCTGGGACCTTTATTTTCCAGAGGGTATGCTCTTTCACTGACCAATTCAAAGGAGCCTGGCTATCTCTCACGACTCCATCGCCTGTGGGTCCCCTCCAGCCAGGCCAATTACTTCCCAAAGCAGGCAGAACCCAGAGGGCGAAGATCACCCCAATCAATCCCCTTTGCATGAACATAAGATGAACTACGATCAGGAAGGGAATTCCATTTCAAGAGCGAACATCAGGAGCTTGATTGCGGCACGAAGCTGACTTTGGGAGATTTGAGGACGCTTTTAGAGAAAGCTTGCTCCCAATCCGATGAGCCCTCCGCAGACTCCTCCCCAGACAACAAGCCAGCCGAGGTGCTCTCGGATCATTTGTTGGATGATCTCCTTCACAAGTTGGGGAGTGAGTTCCTCGAGGCGTTTTTCGACAATGAGGTCGACCTTTTCGAGCAAGGCGGATTGGCTACTACCCTGCGGCGCAGCGAGAGATTTGAGTTTTTGTTGAAAGTCGTTGGAACAAGCAAGATCGAGCATCGAGAGGCGCATTTTTTCGATGAAAGCTGGTTTGATGGGGTCAAGTGCTGCAGGTCCTCCAAACATTGCAAGAGCTCCGCCAAATTTGGAGTTCATGACGGCCTCTTTGAGCGCTTCGAAGGTGGGATTGAGGTCCAGCGAGTTTACCAGCGGGGTGAAGTCAATTTGAAGGCCTTGCTCATCTTCACCTCTTGCAAAGAAGCGGGTGATATTCTCGGCGGTAAAGAATTGCCTCATCATGAGTTCATGAATCCCTTTTTTGAAATCCTCAAAGCGAGCTGGAATCACTCCAGATCCATAAAACCCTGGAACTTTTTCAAAGAGCATATGGATCGCCAACCAATTGGTGAGAGCGCCAGAAAAAGCGAAAAGACCAATGCTCAAAAGGGGAGCGCGAAGGGGCTGCTCGAGCAGCAGAGCGGTGATTATTAAGAGCAGAGAGATCAGATTCGTCCCCAAGCTTTTGCCACAAAACGGGAGTTTCTTTTCTTTCTTGTGAGGATCTTGATGGATGCTCATGACGGCTTCTAAATCGTTCCGAGGTTGAGGAAAATGATTGGTGAGAGTTTTCTCAGGGCCATTTGCCGATCAAGGCTCATTTTGACTTTTGATGGGGGTTTGACTTCCACTGATAGAGGACTCCCAAAAGAGCAATGAGCGCGCCGAAGAACTCTCGGGTGAGCTCGACCCGAGGGTCTGCCGCCGACATTGATTCTTTCGCCATGGTTGCGGGTTGGTCTCCAAAGAGATTGTCCCAGAGGCCAGGGGCGGTTGTGATCATCTCGGCAAAGCAGGCGATGATCGCAACGACAAAATAGCATCGAGCAAGGGGCTTCTTTAACTGGATTAAGAAACCCGCTGCGATGATGGCGTAAAAGAGAAACCAAAGTAAGGAGTCCAGAGTTGGGTTGTTGAAAGAAGGGGAGGAGTAAATCTTTGGGTCGATATCATTCCTCTGAAACCAAGCAAAAACGAAGAAAAGCAGACCGAGAAGGAAGTGAGTGATGGAGGAAGTGAGTTTCATGTTCTTAGAATTGAATGTTGAGTGATACTAGAGATGGATTATCGTACTTTCCATGCATCGAAAGATCTTGTTTGTCTGCACAGGCAATACCTGCCGGAGTCCGATGGCGGAAGGAGTTTTTCGCAAGGCGGCGGAGGGCCTCACCTACGAAGTGAGTTCTGCTGGGGTAGCAGCGCAAGCAGGAAGTATGGCCAGCAATGAAACTCGAGAGGTGTTAAAGGATCAAGGAATCGATTTAGGAGATTTTCGGAGCCGGATGGTCGATGACAAGATGCTCGGAGAGGCGGAGGCTGTTTTCTGTATGACCGCGGGCCATCTTGAGATGCTTGAGATGCTTTATCCCGAGTATGAGGAGAAATACCACCTCGCCTGTGACTTTGTTGAATTTGACGGCAAAGTGGGTGTTGATGTGCCAGATCCCATTGGGATGGGGCGCAAAGCTTACGAGTCTGTCTCCACGGTCTTAAATGAAGCGGTGGTTGGAATCTTGGGATTTCTCGAAAAACGAGCAAATAAGGCCTGATAAGTTAAGTGAGCGCTTGCCATTTCCCTCAAGAAGGGTCAGGGAAGGGGCGTCCTTATGAATGCAGAGTCATATCGCGTTGCTGTTGGGGCCGATCACGGCGGAGTTGAGCTGAAAAATGCCATTGTGGAAGCGCTGCAAAGTGCGGGCCGCGAGGTGATTGATTATGGAACTCACGGGAGTGATTCCGTTGATTATTCAGATTTTGCAAATGAAGTAGGGCGGGCGGTTCATGAAGGCCGGGCAGATCGTGGAGTCTTGGTGTGCACTTCGGGAGTAGGTGTCTGTCTCGCCGCGAATCGTTTTCGTGATGTTCGGGCAGCAAATGTTCGCTCGGTTGAAGAGACGGTCATGACTCGTTCCCACAACGACGCCAATATTCTCTGTTTGGGTCAGTCAGTGGTATCGACGGAAGTGGGCCTAGCGATGGTCGAGGCCTTTTTGGCAACTGACTTTGAGGGTGGGCGCCATGAGGCACGTCTTTCTAAAGCCTCGGGTTCTCGACTGCAGGTCACCGATCCTGAGGTCTTTGAGGCAATCGTTGGAGAAGAGAAACGCCAACGAAGCCACATCGAGCTGATTGCTTCAGAAAACTTTGCCAGTCCCGCGGTGATGGAGGCGCAGGGCTCTCTCTTAACAAATAAGTATGCCGAGGGTTATCCTGGGCGTCGTTGGTATGGAGGATGTGAGAATGTTGATGTCGTTGAGGAACTAGCAATCAATCGACTCAAAGAGCTTTTTGGGGCCGAGCATGCGAATGTGCAGCCTCATTCCGGGAGCCAGGCGAACACGGCAGTCTACTTTGCGGTGCTTCAGCCCGGGGACAAGATTTTGACGATGGATTTGGCTCATGGAGGTCACTTAACTCATGGGCACCCGGCAAACTTCTCTGGCCGGCTCTACGATGTGACCCACTATGGAGTGAGCGCGGAGGATGAGAAAATCGATTACGATGCTCTCGAGGCACAGGCAAAAGAGGTGCAGCCTAAATTAATTACCTGTGGAGCAAGTGCCTATTCACGCACCATTGACTTTGAGCGCATGAGCCAAATTGCGAAGTCGGTGGGGGCCTATCTTTTTGTCGATATGGCACATATTGCAGGGTTGGTGGCGGCAGGGGTTCACCCCAGTCCGGTTCCGCATGCCGATTTTGTCACTTCAACAACGCACAAGTCTTTGCGAGGTCCCCGGGGCGGAATCATTCTTTGTAAGGAAAAATACGCCAAGAAAATTGACGGGCGAGTTTTCCCCGGTGTGCAAGGAGGACCGTTAATGCACGTGATTGCCGCCAAAGCGGTTTGTTTTGGGGAGGCCCTCAAGCCAGGGTTTAGAGAGTATCAAGCACAAGTCGTCAAGAACGCTCAAGCGATGTCAGCGGCACTTGAAAAGAATGGTTACCGGATTGTTTCGGGGGGCACTGATAACCATGTGTTTATGGTTGATCTTCGCCCGGTTGGTCTCGATGGCTCCATTGTTTCTGATACCCTGGACCGAGTCTGTATTACGGTGAACAAAAATAGCATTCCGTTCGATGAAGCTGGCCCCATGAAGCCCAGTGGGATTCGAATCGGGACACCTGCCGTGACGACTCGGGGCATGAAAGAAGAGGATGTCGCCGTGGTCGCTGACCTCATTCACGAAGCTCTCCTGGCTCGAGAGGATGAGGCTAAGTTAGCCGAGGTCAAAGAGAAGGTCCTTGCTTTTAATGCTGCTTTTCCTCTGCCTTGGTAGGCACAAGTAGGCCTTTGAAAAGGTCGCGGTTCTTTCGCGTGACCAGAGGGTGCATCGATCGAGGGGTTTTAGGAGATCATGGCTAAGGGATACGAGGGATTTGAAGCCTTGTGGCATGATCTCTTCTGGGAGGCAGAAGATGCTCCGAGCGAAGTGCCTTTGATGGATGAGTTTCTTGAGCAAAAGAGAGGCCAATCTCTTTATATCGGTTCAGGATCGGGCCGTTTATTGGGACCTTTGGTAGAGTTTGGCCATGATTTGGTAGGCTTAGAGCTTTCCCCTGAGATGGTGGCTCTCTCGAAGCAGTGTTGCCCCGAAGCAAAGGTGATCGAGCAGGCTTGGCAGCAACATAGGGGCCAGTATGGCTCGATATTAATACCTGCTTTTACCTTTCAGCTCTTTCCTGATCCCCAAAAGCAGTTACAGCGTTTGGGCCAGCAGACCAATCATCTGTATCTGACCTTGTTTTTTCCTTGGGCAGAATTGTCCGGGGAACTCCCCCAGAAAGCATGGTATTTTGACCGCTGCATTTCTTTGCCAGAAGGCCTCCAAGGGGAGTTAGAAACTTGGCATCAGATTAAAGAATCAACGGGTTCGCTCCGTCGTCGCCATCGATACACCTTAAGAGATCGTGACGGCCAAGTGCTCAAGCGTGAAGAAAGGGAGCAGCGGCTTCGATTCTTTACCGATGTTGGCTTAAAAAAACTCCTCTCAACCTCAGGCTGGGAGATCAAACGCGAAATTGTAAACTTAGGAGATCATGAGGATGGGGATCTTGTCTATGTTTCGACCTTTCATCTCGAAAAAGTGGCTTCATGACCCCGCTGAACCTAGGAGGGTTCGCCGCAGCTTATCTTTTGAGAAGAAAAGTTGTTCAACGCCCCCAAACTTGACCTTTTTCCTTGGTCTGCCTAGCGTCCCGGCCCTAGCGCTATGAGCAACCCAGAAGGAAAGTCCTATAAAGATACGCTGTTTCTCCCCAAAACAGAGTTTCCCATGAAGGGAAATTTGACGGTGAGGGAACCAGCTCGCCTCGAAAAATGGAATTCTGAAGGCCTCTATTCGCGAATTATTGCCAAGCGGAAAGCTCAAGGAGCTCCCCGCTTTATTCTCCATGATGGCCCTCCATTTGCCAATGGGGATGTGCACATGGGCACCGGACTGAACAAGGTCTTAAAGGATTTTGTGATTAAATCCAAAACGATGGCTGGCTTTGAGGCTCCTTACATTCCTGGGTGGGATTGCCACGGTCTTCCCATCGAATTTAAGGTGATGCAGGACGAGGATGCGAGGGATGTCGAACCTGCAGAGATCCGTCGTCGGTGTGAATCTTTTGCCCGTGGGTGGATTGATACTCAGCGGGAATCTTTTAAGCGACTAGGTGTTTTTGGTGACTGGGATCGACCCTACCTGACTCTTGATCCAAGTTATGAGGCCAATATCATTCGCACTTTTGCCGCTCTCATTGAGAAGGGGTGTGTCTATCAGTCCAAAAAACCAGTTCAATGGTCCTATGGTGCAAAAACGGCTCTGGCTGAGGCTGAAGTTGAGTATCAGGATAAAACATCGACAGCGGTTTTTGTGAAGTTTCTCGTCAATGAGAATTCTCTTTTGCCCACTCAAACCAAGATCGCTATTTGGACAACGACTCCGTGGACCTTGCCTGCAAATCTCGGGATCGCTCTGCACGAGCGCTTTACCTACACCATCGGAAAGTACTCCAATGGTGATATCATTCTCGTCGTTCGTGATCTGGTAGCCGATTTCGAAGAAAAGACCGGCTTAAAGCTCGAGGAACAGCTCGGAGAGCTCAAGGGGGCAGAGTTGGAGGGGCTTTCTGCTCGTCACCCATTTCTTGACCGTGATTCTAAGATTATCGTAGCGCCCTTTGTGACGACGGAAGCTGGAACTGGCGCGGTTCACATTGCCCCTGGTCACGGGTCAGATGACTATGTGGTGGGCCAGCAAAACGGGCTCGATGTCCTCAGCCCTGTCGATGATGATGGGAAATACACTGATGAGTGTGGGTTGCCGGATTTGGTGGGGGTTCACGTTTTTAAAGCGAACCAAGCCATTGTTGATCTACTCCGCGAGAACGGTTCGCTTCTAGGTGAAGAAGTCTATGAGCACAGCTACCCGCATTGCTGGCGCTCGAAGACACCAATTATTTTCCGAGCTGTGGAACAGTTTTTCATCTCGATGGAACACCTTCGTAAAACTGCCCTTGATGAGATTGATCAGGTAAAGTGGCTTCCTAGTTGGGGTAGAAATCGGATTTATGGAACGGTAGAGGCCCGTCCTGATTGGTGTATTTCACGGCAAAGAACTTGGGGTGTCCCTCTCCCCGTGTTCTTTGATCCTTCAGGCAATCCTATTGTTAACGCTGAGCTTGCTCATCAGGTTGCGAAGCTTGTTGAGAATGAGGGAACCAATGTGTGGTTTGAAAAGTCAGACGCCGAGCTCGCCTCACTCTTTGGACTTCCCGAAGGTTCAACGAAGTGTCGTGACACATTGGATGTGTGGATCGATTCAGGTTCTTCTCACGTCGCTGTGATGGACGCTCATCCTGAGTTGAGCTGCCCAGCGGATCTTTATTTGGAGGCAACCGACCAGCATCGTGGTTGGTTCCAGAGTTCCTTGATGCTGTCGGTGGGCGTTCGCGGTAAAGCTCCCTACAAGACCGTATTGACTCACGGTTTTGTCGTCGACAAGGATACGGGCAAAAAAACCTCGAAATCAGATGCCAAGAAGAAAGGCAAACCCACCGATGCTGCTCATTTTTACAATAAGTATGGCGCAGATATTCTTCGCCTCTGGGTTTCTTCGGTGGACTGGCAAAATGAGGTTCCTTTTGGAGAGGACCTCTTCCAACAAGTCGGAGAGCCGTATCGTCGTCTTCGTAATACCTTTAAGATTCTTCTTGGGAATATGCGCGACGAGACCGTGGCCGAGCCGGAAAGTCTTCCACTCATTGATCAATGGATCATGGAACGGCTTCAGGTGGTGATTGCTGAGATCCGCGAAGCCTACGCCGCTTACGATTTCCGCAAGGTCTTTACCATTGTCAATCAGTTCGCGGCCAGTGACTTGAGCGCAGTTTATATCGATATCACAAAGGATCGCCTTTATTGTGATGCTCAGGAAAGTCAGCAACGCCAGGCTAGTGTCTGGGTCATGGGTCAGATCTTTGATTCACTTGTAAAACTGCTCGCTCCAATTCTTGCCTACACGACTGAAGAAGCATGGGAGTATGCTGGACGGGAAGGAAGTATCCACGAGCAGGATTTCCCGGAAGTAAATGAGAAATACGCTCAGAAAGTCGCGATTGATCAGGTTAGCAAATTACTCGAGATCAAGGCGATTATTCAGACTGCGATTGAGCAAAAAGTGCAAACCAAGGAGTTTAAGAAAAATAACGAAGCAAGTATTCTCTTAACTGTTCCTTCTGGGCATTCTTGTTTGGCTCTTCTTGAAGATCATCAATTTGCGACTGAATTCTTTATCGTTAGTGAGCTCAAGGTCGCGCAAGGCGATGGCTTCTCTGCAGTAGCTGAATTGACCGCGCATCCAATGTGCCCGCGTTGTCGCAAGTACGAGCCTCCAATTGATGAGCAAGGTCTTTGTCGGCGTTGTGCTGACGCAGTCTAGATCGTAAGCCGCTGAGCGTTTCGATTCCCATGTTTGGAAGATGAAACTCGGGAGATGAGGGTGTGTTTGTCTACAACAAGCCCTCGATTGTCTGACGTTCTTCTCAGGAAGAGCGCTCTTAGAAGCAAAGGAATGTAAAATCTCGATTGGCAGCAAGAGTTTGACTCGTTAGAACAGGGAGCTCTTCTTTTCGAGAATTCAAACGACTCTTTCTGCCTCATGCAAATTTCTTGCCCTCATTGTTCAACGGCTCTCGATGTGACTCAAGACCACCTTGGTCAGCAGGTTCAATGTCCTGCTTGTCAAAACCGGCTTACGGTTCCCACGGAAATCTCTTCGCCCTCTGGTTCACAGCTACTTTCCCATCCAGAACGCACAGGTTGGGAAGAGGGTGATCATGCCAATGTCCATTTTGGCAAAAGTTTATTGCTCGGTGTTGGAAGTACTCTTCTCTTTTTAGGAATGATGGTTCCTCTGAAAGCAACAAGGCTTGGAGAGCTTTTTTTAATGAGGGGTTGGGTGAATTGGGTTGAAACGTTTCTATTTGCCTGGGGCCTTGTGATTTTGACGATGAAATGGAAAAAAAATCAGGCCCAAGAACGAGCGGCTCTCTTAAATCTCTTTCCTGATCATCTCGGAAAAGAGATTCACGCAGCCAACGTGGGTTCTTTTATCGATAATATCTACGCAGCGCCCTCTACCTTGCGCGATAGCTTGATTATTAACCGCATTCGTAAAGCCTTGGAGTTGTTTGAATCGCGGACTGACAATAGTGAGGTGGGGAGTTTTTTAAACACACAATCTGATATTGATGCCAACCGCTCCAGTGGATCCTATTCCTTAGTGAAAGTGTTTTTGTGGGCCATCCCCATTCTGGGGTTTATTGGAACGGTGATGGGCCTCTCTGTCGCCGTGGGTTCTCTCGCAATGGCCGATAATACTGACCCCGAAGCATTGAAGTCATCCATTAATAGCTTAACTGAAGGGTTAGGCGTTGCCTTTGATACAACCCTTCTCGGCCTCATTCTAAGTATTTTAATGAGTTTCCCCTTAGCGGCCGTTCAAAAAAAGGAGGACGAGACTCTCACCATGATCGATGCCTATTGTGTCGAGAGGCTCATGTCCAAGCTCAATGACAGTAAGACCTTGGTGGGAGACGAGTTGATTCAACAGGCAAACAGTATTCCCGAACTTGTGAGTTCACTTGCTCGGGCTCACGAAACGTTTTTAGTCAATCTGAATGAGTCGACTCGCCAACTTACCTATAATGGTGAGCTGATCCAAGATCGTTTGGAGGGACACCGGAGGGTCGTCGAGGGATCATTTACCGATGCCATTGAAAAAATGTCTCAAACAAGTAGTGAGATTTTTTTGAAATCACATGTCCAGCTCGAGAGGACTTTTGAAAATATCAATCACGGGATTCAGTCGATCAATCAAGCTCTCAAGGACCTTGGCGAAAAGGGAATTCCGAATGAGGCGAAAAAGAAAAAGGGCTTTTTTTTTAGAGCTTAAGAGATCGTGGCACGGCGAATTCAAGATCGTTCAGGAGCAGTTTCTTTGTTCCCTTTT
>Ga0181566_10004669_pt1 | contig 11108 bp, 11 predicted proteins | sample 101ome_15_FD_133762 | JGI IMG/M metagenome (GOLD analysis project Ga0181566, IMG submission 133762) | Coastal salt marsh microbial communities from the Groves Creek Marsh, Skidaway Island, Georgia - 101402AT metaG (megahit assembly) | ecosystem: Environmental > Aquatic > Marine > Intertidal... | reverse complement strand
ATCCTTCCAAGTGTCGAGCCCATATTCCTCAAAAGGAGAGAAGAAATTGTTCAGATCTCCACCCTTGCTTGCAGCATTATTATGCAGAATATCAATAGCCCCCAAATCTCTCTCCACACTATCGGCCATAGACTCCACAGAGGTCTTTGAGCTCACATCGCAAGCAACACCAATACATTTGACTCCATACGTATCTTGCAACTCTTGCGCATACTTAGTTACACTTTCTTCTTCTAGATCAACAACAGCAACTTTTGCCCCAAATTCCGCAAGTCCAGCACAAAACCTTCTCCCCAATATTCCAGTTCCACCCGTTACCACTGCTACTCTATCGTTTAATTCAAACCTCTCTCTAAAACTTATATTATTATTTTTGGACATCTACCTTCTCTTTTAAAATATTTCTATACAAGTCATACCTTTTGTCTTGTATTGTTGGGAAATTGTTATAACAATCCTTTAACTGCTGCTTATCAATTTCATAAATGCCTAAATTTCCCGATAAGAAGATTGCGTCTTTAACTTCTCCACTTGGCATCACCAACATAGAAGAGTTATTGCCATACTTTATGCTGTTGCCATCTATCCCTGATCTATTTACACCAAAAATAGCACTCCCAGTTTCAATTGCACGCGCTCTTAATAAAATATTCCAATGATTGATTCTGGAGGAAGGCCAATTGGCAATCACCACTATTGCTTCACAGGTGCCTGCCATTGCTGAAAAAATTTCAGGGAAGCGAAGGTCATAGCAAATTGCAAACCCGAAAGTTATATCACTAATTCTATGTGTTACGATTTTATTTCCTGAAGATAGATACCCATCTTCTCCAGATGGAGAGAAAAGGTGTATCTTTGAATATAGTGGTTTCACAATGCCAGAGCTATTAGAAACACAAAGCATATTGGAAGGGGTAGTTATCTTTTCTCCGTGCAGAAGTGCACCAAAAATTATATCAATGCCATATTTTTTACTAATATTGGAAAACCATTCTAGTGTTTCAGATTTAGAAGTATCTTCCGATAAATCTGTATTTATTGCAGAAAAACCAGTTAGGGTCATCTCTGGAAAGATGATTAAGTCAGCGAACTCAATAGAGGCATTTTTGATAAATGACTCACATAAAACCATATTGGCTTTCTTATCTTCCCATGCTTGATTGAGTGAGGCAATTGCTATTTTCATTTAGTTGTACTTTCTAAATACTGGTTTTATCACATCTCCAACAAGGTATTTGTCGATACCTTCGTTAATCGCCTTCTTGTAAACCTCAAAAGTATGCTGCAATGCTTTTTTGGTTATCCTAAGTTCTTCATCACCATGCATGTAACTAATAGCAATCCAAGGAATTAGAACTCCATTTTTTATCATCTCTTGTGAAAATAATGTTCTAAGTCCTAGAGAGTATTGACCATCTTTATCGAATGTAAGATAGTAGGGGCTGCACTCAACACCACCTGCTACAAAATATTTTTCAAGATTGAAATCTTTTGCAGTCTCATTCATTAAATTTACTAATTTAGACCCATACCCCCACAAATGATCAATCACATTATTCTCTCTCATAAATTTTATTGTTGCCACAAATGCCCCAAGTCCACTCATTTCTGCGCCATGGGTGGTAGACAACATAAACAATCTCTCTGTTCCCTGAAATTCTATAGAGCCCTGCTGCATTAACTCTCTTTTTCCGGCAATTGCCGCAACCGAGAATCCATTTGCCATGGTTTTGCCAAAGGTGCATAAATCAGGCTCTACTCCATAATAATATTGAGCACCTTTTAAGTGCCATCTAAACCCTGTAATCATTTCATCTAAGATAAAAACGGCACCGTTCTTATGGCACAGGCTCTTAACCTCATGTAAAAAATTATTTTTAGGATGCTCTGTAACTGATGGCTCCAAAATAACACATGCAATTTGATCTGGGTATGCTTCAAATAATTTTTTTAAGCTATCTATTTTGTTGTATGAAAACATTTTAGTATTTTCAATGTCGCTCTTCTGAACGCCAAAATTTGCTGGGGTAGAGCCAATAAACCAGTCGTCAAATGAGAAAAAAGCATGGTCCGCACATCTTGCAACCAAGCCCCTTCCTGTGTAGGCGCGGCTCAATTTAATGGCTGCTGTGGTTGCAGTCGAACCATTTTTGGTGAACTTAACCATATCCACACTATCAATTGTATCTATTAATAACTCTGCTGCTTGAAGCTCTATGGCGCTAGCTCTTGTTAGATTGTTACCATAACTTATTTGTTTGATTGCAGCTTCATTTATCTGCTTATTGGCATATCCTAAACTCACAGAACGCAGCGCCATCCCATAGTCCAAAAACCGATTGCCATCCAAGTCATAAGTATAAGCTCCCTCGCCTCTTTCTAGAATCTGTGGAGCGTTTTCTGGATATTGATCAAACCCCCTGGAATATGTATGCGCACCTCCAGGTATAGCTCTCAATAGTCGCTCTTGATAAGTCACTGCTTATACTCCTTATGTTGCATTATTGCCTCAATCATTATAAAGTCATATATGTCATCCACCTCCAAAGACTTCCATTTTGGGGTTACATATCCTAAAGTTTTTTCATGATAAAACTCTTTGTCTATATATGCATCAACTTTGGACACATACAAACTGCCATCATAAAAATAAACTTGCTCTAGATCTTGTCTTCTAACGCATGAAGATTTTTGTCCTTTGTCAAAAAACTTCAGAAAACCATTCTCCAGCCCAACCATAAAATCTGGATGCGTAGCCTCAGACAATGAAACACCGACTATTGATTCCGCACCATCAACATCTGACAATAATCTTTCAATAGATGCATCCAAATCCTCTGTTGTTGTAAGTGGTGATGTTGGCTCTAAAAAAACAATATAATCATATTGCTCGCCTTTCTTTTCAAGAAAATTTAACGCATGCGCTATAACTTCTTTTCTAGAGGAAGTATCAGCTGAAATCTCTTTGGGTCTAATAAACGGAACTTCTGCGCCGAAATCTAATGCTATTTCTGCATATTTTTTTGAGTCAGTTGACACAATTAACTTGTCGACATACTTGCTCCCTAACCCAGCACCAATGCTCCAGGTCATTAATGGCTTTCCATTAAGGTTTTTTATATTCTTATCGACAAGTCCTTTGCTCCCACTCCTAGCCGGAACAATTGCTATAATTTTCTTACCGTTTAACATCTGAAAGAATATTATCAATTTTAGTAATACTTTTCAAACTTTCATAAGTTGGCAGATTGAGTCCTATGGTTGAAATTTTTCTGGCTATAGGGGTATCTTTATGGCAATAATCTTTATAAATATCCATATCACTTAAAAGATAGAAAAATGGTCTTGCATCTATGCCTTTTTCCTTAAGGCGATTTATATACTCTTCTCTATCTGTATTTTCGTCTAGCAATAGACAAACAAGCCAAGTAACCCTGCACCTATCCTGAAGATCTTTTTGAAAAGTGTATCCCATATTGCTAAGCAATCCCTTGTAAAGTTGTTCATATTTTTGTCTATTTTCATGAATTAGGTCAATCCTCTCAAGTTGTGCCACACCAATAGCCGCCTGTAAATTGGTCATTCTATAGTTATAGCCAGCAACATCATGCCAATATTTTTTATGTATGTTCATACCATGATCCCGCATAACTCGCATACTCTTATCCAGTTCCAAGTTATTAGTTACGCACATTCCGCCTTCACCAGTAGTAATAATCTTATTGCCGTAAAACGAAAAACAGCCCACATCCCCAAAACTACCCACTTTTTTATTTTTATAGGTAGCTCCATGAGCCTCAGCACAGTCTTCAATTACTTTTAAGTTATATCTATTCGCAATAGACATAATTCTATCCATATCACACGGTTGACCATATAAATGAACTGGTATCAAGGCCTTTGTCTTCTTAGTAATTGCTTTTTCAATCTCTACTGGATCTATGCACCAACTATCTCTTTCAACATCGACTATTACGGGTATTGCATTTGCATGCAAGACCGCATTAATGGTTGCAGCAAAAGTCAAATTTGGCACTATTACCTCGTCACCTTCGCCTATACCAAGCGACATCATGGCCAAATGCAACGCCACTGTTCCATTGGATACAGAAACACCATAACTACAGCCTGAATAACTAGAAAACTCGCTCTCAAACTTGTCAATATATTTTCCAGAGCTGGATATCCATGAACTTAGAAAGGCGTCTGTTAAGTATTTAAACTCATTCCCATTTAAATTAGGAATAGCAACTGGAAAATGAATATTTTGCTTATATTCGAAAAAATCAACGACCTTAAAATTGCTATCAACTAATGGGATGATGTCAATTCCATGTGTTATCTTTGATATTAGATTGTCATAGTGATCATCAATATTGCCATATACAAATCCCTCTGACAAGATATTTTTTATCTCCTCGTCTAGCCTAGCATCATTTAATAGTGCTCGCCTTATATCTCCATCAGTTACAACACCTTTAAGAAAGTTAAGTTCGTCAACAACGAAACAGATGCCCATACCATTCCCATTAATAATGTGCATCGCCTCCAATAAAGTATTATCATGATCACAAACAAGATCTTTAATCATAAAACCGCCTCGGATAACACTCCATAACTCCTCTTAATGGCACTTATTCCATCGTAGACCTCTAAAGTAAAATCTTTATTTTTAGTGTCACTCCGCTTGAGCATAGATAAAAGACTTGAAGATTTGGTGAGCTGATTATTTAGATCATGAAAGCCATCGTTGTCACTTACATGAATATAGTTACTTACGCTCATCATATTTTCAAACTCCTCTTTCCAGTCAAGCCCCAAAGTCTTTGCACTAACTTTTAAATGAGCAACGTCTAGCAATAGATTGAAGTTTATTTTTTCTTTTAAAGATTTATATTCGTCAAAGTTGGTCATCATAAATGGATTTTTGCCATCATAAGTATCAGCATTAGTCTTGGAAAAGACATTGTTTTCAATAAACAAACTTACGTTTTTCGCCTTTCTTTTTATAATGTCATAAGCATTACAAAAGCGCTCAAGAGACTCCTCCTTATCAAATAACTTATCTCGACTTAGTTTTTTTCCAATTTCACTTAACCTAATATCAATAAAAAATCCCGAATGAAATGCGAATTTGTCTGCCCCCAGTCTATTTGACAAGGAGATAGCCTTTTCTAAGTGATCAAAACTCATTTGAAATATTTCATCATTTAATGATGCTAAATTAAGAACAAATGGTCTTTTAGGCGGTGGAAAATAATTATGGCAGCGGTAATTAAGGCTGTACTTTTCCTTTAGCTCCAACAAGTCATGTTCAAAATTTTCATAATATTCGGTACCACCCGATAATTCAATGTTTTTGAATCCGTTGGATGCCAATTCCTCTATAGAATCTTTAATTTTTCTGTGCTTAACACATGAAGTAGAAATATATATCATTTAATTCGCTTAGCTGGATTTCCGACATAGGTGCCAGCATCTTCATTATCTCGGATAACTACAGATCCTGCTCCTATAATTGCGATCTTAATCAAAAGTAATAACCTCATTCTTCTTATAGGCTTTATTTGACTTTACTCCTATTATATTTTTGTAATTAATTGGAGAAATTCCAATGCCGCCAGTTCTCTTGGCAATAAGGTTATCCTCACTAAACAACTCTCCTTTTTGAATACTCCTGTTAGCAACCATGCACTTTTGTAATGACCTTCTTGTGTTTATTTCTGATGGACTAGGTTCTTTAACATTACTACCTATATACTCGTCAACTCTACGCACTGTCTTTACAAAATCTATTAATTCATCTGGCGAAAGAGATGCTGCGTGGTCAGGACCTTCGTCACTCTTGCTAAGTGTAAAGTGCTTTTCAACCACCTTAGCACCCATGGGGATTGCAAATGGTGCCGCACCAACCCCCACACTATGATCTGAATAACCGAGCAATATGTCAAAATTCTCTCTATACGTATTAATAACCGCCAGATTCACTTCGTTATCTTGAATTGGATAATTAGCAGTACACTGAAGTAACACTACATCTTTATTGTATTTATAAATTGTCTCAAGCGCCAACCTAACTTCTGAAAGGTAGCTCATGCCTGTTGATAAAAATACGGGCCTATCTTTCTTGGCTACCCTTTCTAAAAAAGGTAAATTTGTCGTATCTGTAGATGCTATTTTGTAGGCAGGCAAGTCAAGCTCATCAATCTCCTCTAGGCTTTCTTCATCAAATGGAGTTGTTAGAAATATAATACCCTTATTCAAGCAGTATTGTCTAAGCTCTAAATTATGTTCTCGACTAACTTCCAACCTTTTAAGCATATCATACTGCGACTCATTTGCATCTGTAGTGTTTTTTTGATACGGCGCCTTCTGTATATTTCTTAATATTAAATGCTCTGCTTTAAATGTTTGAAATTTGACCGCATCTGCTTTCGCCCTAACCGCCAAATCTATCAACTGTTTGGCAATTTCCATATCTCCACCATGATTTACGCCAGCCTCAGCAATTACAAATGTTGGAGATATTGACGATATTAACTTATCTCCAATATATATTTCTTTATTAAATTGCATAATTACTATTTATTCTTTAAAGATGTTCACTGAAAAATTATTCTTTCTGAGTAAGATATTTTTCCTGGCTTCTTGTAGGTCATTTTTTACCATTTCTTTGCACATTTCTTGAACAGTGATTTCTGGCCTCCATCCTAGCTTCTCTTTTGCTTTTTCTGGACTGCCAAGCAATGTTTCTACTTCTGCAGGTCTAAAATAGGCTTTATCTATTCTTAAGATAACATCTCCAACCTTTAACGCTGGAGCATCATCCCCGCTAATAGAGCTAACTATACCAATCTCATCCAGCCCTTCCCCCTCGAAGGATATGCCAATACCAAGTTCTGATGCAGACCATTCAATAAACTGACGAACAGAATATTGCACACCTGTTGCAATGCAGAAATCATCAGGCTCATCCTGCTGCAACATCATCCATTGCATACGGACGTAGTCTTTGGCATGCCCCCAATCGCGCAAAGCGTCAATATTTCCCATATGTAGGCAACTTTCTAAACCTTGTGCAATATTTGCAAGCCCTCTGGTAATTTTTCGAGTTACAAAAGTTTCGCCTCTTCTAGGCGATTCATGATTAAATAAAATACCATTACAAGCATAAATACCGTAAGACTCTCGATAATTAACAGTTATCCAATACGCATACATCTTTGCAACAGCATACGGAGATTTTGGATAAAACGGCGTTCTTTCAGTTTGAGGGGTTTCTTGAACTTCTCCAAACAATTCCGAGGTTGATGCTTGGTAAAAGCGCACTCTCTTCTCCAGACCAAGGATTCGAATGGCTTCTAGCATTCTCAAAGTGCCTGTTGCCACAACGTCGGCAGTATACTCTGGAGATTCAAAGCTAACTGCAACGTGTGATTGCGCTGCCAAGTTATAGACTTCATCAGGCTCAATCTCTTTAAGCAATCTAACTAAATTCGAACTATCAGTTAAATCGCCATAGTGCAAACTAATTTTTTCATTGTCCTCTTGAATTAGGTGATTGACACGCTGCGTGTTAATTGATGAAGATCGGCGAATAATACCGTGCACCTCATACCCTTTTTCTAACAAAAATTCTGCAAGATATGACCCATCCTGACCGGTCACTCCTGTGATTAGTGCAACTTTACTATTTTGCCCGATAGTTTCCACTTTATTTGTCCTCCTGAGAAAGGTGACGATCATACATATCATCATAACGGACAATATCGTCTTCGCCAAAATAGGTTCCGCTCTGAACCTCGATTACTTCTAAATACTCTGATTTACTATTGTTTTCCAAAGAGTGTTTTTCGCCTATCTCTATATAAGTTGACTGATTTACTTTAAGGTTAAATACATCGCTACCTTTTGTGATTTTGGCTTCGCCCTTTACTACAATCCAGTGCTCAGCTCTGCATTCATGACTCTGGAGAGATAATTTGCCTCCAGGCTTGACACAAATACTTTTTACCTGGTATCCATTGCCTCTGTCAATACGATCATACCACCCCCATGGGCGATACACTTTACGATGGAAAAACCCTTCATCTTTACCGCTTGTCTGGAGTCGTTCAACCATTTTCCCAACTTCTTTTGCTTTGCCTTTTGTTGATACAAAAGTAACGTCTGGAGTGTCCACAACAACCATATCTTGCAGACCAATTGCAGCCACCATATGATGCTTGGCATGAATATAGGTATTCTTCACATCTTGAGTAATTGCGTCTCCAATGATGGCGTTGCCATCTTTATCCTTTCCACTAACCTTATGTAGTGCAGACCATTCTCCAACATCACTCCACCCTGCATCTAAAGGAACTACTACAACCCTGTCGGATTTCTCCATTAATGCGCAATCAATAGAGTCTGATGTCAGCAATTCAAAAGACTCCTTATCCAAGCGAATAAAATCTAGATCACACTCTGCATGTTCTAGAGCCTTGGTGGCAAAATCAACAATGGCAGGAGAGTGGACTTTCATTTCCTTAATAAGCGTTTTTGCCTTGAACATAAACATTCCTGAGTTCCAAAGGTATCCTCCCTGTCTGATGTATAGCTCAGCTGTTTTAGCGTCAGGCTTTTCAACAAAAGCCTGAACATGGCACACATTATCGTTGTTGTTTGAATGCCTGATGTATCCGTAACCCGTGTGGGCACAGGTAGGCTTAATTCCAAACGTAACCAACTCACCAAGCTCTGCCCGCTCACCTGCAATATGAACCGCATCATGAAATGCTTTTATATTCTGGATTATATGATCGGCCGATAAAACCAAAAGCGTTGGGTTTTCCCCATTTTTTATCGCTTCTAAAGCGGCTATAATAATGGCTGGAGCTGTACCCCTGCCAAATGGTTCAAGTAATATTGTCGAATCCTCTAAACCTATTTGTTGACATTGTGTTGCCACTAAAAATCTATGCTCATTGTTACAAACAATGATCGGATCCAGCACATTATCCAAACCATCTAGACGTAGAATTGTTTCTTGCAGCATGGTGTTGTCTGTCACTAGAGGTAGGTACTGCTTTGGTAACTGCTTGCGCGATAACGGCCACAGCCTTGTCCCGGAGCCTCCGGAAAGAATTACTGGAACAATACAATTTTGCATTTTCTACCCATAAATGTTTTTTGTTTTTTTCATTCTAAATCCACTCTCAAAAATCAATACCTATAGCCAAAAAATAGGCTCCGTCAACCCTTGTTTCTCCGCAAAACAAGCCTGATGCACGACCTGCCCTCTCCATAATTAAAAGGCGTATTGTGATTCAGGTAAAAATCTCTATACTCAATCGCCCTTATCAGGGCGAAACGGAATATTGGATAGATTTTCAGCGCTTTCAGCAGGGATTTAACAACAACTCTTGTTCGACTTTTTGCTCTATCTAGGGTTCTATTTGAGTCATCAGCATTTAAGGATCCAACAGTACTTAAATAAACTAACTGAAATTTAGACTGTTCTGCCAATCTTTTCACACTCTCTACAGAAAAGAAACTCAAATGAGGTGTATCTTCATACCTATTGAACATAGACCGATCGTTCAAATCAGCGTTAGGGATCTCCACAATAACAATGCCACCCTTGCGCACAGACAGGTATAACTTTTCCAAAATAGAGTGCAAATCAGTAGCATCAAAATGTTCTAAAGAATGACTCATCAATACAACATCCATCAACTCCTGCTTGTCATCAATATCTTTGAGAATAGTAATATCTTTAAATCTCTCTTGGTAAAACTTGATTGCATCTGAATTTTCTTCTACGGCAAACAAGTTCACTTTATCGAAAACCAGTTGTGCAGCAGAAAACGAACTACCCGAGCCAGCCCCTATATCTAAAAAATTAATCGCTCGGTTTAGCCCGTGAACATATGGCAATGATAGAGAGAGTTGCGCCAAAGCTCTTGCAGCAAAAGACCGATCCATTTTGCGATGCATTTTCTTAAAATTTATATGCGTTGAAGAGCCTTTTTTTCGATAGCTTTCCTCGTAAAATCTCTTGAGCTCATCCCTATGAATTTTAGGGTAAGTCTCACCAAATCCACACTGGCTACACACTCTGATTTCTTTACCTAGAAAACACTCTGAATCTTTAAAAGTTGCGTTAATATATTCTACAAGTCTGTACTTAGTGTCGTCACAGATAGTGCACTTACTTTTTGTCATCTGTGTTTTTCGCGCTCATTTACAACAAGACATCCGTTGTCAATTAATCCGTCTTCAATATATTCCATTAAGGCGTGTCCTGCAGTAATATGGGACTCCTGAATTCTACCTGTATTATTACTAGGAACAATAAACGCTTCATCGCAGTATTTTACGGCCCTTCCGCCGCCAGATCCAAGAAATCCAAACACCTTAATACCCATTTTTTTTGCCTGTTTCATGGCGAGAATAACATTCTCAGAATTGCCAGATGTGGTAATGGCAATTAACACATCACCTTTATTCCCTAGTGACTGTAGTACTCTTTCGTATAAAGCCTCATAGCCAAGGTCGTTACCACAAGCAGTAATCGTCGATGTATCCTGTGCTAGAGCAATAGCAGCAATACCATCTCGATTGTAATTTGAACGCAAACGAATCAACATCTCAGCTGCTAAATGCTGAGCGTCGGCAGCCGAACCACCATTGCCACAAAGTATTATTTTTTTACCTTTCTGTATCGCTGCAATGGAGTATGCACCCATGTTTTCAATACTTTTAAAAGCGTTAGAGTCAATTATTTCTCGCTTAACCAGTATCGACTCTTGAAAAATGGATTTAAATTTATTCATATTTTATCCATATATTTTCCCACTAAGAAAGTGTGGTTTTACTCGTCTGTTTGAAACAGTCAAATTATAAAACCATCTATTCTTTACTTTTTAACATCTTTAATCTAATAGTTTCGTGATCAAACCACCTATAGAGGGTGTATCTTATTTTGTTTGCCCCAATAACTTTATCTACATGCTGTTTTGACGCGTAATGCACATCTATAGAATACTCCTCAAGTTTGTCATATAGCTCGGAAAACTTATCCATATTCTCACTGTTTGAGAAAAACCAAAAATCTATAAGTCTTT
>Ga0181566_10004668_pt1 | contig 11109 bp, 9 predicted proteins | sample 101ome_15_FD_133762 | JGI IMG/M metagenome (GOLD analysis project Ga0181566, IMG submission 133762) | Coastal salt marsh microbial communities from the Groves Creek Marsh, Skidaway Island, Georgia - 101402AT metaG (megahit assembly) | ecosystem: Environmental > Aquatic > Marine > Intertidal zone... | reverse complement strand
TCAATTCTATCAAGTGAAATTCCGGATGCATTTCTAACTTCGATTTCTACATCTAAGTCTTCGAAGAATGCATTTGAAAGAACATTAAATTCAAGTTGTGCCGTATCTACTGCGCCATCTCCATCTCTGTCTTCAAACTGTGTGGAGTCAACGCTCAAAGTAGCGGGGGATGTGATTCTTGCTGCTTCGACATCGATTGTGCCTTGAGGATACGAACTTCCGCACGATGTATAATCACAATCCCCAAGGATAGAACCAAACCAAGTGATTGCCCATATTTCATCGGTTAGGTTTCCAAAGCCTGGAACCAAAGCCGTTCCGACTGCTCCATTGAAATTAATATCAGACCTAGTATATGTTCCATCAGCGACAGCCCTGCTCATTATTACTCCGTCCATCCCGGGAACATCGCCAGTGAACCTCATCGTTAATGGAGCTGGGGCTGCAGTACCCGGAGTGAATTTGAATACTCTAACACCCCAACCCTCAACAGAATTTCCTGTACTAGAGTAAGGAGCGGTCCAATCACTATTTGTTGCAGCCGGCTGAATTCTACAAAAATCGGAAGATCCACATGCTGGTGTCATGTAAAGATTTGATAGTCCGTAAATTCCTTGGTCACTGTCTAAGGTTGCTGCAATCGTAAAATTGGCGAAAATATCTCTAAAGTCTCTTCCAATAACTCCTGGCGTAGCACCTACCGGTGAGCGCGCTACGTACTCAATCCCCGCTGCTCCATCAGCAGAAGATTGCACCAATTGTCGTACAGCAGGACCTCCTCCCAAATGGTCTGCAATGTAAAGCAAAAAGATGAATCCTCCTCCATAGTCAGCAATCCTCTGATTCCACCATCTCACGGAATATTGGCTTGAAGAGGTCCACGCATTAACGTGACCATACAATGTCGAAGAACCTCCAAAACAAAGGAATGCAGCCATATCTGCTGCGCCCTCATCGATCCATAAGTTTTCGTTTGGATCTAATGCGTTGTGAAGAAGGTGTTGTAATTCGTGAGCCAAAATCACTCTTGACCAAGATAGAGGAGCATCGTCGATGTCTATGAAAATCGCTTCTCTAGTTGCTGACATACCTGGTGAGAAGTATCCACCGATGTTGTATGCTCCATCAATTGCATAAATGACTACCTGGATTTGACAATTATTGTCTACATCTGGAGGCGCAATGCCTCTTCCATCAAAGTAATCCTTACCGAAATAAGTCATCAGAGTTGGGTAAACAGTAGAATCCCAAGTGCTAGCCCAATTGTTCAACACTGTAGAAGACAATGTTCTTCCATCTTGAACCATGAAAGCTGCGGTTGAAGTTGTTTTTTGGACAGTTACAGACAATGATCCGCCTGAACTTGGAACAGTGAGGCTATCACCTTCTGCGTGAGGAGTACATGCTCTTCCAGAAGTCTGCGATTGTGGAGATGTTGCTATATCGACACCTGGCATGCCAGCATCCCACCAAGCATGTTTCATCATTCTAGTTGCGCTAAACAACTGTTCATCCATTCCAGGCATCATGTAAGGGTGAGCATCTGATGTGACGAAATCTGAAATATCTGCAAATACAGGTTCGATAGACAATTGACTTTCTGTTGTCGAATTACCTGATTCTGATTGGCCATTTGCCGATACTAGAGGTGAGGCGATTGAAAGTAGGAAAACAATCAGGATTACAAATGTACTATTAGAGCGTCGTTCAGACATTTCAATCAACACCACGAAACCGTATTACAGACCGCAATTTTCCCTAATTTGATGAGGTATTTAATACTCAGTGATTATGGCATCAGATATGGGAAAACTGTTTGCAGTGGTTTTCTCACTCATTTTATTGACTCAGTTTAGCGTTTTAGCGAATGCGAATGAGGATAATAATCAAATTAATGAATGTAATTTGCAGTTTAACGGTGAAAATGCAAACGAAACTGTACATTTTCAAACCTCACTTGGACCAAGACTACCTGGAAGCGAGGCTAGTTCAAAACTACGAGAATCTATCAAATCCAATTTAACAGATTGGAGAATTGTCGAAACTTCACATCATGTTGATGGAATGGTCCTAACTAACCTATTCGCAACATGGAATCATGGACTGGGTTCAGAAGTGATACTAGCTGCACATTATGACACGAGGGATAGGGCAGAAAAGGACCCCGATGAAAATAGAACAATGGAGCCGATTTTAGGCGCGAATGATGGAGCAAGCGGAGTCGCAGTTTTGATAGAATTGGCTAGGATAATTCCTTCCATGGATTTAGACCATGAAGTTACTCTCTTCTTTACCGATGGCGAAGACCAAGGCATTCAGCCTTCGTTCTTGGGTGCAAAGGCTTGGTCTGAAAACTTGAGTGACGAAGAAGCAGAATCAATAGAATCGTTCATTCTTGTAGATATGGTTGGTGATGCAAATTTAACTATCACCAAAACAGTTCCTGGTGATGTAGAATTATGGAATAGGACCGAGATGGCAATCAATGATATCTCAGACATTTGTGAAGATTTCTCAACCGAATTTTATGACAACTCATCAATTAACGGTGTAGGAGATGACCACATATATGCCATCCAAAAAGGAATACCTGCGATCGATATAATAGATGTACGATATGGACCCAACGCAACAGCATTTGGAGGATATTGGCATACGCATGAAGATACAGATGACAAAGTCAGTTCGGAATCACTAAAAACAATTGGAAGAATAGTAGAGTACGGCTTGGAACAAGGATATTGGCTCAACATCAGAGAAAATCCCGAACCTGAAAACAATTCAATCGATTTCTCGGAAGTCGATGATGATGCTTCTGTTGTCGTTGAAAATACGTCTGTTGGATTCATATTTATTGCCATGATAATCGTAATTTGGGCTAATTTGCTGTACTTAATTTACGCGGATACAGAAGGGGAGGGGTGAAATCCGCGCACCCACTCGCCCGAACCACAGCGGAGGTGGTAAAATCGTTGATGATGAGAAAAAACGGTTAGCATCTCTACGCCAAAGGGTACAATCAAAACTGATTGAATCCAGAGTCCAATCAAGAAGAATGCAAAAAAAAGCAGACCAAGAAATTGTTCTTAAAGTTGAGACAAAAAAAGAGGAATTGGAATTCGATGTCGAAGAGGATTTCGAAGGTGAAAGATACCTCAGACTGGCTGCTACCCTTGTCTTAGTAGGTTCAATTATGGGCATTTTATCTGGAATATTAATCCTACAAGGAAATCCTTCAGAATTATTAGATTCTTCATTATTCAAAACAAATGATGCATTAACAATTCATGGTTCGGTTTTGGATTCCGATGGAGATTCTTTTGCCAATGTAACCATCGAGTTAGTAGACCCTGAGAGTGGTTCTTCACTGAAAGACACGCTTACAGATAGCAATGGGAGATATGTTATCGATAATGTCGCTGTGAAGGAGTATGAACTTCATGTTTCGAAAACCGGATATGAAACGGTTATTGTTAAGTTTAAACCAGAGCCTATTGGAATTTCACCAGTGACATTAATAGAAGGAGACGGAGAAAGAATCAAGGATGAATTATCGGAAACCGAAGGTTGGTCGATGGAAAATGCCGTAGCATTAGCGACTATCGAAGGATTGATCACAATCGGTTGTGGCCTTGTCGGGGTTCATGCTTCATTCGAAATTAAAAGGAAAAAGAGATACCGAAGAACACAGGCTTTTTGTTGGGTTGGCTTGTTTTCAAGGGGTTTGATTATCTTCGGTCCCGCACTTATATTATTCAGTATGGTATTGTTAATGGTAAACAAAGATGACTTCGAAGATCAAAAATCTTTGGAGGCCTTCTAATGTATCTTATTAGCGTTGAAGGCGGAGATGGCTCAGGAAAAGGTGAAGCTGTAAGACTGCTTTCCGTAATCGCAAAACGAATGGCATTCCCAAATGTGCATGTCACGCATGAACCTAGGAGACATAGCGAGTTAGGCAAACTAGCCTTGAAAGCGGTGAGTAAGGGCGATAAGACTCCATTGCAAGAAGCGGGATTATTCGCTGCTGACAGAGTTGACCATTCTCATACTTGGATAAAACCGAAATTACTAACAGGAGATTTGGTGATATCGGATAGAAATATTCACTCAAGTTTAGTCTATCAGGGAGTTGTTGGGAAATTGGGCTTGGAAGAAGTAGCAAAAATGAATGCTGCGGCTATGATTCCGGACCTAGTAATCTGGATTGATTGCGACCCGGAAAAGGCCATGAAAAGAATAAATTCTGGTACGCTGAGAATGGCAGGTGAAAAACATGAATACTTTGAAACAACTGAAATTCAAACTAAAATACGTGCAGGTTTCAAAGGTATACTCTCAGGAGAAATCGAAACGCCTGCACCATTTAGCAAATCTACTATCGTTGGACCTATTCTAAATGAAAGTGGGCTCGATGAATTGGAAAAGCAATTGTCAGAAGTACTAAGCAACTTTTTCAACAAAAAACCTAAGCCTCTAAATGTTGATGAAGACGAAGTAGACAGACACTTACTAAAACGACTGAGTGCAGGAGTACAAACTCAAAAGAGATTACCTGGCGCACCATCTCAACACATTTCACTGATGGAGGATTGGTTGGATGGAATGTCGCCATCAAAGTGGATGGAAGTAGCGGAATCGATGTGGAATGAAGACAAAGCGAAGGAAGCAGACGTCCCACATAGGCCAATTGCCCATTCTACTTGGGCGGTGCTAGGCACCTTATCCTTGACAGATTCAACAGATGTTCCGAGTTTACACAAGCAACTTGGACCGGTTCGTTCAGTCACGAAAAGACATACTCAAAGGATTGTAAAATGGTTAGAACAGGAAGATTGGATCCACCGTCAACAAAATCATGTTCCTTTTGCTGAAGCTCAAATGTTCAAATTAAGCAAAAGCAGGCTAGGATATGGCAGATTATGCCTCGCAATGTGGCCATTGAGAGCAGCACTAGGTAGTTGGAGAAGAAATAATCCAAATGCTGATTGGAAAGAGGCTCTTTCAGAGATTATCGTTGGCTCGGAGGGGAAAAAACCAGGCCCAGGTACTCGAATAGCAGTCGATTTTGTATTCGAACGATTATCTCTATTATCAAGCGGCCATGCAGAGTGCCCTCCTCCTAAAAACGTAGAGGAGCTATTAGTTTGGTGGGCAGTGGAGCCTCCCAAGTAATTCATTCTGATTCTTTTTCTGGCAATTGAAATTTCGTATTCGAAGGCAAAATAACTCCTTCAGGCCGATTTCCAAAATAAATTGGTCTTGCTGCAAAAGAAGATGCTAGGAAAAGACCAACAAAAAATCCAAAAGGAACTCCTGTAATCAATCTCATTGCTGCATTTGACTCATATGGAGTGAGCAATTGAATAAATCCATCAAATCCCATTGGAGCAATTGCAATTATTGAAATCAAAATCAATAATTTTAATCTGTAATCCTTTTTGTAAACAGTTTCCATGTTTGAATCAGAGAAGATTGAGAGAAATGAATCTCTAATAGTCCATCTATTGAAACCCTTTCTTGAGAAAACAAATCCACCTATTGCAAAACCTAAGAATATGCCAACATCTCTTACGCAGACTGGCATTTGGTTTCCGTTGATATGCCAACTTCTTTCAGCTTTATTATGGCAATTAAAATCTCCAAATCCGTATATGAAAGCAGCAAAAAAGTCCAATTCCCCCCATACGAATATGCCGTGTTCGCTTTGATTGTGACCTAGGTTTGAGTTTTTACCATCTTGGATATTTCCCCAGGAATCTTCTGAATAATAGTCAAATGCATTTGCCCTTCCGGAGAGTTCAGGAACTGTGCCCGAAGGGAGATATAATGGAACTAAGAAAAACGAGATGACAAAGAACGTAGATATGCCTCCAATCCAGTTCCCTATTTTCTTTTCTCGACCTCTATCATTAAGGCCGTTTTTCTCCATATTTTTCCCAACAGAATTGGACGCATATATTTTGTTCTAGCATGCGCAGGCCCAATCATGGAAGAGAGGGTTGGATTCAGAAGGGCCTTCTCGGCATCGATTATTTTGGGGCTATATTCGGGATTTATGCTTTCAGTGGGCATATTAACCAGTATCGGTACCGATTATTTTTTTGAGGCGATGGTAACTTGGGGATCTGTAATCATTCTATCCAGTCTTATTCTAACACCTATTTTGGCAAGGGGTAGGAAAAGAGGTGTTGAAAGCACAATTGTATATGTTGAAAAATACAGACAAATGCTTTCCCAGTATAATGAAGGAGTCGGTTCATGGCGTTCATTATCACATGTCCGTGATAGCGGGAATGGAGTATTAATTTCGCTAAGTGATTCCTCAAATCCGCTGTTAATTATAGACAAGATTTCAAATTCTCCTCTTGATTGTAAAATAATTTTCAGATTTTCAAAAACCGAAGAATCACTTAGAGACCGAGTCCTAGGAATTTTAGAAGAAAGGTTTGTCGAAAATCATGTTCAAAAAAAGTCTAAATCCATACACATAAATCCAATAATTGAAATTGATAAAAATGCCATTATTACGAAAATTTTGATGATTTGTCCGCCACTTATTTTATTGGCTACCCTTGGATTAAATGAAATGTTTTCCAGTCTTTACATTTCAACGTCATTAGGCGTAGCTATTGGAGGATTCCTTGGTGGATTAATCGCAACCAATAGAATACACTGATTGGTAAAATGCAAAGCGATATAGCATTAGGGCTGTTAGTCATAGTCGAGGAGTGGAATTATGAGCGATATTTCCAGATTAATCAGTAATCTGAAAAGCGCAGGTATAACCATTTCAAAAAACCTTGAAAGCGCATTTCAGAAAGTTTCTATTGAAGATTTTTCAGAATTTGACTGCGCTAGTTTTTATCAAGATAGACCCGTGGTTTTTTTTGAAACGCCTGAAGGTGGCTCAAAAACCATCTCAGCACCACATATGATTGCTACAATGGTTGAAAATCTTGAGTTAAAAGAAGGTGATGATGTCATAATCTATGGTGCTAAAGGTGGATATTTAGGTGCGATTATTGCCCACATTATTGGAGAAAATGGGAAAATAATAATCGTCGACCCCAACGCTGAGATTGTTAATCATGTTAGACTGAAATTAATGCTTTATCCTACCATAGAATGCGTTTCAATCGAAGATTTTTCAAAAACGGTGACTGAGAAAGCAACTAGAATTTTGGTCACAGGTCAAGTTTATGATGTCCCAGAATGGCTCAAAGAAAAAGTCAGAGCTGGAGGCTTTGTTATTGCGCCGGTAGGAAATCAGATTAATCAAAATTTATTGAAAATTGAAAACCAAGATGGTGAATATTTTGAAACCGATTTGGGAAGCGTAGTTTTTGGCCCCGTAGACATCAAAGATAGTATTGTTGACATATTCTCACCTGAAGAGTTAGCATCGATGATTGAAAACATGGTTGAAATCGTTTTTGAGATGGAATTAGTGGATGAGGGTGAGAGATTAGAAATGTATGATCTAGTAGCAAAATTACGACAATTACCTGATGATTTACCTCCACCAAATGAATCTGATGACCCTCTTGAACACCCTTATGCTAAATTGTTAGTGGAATCTAGTGATTTTTTCACCAAATTGTTGCCATTATTCACTTCAGCGATTGGAGAAGACATAGCCTCATTTTCAGATGATTTTGACTTCTCAGGAGCAACTAATCATCGTGATTTTACACCGTGAGTTGATCGATATGGCTACATTAGAGGGGGAGATTTCTAGACTTTCAAACAAAGACCCCTCGATTAGAAGAAAGGCGGTTAGAAACCTATTCGAATTTGATAATCCCCTTGCCTTAAAGGGATTTATCGATTTGTTGAATGACCAAGACCAATGGTTTAGAACTAAAGCCATAGAAGCACACAGAAAATGGGCTAAAACCTCAGAGGATATTCTGCCATTGTTAGCAAATGAAAGAAGAATTGCTTCAGAATTATTACAGAATATTCGAGATTTGGATATCGCAAGAGAATTGATGGAAGATGAAGACCATATTGTCCGCTCATTTGCTTCTAAGGTCCTTGTCGATGACGTTTCATCGCACAAGCTGATTTCAGAAGACAGACATCATTCCGTCAGAGGTAATGTTGCATCAAATTCGAGTGACGAAACGATAATTCGGTCGTTAATTATCGACAAACACCCGATTGTTCAATCAAAAGCACTTGAAAATGCACTGAGAAGAAATTTTGATATCGAACAATCGATAATTACTAATTTACTCGAATCAAATGACCAAAATGTTCGTAGTATAGCATCCATTTTTGCGTTAAAAATAGGAGGAGATACGATGAAATCCGCTCTTAGTACGAAAGATCTGAAAGCCAAGAGAGCGATTTCAAAAAAGCTAAGAGAAATGATTGTTAATGTTGATAATAGAATTTTATCAATATCGAATGACCATCCAGATATTATTGTTCAATGGTTGAAAGGCAAGTTTGATACTAAATCTGTGAAATTAAGATGGGATATGATACAAAATCCAGCACACAATTCAATATTACGTGCTAAATTGATTGAACAGTTTGAAGGGAAAACAAATATCGATATTTCAATGGTAAAGAAGTTGCACACTAATGAAGATGACTTAGTGAGAATTGCATCCATTAACTTATCAGCCTCCTACTATGAACTAACCGGTGAGGAAGAATGACGTCAGGACTGCATTTCCATTTGGATGCCACAAACGGTGCAAGTAGAAGGATTGGCGTGACTGTTGTTGTCGAAAGGCCGTTTACAGGAAACATCCTTGAATTGCGTTTCCCAAGATGGGTGCCTGGTTCTTACTTCATTCGAGAACCAATTCAACACATGTCGGACCTAACAGCAAAAATTGATGGCAAAGATGTTGTTGCAAAAAGAATCGATATTGATGGAGTTAAAGTTCAAGGGGTAAAAGATGCAAATCGTGTTGAAATCTCCTACAGGTTATTAGCTGCTGAGATGACATGCCGTGCGAATCATTTTGATGAATCACACCTGCACATGATGCCGCCATACACATGGATGATACCATCAAGAGGAATTGAGAAAACAAGATTAGATTTAACCCACAAAGTGACCCTACATAAACCAAAGAATTGGAACACTGCTACTCAATTACCTGGGAAGGAAGGGGAATGGTATGCCGATGGCAAAGATGAACTATTAGACGGAATAATGGAGTCTAATTCGAATCCTATGTTGTCTTTTGAAGTAGATGGGTGTACTCAAAATTTGAAGATTTGGGATTCTGGTGGTTTTGAAACTTCAAAATCAAAAATTGATGACTTTATGGCTGCTATGGAGAAAGTTGTAAGAGAACATTACGCCCTTTTCGGAATTCCTGAATGGAAGGATTACTTCACTATTCTACATCTTACTGAATCCGGAAGAGGCGGATTAGAGCACCTTAGAAGTCAAACATCTATGATGCCTAGAAAGGCCCTACAAGAAGGAAACGAAGACGATTGGCGAGACCTAATCTCTCTTTTCAGCCATGAATTCCTTCACCAATGGAACGTGAAGCGATTACGCCCGAAGAATTTCTTGGATTATGATTTACAAAAAGAAGTTCATTCTGATTTATTATGGTGGTTTGAAGGACTAACATCATGGCTTGGCGATATAATTTGCCTGCGAAGTGGGGCTTGGTCTGAAGATGATTATCGAAAGGATTGGACTAGGAAAATGAAACGCCATTTACAGAGAAATGGAATGGAACATGAGTCACTGCAAGAAAGTAGTAATGATGCATGGATTCATCTTTATTGCCCAAATAGTTACAGCAGAGAAGTTCAAATTTCCTATTACCTTGAGGGGGAGTTAGCTGTATTTTGTCTTGATGTTGAATTAAGAAAGCGATCTAAGGGCGAGTTCGGATTGGATGATGTGCTCGTAAATCTCTACAATAAACATCACATTAATTCCGAACAACCTGGAGTCACACACCAAGATATCAAGCGAGAATTGGTTAACACGAAAGGAGGGAGAAGACTAGGTGAATTTTTGGACAATCTAGTTGGTGAAAGAAAGTCTCCGGTCATAGAAAATGCAATCAAACACCTAGGAATGAAGATGGTTGCAGAAAAAGAGGAAAAAGGCGCATGGCTAGGTTTGAATCTCACAACGAGCAACGGTAAAGTAAAGATCTCAACCCATCACTCGAATTCTCCATGCCGAGAATCGACACATACAGGGGATGAAATCATCGCTATAGATGGATTAAGAATAAATTCAGTTGCTGACCTCAATGCTGCAATTCATGGAAAACATGGTATTCCAATCGAGATTACTCTATCTAGAGAAGGAATCCTTCAATCTGTCTCAGTAAGTCCGACAAATAATCCAAATTATCTTACAAAGTTGGAAGGAAATGGCAACAAATTATGGCAGATTATTTCCAAAACCCGCCAATAATCACTCCTCTTGTTCTAAAATTTCTAACTCTATGTGAATAGGGGGTAGGTCATTAGAAATCGTATGTTTACTAGTCTTAGGAGGGAATAAATCATCACTCAAACTCATATCTATTACATCTTGTTTGGTAATGCTATCAAGACCACACCCCGGCCAAACATCTACGCTGATTGATTCGTCATCCAAGTAATCGACCAAGATGGCAGGAACCCTATTCAAACCAAGACAAATCGCAACAGAATGACGATGATGCCCGTCCAGTATTGCTCCAGTGACTAAATCCACAATAATTGGTTTAGTATAACCTCCCCATTTTTTGGTCATTTCAAGCAATTTATCGCGATTTTTTCCCTTAATTTCTTCGTGAGGTTTCAACCATGAAACAGAGACTAACGCTACGTCTTCACTCTCCCACGACATGTACTTGACGAAAGGTAGGTTTGGGATAATTCTTTGCTAAGAATCTTGCAGGCATGAAACATGAGGCAAGAAGGATTTGCAGATTTGGAGGGTCAGCCCTACCCAAATTTAATTCCTTCAAAGCCTGAATTGAAAAAGGTGATTGATAACTTTTCTCAAAATGGATTCGGAGCCTGGATAGTGGGAGGCGCTGTAAGAGATTCTTTGCTTGGTCAAAAGCCGGCTGAGTTCGATTTATGTACCAACGCTACACCAACAGAAATGAAAAATAT
>Ga0181566_10004664_pt1 | contig 11115 bp, 5 predicted proteins | sample 101ome_15_FD_133762 | JGI IMG/M metagenome (GOLD analysis project Ga0181566, IMG submission 133762) | Coastal salt marsh microbial communities from the Groves Creek Marsh, Skidaway Island, Georgia - 101402AT metaG (megahit assembly) | ecosystem: Environmental > Aquatic > Marine > Intertidal zone... | reverse complement strand
CTTGTAGGTAAGCCTGCAACTGAGGTTACGCAGACTGACATCGACTTTGTTGTGGATGTTATCGCTGGTAATCAGGTCATGGCTGAAAACCAGATTGCTCAGTACGATGTGACTGGTGACGGGCAGATCACGACAGATGACCAATTATTACTAGAGCAATTACTCGCTGGTGAAAACGTATTCGACCAAGTTGCTGATACATCCATCTATGCACCGACTGGTGTTTATGGCACCGTGCAAGACACAGAGACTGCGTTGGCTACCCAGATGGACCAAAATCAACAGCAAACGATGGATCAAATCCAACAAATGGAGCAAAACATCGTTACTAATATTGAGCAAGAAGCGTTACGCGCAGGTGGGAGACAGTTCCTACAAGCAGCGTTGCAAGCGCCTGATGCTATGGGGCAACAAGTTACCGTCAGAACACCCGATCCGCTAAATTTACGTTACATTTACGACTTTAGCAGCATATTTGCTAATCCTCAGCAAGCAGGAATGTTCCCTAGTCCGTATGCAAAGGGTGGACAAGTAGAGGATACAACTGATAAGTTGTTAAACATAATTGGAGGCTCATAATGGGGTGGTTTAGTGATTTAGTAGATAGTTTTGGCGAAGGTATATCACAAGCAGGTAGTAATGCTGTTGATTATTTTACCAGCCCAGAAGGTATTGTGCGTCTTGGATCAATGGGTTTAGGGTACCTTGGCAGTCAATCAAGCGCTGGACAACCACAGATTCCCCCTACAGGATACCAAGGCGGTATTCCCGCACTGCGAGCGGTTCGTACCCAAGTGCCTCAGATGCTTGGTGAAGAGATGACAGATGGGTCAGTCAGACCTATGGATTCTCCCGCACCGACAGGGCTTGAAGCGTTAATGGGGCCAAAAGGCACGGGACGTGAAGTCCGAATGATGTATGACCCTAACCGTAGGCCCGGAAGCTCTGGGCGTCGATATTTCACTGATACGCAATTTGTAGCCGAAGACGAAGATATGGGTGCCGCACAAGAACGTATGGCATCACAGGCTGCTGAGTTATCAGAAAGTAACATACGTAGCCCGGCCCGGCAGCGTCGTTCCATACCACGAGGTATGGCGGCAGGTGGGCTTGCGGCGTTAAGTAAAGGTAACTACCTCAGTGGTAGTACCGATGGGATGGCTGATAAAGTACCTGCAACGATTGGGGGAAGCCAACCAGCGGCACTTAGCGATGGAGAGTTTGTTCTACCCGCTGATGTCGTAAGCCATCTTGGTAATGGTAATTCGGATGCAGGTGCGAAAGTTTTGCAGCAAATGATGTCTCGTGTTCGTAAAGAACGCACGGGCAACAGTAAGCAAGGCAAACAAATCAAACCAAATAAAATGCTACCAGCGTGAGGTGAGACATGGCTGAATCTATTGTAGGACAAGAAACGGGTAGGGAATCGTCCCTATCTTCATGGGCTGGCCCCTATGTAACGTCGATGCTTGGCAAGGGTGCGGCCCTAGCCAATGAAGATTATCAGGCGTACATGGGGCCACTCACGGCTGGTGCGGCACCTCTTCAACAGCAAGCCTTTCAAGGTATCGCAGGGTTGGCAGTGCCTACCGAGCAGATGGGTGCAACGACACCACAATCTTTTACACAAGAAGGTACTGCGCAGCAGTACATGAACCCATATATACAGGCCGCACTACAGCCGCAGATTGATGAGTTGCGTCGTCAGACAGAGAAATCACGTGTTGAGCAGGCAGGGCGTCTCACCCGCGCTGGCGCTTACGGTGGCTCTCGTCAGGCTCTAGCCGATGCCGAACTCACTCGCGGTATGCTGGCAAACATGGCAAATGTGACGGGACAGGGGTACAACACCGCGTTTCAACAGGCACAGCAACAGTTTAACACCGAACAGCAGCAGGCTCAGCAAGCACAAAACCTAGCAAACCAGTACGGGTTGCAGGCCCTTGCTAACCAGATTCAAGCGGGTCAGCTACAACGTGGTATTGAACAAGAAGGTATTACGGCTGACCGACTACAGTTTGAGGAAGAGCGAGACTTCCCATACAAGCAGGTACAGTACCAGCAGTCGCTGCTTCAAGGTCTGCCGATTGCCGCGCAGTCGTATTCATACGCACAGCCAAGCGCATTATCTGACTTTTTATCAGGGTCGGGTGGCGTATATGACCTGCTTAGTAAAGTATTTTTACCTAGTGAAACGCCACCTGCGGACACTACTGATGATGGGACAGGGGGCTAAACAATGGCGATTGACCAAGATATAGAACAACGCGTAAACGCGTATAGAGGCAATCCACAAGCCCTACAGAAGCGATATGCTGCTAATCAAGAACTGCTAGACCTACTAGCATTGCAACGGTTGAAGTCTGAAAAAGATGACGCCATGCGCAAGGTGCAGATGGAGATGCAACAGAACCCGCAGACCATCAAACAGCAGACAGAGCGTGAACTGTTAGAGATGACGAAGCAAGACCTTGCTAATCAAACAGCAGGCATCATGCAAAACGCCCAAAAACGTCAGCAAAAGAACATGCAGCGCGTGGCTAAACAAGGTGCAGCGGCACCTCAACAGGTTCAGCAGTTACAGTCTGGCCTTGGCGCGTTGGCTAAACGTCAACAGCAACAGGCACCGCAGCAAGCTCCTATGCGTCGTATGGCGGCAGGGGGCATCGTGGCCTTCGCTAATGGTGGTGAGATAACGCAAGAGGATATTGATCGGTATCGTCGTAGCGGAGGACAGTCTCGTCGCGCACGTGCAGGATTAACGGACGAGCAGATTAGGGCTATCTTAGAAAAACAACGTGGGTCAGATACTTCTGGCACTGAGATGGTGCAAACCCGTCGAGGGCTTCGTCGTAGGCCAATGGCGCTTGCACCCGTAGACACGGAATCTCCCGTTGAAACAGCAGAGTTTGAAGAGAAAGACGAAACCACAGAAGTAATGCAGTTGGATGGCACTCAAGTCCGCGAAGAAGTAACTGGAGAAGAGGTAGTCGATGCCCCTGCGGAAGAGACTCAGGTAGAAGAAACTGCCGTAGAAGAACCGCCTAAGCCTCAAGGTATCATGGATTTGTTCCAACAACAGCCTAAGCTCACAGCGCCAAAAGTCGATCTAGCAGGTGCTGGTAGCGGCGCAACAAGCCTGTTACAAAACGCAGGCATTACTACTGGCATTGACCCCGAAGCTGCACGAGTCAAAGCACGCGACGAATCAGAAAAATTCCTTGGGCGTCAAGAAAAACGCGATAAGATGAACACATACCTTGAAGAACTCAAGGCTATGGACGCTAGACAACAAGACCCCAAGAAGATGCGCGACGAGCAAATCTCTGCGTTCTTGCGTGGTACAGCAGGTGGTGGCAGCTTTGGGCAAACTATGGCTGGTGGTTCCGGGGCAATGGCATCCGAGCGACAACGTCAAGAGAAGTCAGAGCGTGATCGCCTGTTAAGTCGTATTGGTATTGACCAAACAGCTATGACTATGGATGCGGACTTGGCTAAGCAAGCACTGTCTGATGGACGTAGTGCGTACGAACAGTCAATGGCGCACCAACGTACAGCGGCGCAAGTTATGTCGCAGATGCGGGGTCAAGACCTCCAAGTCGCCACTGCCAACGCCAACCGAGAGTTTGAAGCTAACTCTAATAACGTGAAGAATTTGCTTAGTGCAGCAAACATTCAGTATACCAACGACCTGCGGCTAACTATGGAATCGGCTGATCGCCGTGCCGCAGCAGGTAAAACACTAGGCCAAATTCAAAACGATAAAGCTACTTTTATACAAGATTATGTGTCTAACGACCCTGCGGTTGTCCAAGCAGAAAACATTGCCTTAACGAGTAACGACCCTGAAGCCGCAGCAGCAGCTACAGAAGCTAGACGGATTGCTGAAATAAAAGCGCTAGGTTTGTTAGACAAAGCGGGTATTCTTGATACAGAAAAAGCGCTTCGAGACATCATGGACAGCGGCGGCACGGGTGGCACCATGCCGACTACTCCAACAATGCCGAATTTTAATCTTTCCGATGCGGGGCAGTCAGCATTAGAGCGTAATTTACAGCAGTAGGTACACATGGCGACTTTAGCGCAACTCGAACAAGCTCTTATAAACGCAGATCGGGCGGGTCGCACAGAAGACGCTCGCATTCTGGCTCAAGAACTCCAACGCGCTATGGGGGGCGTAGACTCGTCTCTTGCAGATCAAGAAGCAGAGCTTTACGCACGATTGCAAAACCTTAGTCGATCTAGCGACGAAGAGTCAGGGTTTATTGAAAACATCTTAACGGGCTTTGGTTCAGGCGTTGTTACCACTGGAGAACTAGCGGCTCTTGGTGGGGCGGCTGTACTTGACGAAGATGCTGAACTTGCCGCACGTGACAAGATTAAATCCGCCGCTGATGCGTTACGCCCTGAAGGTGGAGACCAAGATGCCCTGTCCTACAAGATAGCGTCTGGTCTTGGTTCTGTTGTTGGCGCTCTTGGTGCCGCAGGTGCCGCTACGTATGGTGCAGGTGCGCTTGGTGTGGGTGCAGTTGGTGCTGGCCTTGCAGGTCTAGGTACCGCAGGTGCTATCGGTGTCGGTGCTGGTGCTGGTGAAGCGAGTGAACGTGCACGTGCCGCAGGTGCTACTGAAGAAGAACGCGCAGCAGCTACACTTAGAGGCGCGGCGATTGGCTCGCTAGAAGTCATCCCGCTAGCGCGTATCCTCAAAATTCCCGGTGTATCCAAGCTAGCTGAAAAAGTTGGCGGTAAAGCTGTACGCGAAGGTGGTAGCCGAATCCGTAGTGCACTGACCACTGGTGGGGCAGAAGCCGCACAGGAAGCTAGTGCCGCATTCCTACAAAACCTAAACGAACGTGGCTACAACGTAGAGAAAGAGCTATTAGACGCAGGCATCATTGACGAAGCTATCGCTGGAGGCGGTGCAGGTGCCATCGTACAGGGTGTTGCAGATTTCTTTATTCGAGGTAAAGGGCCGAGGCGTACCGCGACCGAAACTCCAAGCGACGTAGAAGAAGTAGAAGTTGAGGTCACTGAACCTACACGTACTGAGGACGAAATACGTGAAACAGAAGCGGCATCGCTAGAAGCCCGTGCACTGGCAGCAGCAGAACGTGGTGACGAACGTAAGTTTGAGCAGGCAGCGGCTGAAGCTGCACAGCCTGACTTGTTTCCACGTGAACTAGAAGAAGCGAGAGAGGCCCGCCCAGAGGCCGCACTGCGTGGTCAGCTAGAGTCAGAAGGGGCAGAACGAGTACCGCAGCGAGAAGGCATTAGAGAAGAGCCTAAGCCAACGCCGCCGCAACCCATCCCCGTACAAGAAGATATGATTGACCGTCTGGATAAGATGGAGATCGACGATGCTGAGATCGCTGAGATTGAAGCAATGTTACAAGCCGATGCAGTTGCAGAAGCTGAATTAGCGCGGCTACGAGGCGACTCTGAGCTTGAAACTATGGACGCCCGTCGAAAGGGCGATCAGGCACGGCGTAGCACTGACAAGCGTTACGGTATCTTGCAGAAGACTATCGAAGAGAACCCTACACGTAACTACAACACGCTGTCGAAGAACTTTGAAAAAGCGCTGAAAGCCGAAGGTATCAAGAAAACCAAGGCCACTGATAGCGAGATCAAGACCATTCGCCGTGCAGTAAACGTACAGCGAGCCGAAACACCTAAAGCTCCAGAAACGCCAGAAATCACTGCACCGCCAGAAGCTACACAACTTGGAGAGATGGAAGCACGTATTCCAGAACGTAAGGAACGTGCTCCTGCTACTCCGTCACAGCTATCGTTCCCGGGGATGGGGCGTCGTAAGACACCACCTGTAAAGGAAACACCACCTGCTCCAAAAACAATAACAAAAGACTTTATGGACGGGCTTGGCATCGCGCCAAAAGCGCCCATCCGTAAACGCACAGAAGGTAAAGACCTTAATGATCCTGCGGTACGTAAGCAGTTTACCGATTTTGCTAACAACCAAAGAGTACCTGAGCAAACTCGGCTTAATGTGGCGCGAGAACTCGAAGGAGTGCCAGAAGCACAACTCGAATTGTTCCAGCCACAACGTAGAGGACGCGCCGCCCCTGCAAAAGGAGGCCCCGATGCACAGACTAGAAGACCTCAACCAACAACAGGTGGAGTTAGCGTTCCGACTGCTGAACCGACTGTGGGAGCAGGAGCAAGACCACCTGCCAGAACACAAGATACCACGGTGCCTACGCCACCTAGAAGAGGAAGAGTGGCAGATACTGGGCGCGGCACTGGACGCGCTGTACGAGGAGAAGGCGCAGAGCAGCTTGCACTAGACCTGACGCCGCCACCCGCACCGACAAAAGTAGAAGCGCCTAAGCCGAAAAAGAAGGCGGCTCCTAAAAAACGTGTGGCTAAGAAGAAGGCTCCTACACAAGCCCCTGTAGCTCAGGAGTCCACTACTACACGTAAACGAGTTACTACAAAAGAACCGAAGAAGACAACCTCTACGACGCGCAAAGTAATGCCCACGTTGCAGGTCAAGAAGACCACTCCGGCGCTGGCTCCAAAAGACACCGCGTCTAAACAACTTACTGAAAGGTTCGAGCAACAGCCTGAACCAGTAAGACAGTTTGCACAGCAAACTAGCCAAGAGTTTAACGAAATTGCAGGGAAGGAACGCACCACCCCTGATGATCGGTTAAAGATACTGACACTCTTAACCAACGGTGCAGCAGCCCGCGATAAGCTGGGTAATGCTGTGATAACGTATTTGAGTAAGGTACCTCGCCCCACTGATGGCCTGTATATGGCTATCTTTGATGTGGCTAACGGCACCCCGCAATTCCGTAAGACTCCTGACATGTCCCAGAGCGAAGCCGATTTCTTCCAAGGTATGGGTAAGAAGCCTGCTCAACTGGTGCTTGACTGGGCGAAAGCTAACCTGTCACCCGAAACAAATAAGTGGATCGACGAAACGCTTGCGCAAGAAATACGCGAGATGCAACGGATTGAGAACACCGACTATGTTGAGATGTTCCGTCAACGAGACGCCAAGCTAGCCGCAAAAGAAGCGGCTGAACAGGCTCAGATCGAAGCAGAGATGCGCCAAGACGTGCGTGCAAGCCTAGATGAACTGGCTCGCATGTTCGAGAAGAAGCTAGAACGTGGTTCTGTTATGGCTCTCGACGTACCGCTTCACCCGGGAGTACGTGGGTTATTACGTGATGGCAAGTTAAAGGAAGCACTAGCAGCTCTGGCAGCGACGACGGCAGATAAGCGCATCGCACAGATGGCAAACAAGCTAGCTAAGGCGGTCGGCGACACCAAGGTAGAGGTTGTCAAAAACCTCAAAGATGCAGGGTCGTTTGATCCTAAGACCAACACAATCAAGATAGATTCTGAAATCGGCATGAACCCTCATGTGTTACTGCATGAGATGACCCACGCGGCGACATCCGCTACGTTGGCGAACAAGAACCATCCCATGACGCGCCAGCTCACGAAGCTGTTTGAAGACGTTAAAGATTATCTTGATACCGCGTATGGCGCGAAGGACGTAGACGAGTTCGTGTCGGAAGCGATGTCGAACCCAGAGTTCCAAGCCAAACTAGCCGCGATCAACCCCAAAGGCGAAGAGATAAACGCCCTACAACGCTTCTACAACAGCGTAGGCAACTTCTTACGCAAACTCGTAGGGATGCAGCCTAAGAAGATCGAATCGGCTCAGACAGTCGCTGACAGGCTTGTAGAAGGTATCCTTGCCCCCGCTCCTAAGTTCCGCAATGCAAACGAGCTTGCGATGGAGTCTACGGCGAAAGGGGTAAAAGAAGAGATGAAAGGTATGGACGAAACGCAGAAAGCGTTGCACCAGCCTCTTACTCAGAAGTTCCGTGGCGAATGGGCTGACGGTGCGTTCGATACTCTTAGTGCAATGAGCGAAAAGGTTGCCTTTGTGTTGCCGAAATTGGTGGACTCACAGGCACTCAGTGACATAGCTAAACGAGCAGACGCTAAGCTAGGCAAACTTGCGGCAGAGTTCCACGAATTGCTAGAGCGCCAGCGAGGTTCGATGGCACGTGCTGACGATTTTGTACGTGACCAAGTAAAGGTTGTGGATAAGTGGATTGCTAGTGGTGGTAGTAAAGAAAAGCAAAAGAACCTTAACGACCTAATTTATAGCCAAGAGTACGGCGCTACTATCTATCAGGTAGACCCGACAAGACCGCGTAGTGACTACAAAGACAAGACCGACGAAAGCGGCAACAGCTTAGAAGATGTATGGGATGCACAACGGGCTGACTGGAATGCTCTCGGTGCCGATGGACAGAAAGCCTACCGCACCATGCGTGACATGTACCGCAATCTGTATGAAAAGCTCAAAGACGCGATCAACGGGCGTATTGACGAAGCATTATCCAAGAACCCTGACGCAGCAGCAGAGTTGAAGAAAGAAGTATTTGCTAAGTTGTTTGAGAGTAATACCTTAGATGTGTACTTCCCGCTGCTACGTGAGGGCCAATACAAACTAGAGTTCCAATACAAAGATGGTGCCGTTAAATCAGAGCGCGATAAGTACGTGTTCCAGATGTTCGACAGTAAGAGGCAACGCGACCGAGTTTATGACGCGCTTCTAAAAGACCCTGATGTCATCACAAATACTGTCAACCGCATAGATGGTGACTTCAAAACGTCTGACTTCAACAACGCACCGTCTTCCTCGTTTGTGAAGCAGGTGCTTGATTCGTTGAGCGCGAACAAGGTGGATGACACAGTACAAGCTGAAATCATGCGTCTGTTTATTGATGCGCTCCCGGAAAGCTCGTTCGCTAAGTCCCTACAAAGACGTAAGGGTACGCCGGGCTATATGCAGGACGCAGTGTACGCCATGAAAAGTAAAGGCTTTGACCTTGCTCGGCAGGTAGAAAAGCTAAAGTACAACGCGCTTATCCAAACTATGGAAGTGCAACTTAACGAATTAGAAGTACCGAAAGAAAACCAGTTTGTGTTTGATACTTTGCGAGACGAAATCAAAGTACGCATGAACTTTGCCAAATACGGCGCAAGACAGAAGGGGCTTGAGCGATACGTGCGTATGTTCAACCAACTCGCGTTTGTTGGCACAATCGGCTTCAACGTAGCCTCGGCTATGGTACAGACTGCACAAATACCGATGTTCGTCATGCCTATGCTTGGCGCACGATATGGATACCAAAAAGCCTACGACGAATTGATGAACGCATCATCTTTCGTAACGGGTGCACGTGGTATGGGGGAGACCAAGCTCGACAAGATCGCGCTGGCTCATGGCTTGGATGCCTACTACGACATCACTGACAACGGTGACTTTGTAGTTAAGAAAAACGAAGACATACCAGAAGAGCGTAGAAAGGAGTTAGAGCGTATTGCCCCAGTCGTACGGCTGGCGTCGGAACGTGGACACCTTAACCGCTCGTTTATCTTTGATGCCTTGGGTCTCCAAGAAGGAGGCAAAGCACGTAGGACTGACTCGTTAGGGCGTAAAATCTCAGCGGCTATCGACTACGGCACAGGTCTATCGGCGATGATGTTTAACCAGTCGGAGCGGTTTAATCGACAGGTGACAATGGTTGCGTCTTACAACCTCGCTTTGGAGCGTATTACTGCTGAAAATCCTAAGATGCCTAGCGCACAGCGACAGCAAATGGCGGCAGAAGAGGCGCTCTATGACACGCAAGAATACAACGGTGGTTCCACCCTAGAGACCGCACCGCGTGTCGCACAAGAAAATATCGGGCGTGTGGCGATGATGTATAAGACCTACGGTCTGCGCATGTACTACACAATGCTCAAAACTGCTCAGACTATGCTGTCCAGAGAAACCGACCCCGCCATGCGTAAGATTGCACGGAACCAACTAATCGGTATACATGGTACGGCATTGTTCTTTGCAGGAGTACACGGTATTCCGTTATACGGTGCGTTCCAGTTAATGGCGGACCTGCTTCTGTTTGATGATGACGAAGACGATACAAACGAACGCGTACGCGCCGCTATCGGCGAGGGTTGGTACAAAGGTGCGTTCAACCAAGTTCTCGACACAGTAGGTATAGGTGCTGACGTGGCATCACGTGTACGTCTAACTGGCCTGCTGCTGCAAGAAAACAGATACAACCCCAATCCATCGGCAGAAGAAGCTATCGGCTACTACATTGGTGGTCCTGCACTAAGCGTGGCGAAACGCACAGGGCGCGGTATTGTGGATTTGTATAACGGTGAAATGCAACGCGGCATCGAAAGCATCATGCCTGTGGGCTTCTCCAACATGTATAAATCAGTTGGACGGTATCGCCAAGAGGATGGTATTTACACACGCCGCGTCGATCCGATATACGACGATATGACTGGTGGTGAGTTGTTTACACAGTTTATCGGGTTCGCCCCAGCAGAGTACATTCGTATTCAAGAGGAGAACCAACGCGTTAAGCGCATAGACCGCTCCCTTGGGAAACAACGATCTGACCTGACCAAGAAGTATTACATTGCCGCACGGCAGGGGGATTGGGATGCACTGGCAGATGTGAAACGTGACATGGCGAAGTTCAACAAAGAACATCCGACCTTTGCTATCACGGTTGACTCCCTGAACCGATCAATCAAACAACACATCAAAACAAGTGAGGAGATGTACAACGGTGTTACCTTGTCCCCGGCAATGCGTAAGGTTGCAGAGGAACATCTTTACGGAGTAAGGAACGGGTTTATGCCACCCGCAAGATGATATGGCGAGGGTTTCAGAGGACACTAATTTAACCATACCACTTAAAAATATAGTGGGAATGATTATTGCCACGTCGATTGCAACGATGGCGTACTTTACGATGGAGTCACGGCTAACGGCTCTGGAACACAATATCGAAATGACTAACGTAGAAATTCAAGCTAACTCAGAGTTTCGTATTCTCTGGCCTCGCGGACAGCTTGGGTCGCTTCCTGACGATGCGCGGCAAGATATGCTCCTCCAAGCACTAGACCGTGACATTACGGAGTTACGTGAAATGCAAGACCGAGTGCATGAATTGACGATCAGAATCGGCACACTAGAAGCACTTTACGAACAAGAAAAAGAGTCCTCTGAGAACTAAATGTTCGGCTTCGGAGTAGGTG
>Ga0181566_10004659_pt1 | contig 11116 bp, 10 predicted proteins | sample 101ome_15_FD_133762 | JGI IMG/M metagenome (GOLD analysis project Ga0181566, IMG submission 133762) | Coastal salt marsh microbial communities from the Groves Creek Marsh, Skidaway Island, Georgia - 101402AT metaG (megahit assembly) | ecosystem: Environmental > Aquatic > Marine > Intertidal... | reverse complement strand
GCTCCTAAGGATTCCGCTTCACGTTTATTGTTATCACTACTCATAGAGCTGTTCACAATAATTGGAAGATTCGTTGTCATTGGGTTCTTCCTTAGAGTTTGTAGAACTGTAAATCCTGACATCTCTGGCATCTCTATATCTGTGATCACTACAGGGATTTTGTTAGGATCTTCTAAGCTGTCTATATAATCAACAAGTCTTTTACCGTTGTCAAATATTTTGTATCGTAGGTTTGCTTTTTCAAAAATTTGTCTTAAGTGCTTTTGTGCAGTCTTTGAATCTTCAGCTATCAGTACAGTTCCATTTTGAAGTTTTTCTGGAAGAGTTAAGTTTTTAATATTACCACTGTCGTTTACATCTACCATGGCCTGAGGAATAACATCTGCAAGTAGTTTTTCATAGTCTAGGATAAGACATAATGATCCATCTTCAAGTCTTGTATCATTCATGACAACACCATCATCATTCATTCTATAACTATCTGGTGCATGCATCTCATTCCAGTTCTTTTTAATAACTCTATATGCAGACATAATACGTAAACCTATCACAATTCCGTTAAAATCACACACTAGAATATTTGATTTTTTAACTTCATCTCTAGTTAGATGCGTATCAAGCCATAGTGGTAAATTCAAAATAGGAATCTGTAAACCACGTAAGATAATGGTACCTTCCAAAAGTGGATGCGCTGAGGGAATTTGTGTAAGAAAATGATGTTTTGATTCAACAACTTCTCTGGTTTTAAAAACATTAATAGCATAATATGCAGAGTCTTCATTCTCATTTATTCTAAAAACTAACAACTGTAGTTCGTTGTTTTTTGCAAGGTTGGTAGCTGCATCAACATTATCTAAAACAGACATGTAAAACCCTCATAATTTAAATCTTGATAAATAGTAGCGTAAAATATATGAAATATGCTTGAATGTTAAGTGATGAGTTGGTAGAATATTTTCTTTAATCATTTATAAGGCTAGCTATATGAAGCATCTGTTTTTTATTTTACTTTTCAATTCATTGTTACTTTCTAAAGTTTATTACTCAAAACTTGAACCATATGAATTAAGAAATATATCCTCTAACGTATCAGGTATTGTTTTATTTGCAGATGAAAATATGTTGGGGCGTAAGCTCAACTCTCAACCATTTATAAAAATAGATACAGATTTAGATTATAAAGAAATAAAAGCAATTAAAGACAAATTAAACTACTTAAAAACTACTATTGATACAAATCAAAAAGTTATAAAAAACTTAGAACAATTATTGGAAAAAAAGCGTACGAACTACAACAATATTAAGTCATTAAAAATAAAATCAACTTTAGAAAAAGATAAAGAATTTTATGATTTAGTAAATAGTGAAAATAATTATTTTAATACATTAAAAGAGATAAACAATTTACGCATTCAAATAGCAGATCTTGAATACAGAAAACAACAACTTGAACGCTCAATTGAAGATAAAAATATCAAGGCGGATGGATTTGTTTTGTACTCTCTAGCTGTAAAGCCTGGACAAGTCGTAGGAATTGCAACTCCATTGGCTCAGATAGCAGATGTTTCAAAAGGCTTATTGACAATATACGTAGATCAAGAGGAGCTTGAAAATATTACAAATAAGAGAGTGTTTTTAGATGGTGTTGAAACTAAGTACAAAGTTTCAAGATTTTCTAGGATTGCTGATTCAAAAAATATTTCAAAATATATGGCACAAATTATTATTAGTTCACCAAGTGTTTTTTCAAGACTTGTAAAAGTTGAATTAAAATAGGGCATTTTTTTGGGTAAACAATATAAATCATTAAAGCAAAAAGATATTGATTTTATTTTAAATCAAAAAATATTTTACATATCTAGCAGTTCAGATGCTGAAGTGAATATCTCTCCAAAAGGATATGATAGTTTACGGATTATGGATAACAAAACATTACTCTATTTGGATTACCCAGGGAGTGGGAATAGGACATATAGAGATTGTAAAAATAATGGCGAATTCACTTTATTATTTCACTCATTTGGCGAAGTAGCAGGTATATTAAGAATTTTTTGTACAGCAAGTGTGGTTGAGAAAAGTGGTTCTGAATTTGAAAAGTATTTAGAGTTATTTTCAGAGAAAAAGAGTCTTGTTCGCAACTTTTTTATCTTTGATATATATGGTGTTGAGACAAGTTGTGGTGAATCAATCCCCTACATGGAATACAAAGGTGAAAGAGATTCATTGAAAAATTGGGCTGTCAAATTAGACGATCAAGGAAGGTTGGACGAATATATTCAAAATCATCTAGTCCCACCTAGTATAAAGTAAAATTGAAAAAGAGAGACAACAATATATGAACATAAATGAATTAGATAAAAAATATGTCCTTCCAACATATGCAAGACAAGATGTAGAATTTGTAAAAGCCAAAAATGCAACACTTGAAGATAGTTCTGGAAAAAAATATATAGATTTTACTTCTGGAATTGGTGTTGTAAGTGTTGGTCATGCAAATGAAAGGGTTAACAGTGCTATTAGTGAGCAGATTGCTAAAATCACTCATATTTCTAACTTATATCATATAGCTCCTCAAGCTAAAGCTGCTCAAAAGATTGTTGAAGCAAGTGGATATGATATGCAATGTTTTTTTGGAAATAGTGGTGCTGAAGCTAATGAAGGAGCTATCAAAATCGCAAGAAAGTTTGGTGAAAAAGATGGTGAAATTAAAAAATATAAAATTATTACTCTAAACCACTCTTTCCATGGAAGAACGATAACTACAGTAAAAGCAACTGGTCAAGAATCAATGCATAACTATTTTGGGCCTTTTCCAGATGGCTTTGTTTATGCTGAGGATATAACGCAGATTGAATCAATGATAGATGATCATACATGTGCAGTGATGATCGAGTTAGTACAAGGAGAGGGTGGGGTACAGCCACTAGAGAAAGAATCTGTTCAAAAACTTGAGAAGCTTTTAAAAGAAAAAGGAATTTTACTTATTGTTGATGAAGTTCAAACGGGTGCTTTTCGAACTGGAGAATTTTTAGCATCACAAGTGTATGAGATCTCTCCAGATATTATCTCTCTTGCAAAAGGTATCGGTGGTGGAGTTCCAATAGGTGTTGTAATGACATCACTTAAAGGTGTTTTAAGCCCAGGTGATCATGGATCTACTTTTGGTGGAAATTATTTAAGTACGAGTGCGACCTGTGAAGTAATGGATATTTTAAGTGAACTAAAAACTAGTGGTGCACTAGAGAAGAATATAAAATATTTCAATGATGCAGTCATTAAATTTTTTGAGAAGTATCCTGATCTTTTTACGCAAAAAGTTGGAATTGGTATGATGTGCGGTTTACGTGTAAAAGATGCTGAAACACTTACTAAAATTATGCAAATGGCCAAAGAAAATGGTGTCATGGTTTTAAAAGCTGGTAGAAATACATTAAGACTCCTACCACCATTAACAATAACAAGAGAGGAAATTGATGAAGGTTTTAAATCACTCGATATCGCTGCTGCTTCTTTGTAGTTTTTCTTCACTTGCACAAGAAAATCAACAGCAAACCTTAGATTCATATATCTCTTCAGAAAAAAAAGAGATGTTTGATTTTGATTATCAAAAAAATGTTCAAAACGCTTTGATGGAAGAAGATTCCTGGATTAATCCAATTAATTTAAACTATAGTTATTCTAAAAGTGATCCATACGAAGAGGTTCAGGTAAATGAAAATGCTTCGATTAAAATTGATCAGCCAATCTTTAGAGGTGGTGGGATTTTTTATAGCATAAAGCATGCAAGAGCATTAAAAAAGTATGCAGACTATAGCGTTGACATAGCAAAAAGAAAAATGGCCAAAGATGCTGTTGCACTCTTGATGCAGATTCGTCAAACTTCACTTAAAATTCAAAAGCAAAATCTTCAAATAGAAAATGCAAAAATAAATTTAGAATTAAAAAAAGAGCAGTATTTAAGTGGACAACTCGATTCAGGTTTTTTAGATAATGCAATTATTGAAAGAAATCTTGCTATTCAAGCTTTGTATGATATTGAGACCTCTAAAGAGAATCTAATTTCAAATTTTGAAACTCTTAGTGATTTAGATTACTCAAAAGCTACGATACCACATTTTGATTTAGTTGAAGAAGAAAGTTTTTTGCAAAACAATATGAGTACAAAATCACTTGAAGCAGCTGCCTTAAGAGATAAAGAAAATCGTGGGATTATTCGAGCAAAATACCTTCCTATGCTTAGTCTTACAGGTGGATACAATTGGAGTAAATCTGATGCAAAATTTAATTTTGGTAGTCAAGAGAAAAATTATTATGATTATGGTTTTAAGGTAAATATTCCCCTTCATATTAACACATTTAGAGATATTGAAGCTGCAAGTATTGAGTATCTAAAATCTGAAATAGCTTTGCAAGATAAACAAAAAGAGATGCAAGCATTATTTGATAAAGTGAAGCAAAACCTAAAAAATTATGAAAAAAAACAGGCTCTAAGTGTTGAAAATGTAGATATATATTCAAAACTACTTGCTGATGCTAAAGAGTTATACCGTGCAGGGTATAAAACACAATATGATCTTGATTTGCTTGAAAACTCTTTAGAGATGTCTGAAATTGATTCTAAGATATATGAGATTGATAAGCAACTAGAATTGTTAAATCTTTATGAACTCTATACAGAGTAAAAACTATAAGTTTTGTAAGGAAAAATTGTTTTGTCAGATTTATATACAAGTTTTAGTGAGTACATGCAAGAATGGCTTTATGGAGATGATGGGTATTATGCTACGTATAAAAATATAGGAAAAAGTGGTGATTTTTATACAGCAGTAAGTACAAGTAAGTTTTTTGGTGGAACAATTGCAAAACACATAGTATCTTTGGTTGATGATGGCTTTTTAGAAAATGATGCTGTAATATGTGAAATCGGTGCACATCATGGATATTTTTTAGCTGATATAATCGAATTCATTTATACATTACGTCCAGAGTTACTGCAAACATTTCAGTTTGTCATTATTGAGAGGTTTGATGATCTTCAAAAACATCAACGTGAGTATTTTAAAGAATCTTTTGGAGATGTAGTCCAATTAACTCAGCATAAATCTTTAAAAGATCTTCAATGTGAAAACGCTTTTTTTATTGCCAATGAAATCTTTGATGCATTTCCTTGTGAACTTTATTTTAAAGGACATGTTGCTAGAGTTGAAGGACATGATGTCAAGTTTGATGTGGAAAATGATTGGGTGAAATTTAAAGCACAAAAGTATCATAAAGATCGCGGTGAAATCGCTTTAGGGTATGAAGAGTTTGCAAATGAGATGGCTCTAAGTGCAAAGAAATTTGAGTTTATGAGCTTTGATTATGGTGAAATGCAAGCCCGACCGGATTTTTCTTTACGAGTGTATGCTCAACATAAAGTACTTCCGTTTTTTTTAGAAGAGAGCCATGAAGATTTTATACTGCGTGAAGATCTTTTTGCTAAGTCTGATATTACCTATGATGTGACTTTTGAACATGTCAAAGATGCTTTTGAAGATGCAGGGGTCACTTTTTTAGAGCTGAAAGCTCAAATGGTTGCACTTGTTGATATGGGAATTTTAGAACTTTTAGAAATACTCAAAGAAAAAGCGGATGAGCAAATTTACAAGCAAGAGCTTGAAAAAGTAAAAATTTTGATAATGCCAGATTTTTTAGGTGAAAGATTCAAAATGATACGTTTTAGGAATCAATAGTTCCAAAGTTTAAGACTAGACATTATCATTAGTCTATAGAAAATGTTTCTTGGTAATTTGCTTACATTTATAAAATAATCTCTCTCAATTACACATGTAACAAGTTTAAAAATTTATGATTGAAAAAGTTAGTTTTTTGTTTATTGTTAGATAAACAACTATTTATTTTTTGATAAAACTACAATTTAAAAAAAATCGAGAATTATATCCAAAGAATATGAGCAAAAAATGAGGAAATTATGAGGAAATTATATTTTTCAGTATACTCCCCCCTAAAATAGGTATGTTGAGGAGTATATATTATAAGAAAAAGTATGTAAAATTCAGTAATTTTACACTTGTTTTTGTTCTGTGCAACAAAAATGCAACACTAAAACTGTATGATTTAGTTAATAAATCGAATACTATAAAATTTTTAAAGGATTGTTTTCAGTGAAGAAACATTCTAATATTGTCGAAAAAATTGATGAATACTTATCAAACAAAAAAGTTCAAGAGATAGAAGGTTCAGATGTAGATCTAGACGCTATATTGGCAGAGCTTTCTATTTACCACGCAGAACTTGAATCACAAAACCAAGAACTTCGTGAACAGTTTGAAATTAATGCAACTTTAAATAAGTTAAACCATAGTTTGTATGAGAATGCTCCTAACCCTTACCTTTTACTTGATCAAAAATTTAAAGTTGTGAAGAGTAACAAAAAAGCTATAGAGTTATTTAGAGATATAGATTCATACACAAGTGTGTTTAGCCTTGTCCCTACAAAATCTAAACGTGATTTTATGTCATGGTTCTCAAAAGTTCCTCAAACTCAATCTATAGATATTGTTATGAAGACATTTGATGGGGAAAAGTGGCAAAGATTATCTGTTGAGTATTTTGAAGATTTATTTATGATTACTTGTATCGACATAGATGCAGATATTAAAAGAAAGAGGGAGTTACAAGATGCTAAAGCAAAAGCAGAGCAAGCTGAACATCAAGTAGCCTTACTCAATAAAAGTCTTGAAAAAAAAGTTAAAGATCAAGTTGAACAGATCAAAGAGCAAGAAGCACTTATTATGTCACAGCAACATCTCTCTCAGATGGGAGAAATGATCTCAATGATTGCCCATCAATGGAGACAACCTTTATCTGTGATAGCCTCAGTTGTATCAGTGATCAACATTGAAAATGAACTAGCAGATGTAACAAACAAAAAACTCTCTGAAAGATTAACTACAGTTGCTGACACTACAAGGATGCTCTCTTCGATTATAGATGATTTTAGAGATTTCTACGCAAGTTCAAGTAATTTACAAATGTGTGATATTCATGTAGTGATAGATAAAGCTGTTGCCATAGTAAAACATATGTACAAAGAGAGATACAAGATAGAGATCATTCACCAACATACAAATAAAAAATGTTTTTGTGAAATTATCGAGAGTCAGATGATGCAAGTTATTATGAATCTACTTTCAAATGCAAAAGATGCTTGTATCGATACTGATACTACAGATCCAAAAATAACCATCATAACTGAATGTACAGAGGAGTATGTAACTATAACTCTAAAAGATAATGGTGGTGGTATTGCCAAAGATAGTTTAAGTAAAATATTTGATCCTTATTTTTCCACAAAAGGACTCAATGGAACTGGTATTGGGCTTTATATGGTACATTCAACAATTACGAAAAACCATTCAGGGAGCATAACAGCCTCTAACAATGAAGATGGTGCAGAATTTGTGATTGAACTACCAAAAAGAAGAAACAATTCAAATCAAATCCTAAACAAAGATCTTTCATAATGGGATTAAAAGCCATAAAACTTCTTTATGTCGAAGATGATTTAGAGGTTGCAGAGGCTTTACAATCAACTTTACGGTTACTTGTTCATACATTGTATATTGCACACAATGGTCAAGAAAAAATATCTTGATGGGCAGATAGTGAAGCGTAAAGAAAAAAGTAGCTTTACTATACAAGAAATAAAAGGGATCAATACTAAAGCACTAACAGCGAATTTTGAAGATGAAGCAGTTATACAAAATATTTTGCAAACATTTATGAAAACTTTTAGTGATGTGCAAGCTAAATTTTCAGATACATTAACAATTGAAACTTTACGAAAGAATATCCATTCACTCAAAGGTTCTAGTGGTAATCTTTGTATGGAAGAGTTATTTGAATGTTCACGCTTAATTCATGATAATAATGATGATACATTTTTGATGCAGCATTTAGATGAGTTACAAACTCAACTTGAGCGAGTTCTTCAGAATATTAAAAACTATCTACCAAAACAGGAAGAATTTTTTAACTCTATCGATAAAGATGAGGCTTTGAATTTACTCAAAGAGTTATCAAAAATACTTGAGACTGGAAGCTTTATATCTGTAGAAGATAAGAAGAACTTTGCTAGTGCTTTAGTTACATTGTCTGATCAAGAACATGCTCGAGCTGTTTTAGAACTTATTGGAACATACAAATTTGATGAGGCAAAAAAACAAGTTGAGACTTTACTTGAAGAATAGATATTCAATAAAAGATCACTCCAATAATACTCTATAAGCTATATTTGGTAAAAATGCAACACTATTGCAACACTTATAAGTTATAATTTTTTCTAATCTGATGTAGAGGAATTTAAATTGATAACTATGAGTAATTTTATTATTTCATTTGTAGTTTTTACAGTGTTTTATTTTTCATTTTTTTCATTTTTACTTGTGCTAACAATCTCTCTAATAGGATTATTCTTGTTGTTTATCCACAATGTATATCAATACAACAAGAATACTCAAGATGATGTACTTTCTAGATGAGGTAAATCTGTCTAAATACATTGTAGTGTTGATGATTATGTATATAAAATTGGGAGTTAGATATGAATGGGTTTATTAAAGAATTAAGTATTGCAACTAAGATTCAAATACCAATTTTCATAATTTTATCAATCATATTTATTGGTATGATTTTTTGGCTCGAAGGCAATAACCGAAAAAACTCAATTGAACTTGTAACAGATAAAGGGATTAGTATCGCTGAAGGAACAATTGATGGTTTGAATATGATGATGTTAACAGGAAGTATTTCAAATCCTCAAAATAGAGAATTGTTTTATGAGAAAACAGCTTTAATCGATAAAGTGAATAATTTTTATGCTTTTAGAACTGCAGATATAAATAAAGACTATGAGAGTTCACTTGATAGTGAAAAGCTAAAAGATCATTTAGATAAAAAAAGTGTAGATACAAAAACGATCATTACAGATATAAATGAGTATGAAAAAAAGACTTTGAGAGTAACGTATCCTTTTATCGCTACATCTAATTTTAAAGGAACTAATTGTTTAAGTTGTCATAATGTACCTGAAGGAACAGTTTTAGGTGGAGCAACTATAGAGATTGACATATCAGATGAGCTTGAAAATATTAAACAGCAATCACTCATAATGTGGAGTGGCATGATAGTAGTGTTCATTGTAATTCAGTTGACAGTGTATTATGGGATGAAATTTATTGTCGGTTCTAGAGTTAAATACATCATAAGTGAGTTAGTAGAAATGAAATCCGATTTTTCTAAACGTATAAAAATATCATGGAAAGATGAAATTGGAGATATTTCACAATATATTAACGAGCTTTTAGAAAATTCATCAAGATTTATTCATGATACAAAAAAAGCAGTCCAAACAAACCAGTCAATTGCTGGTCGAATTAATCAAATGACAGTTCAAGAAAAAGCTGAAATAGACAAAGGTTGTAATCTTTTAATTCAAATGATGAAAAACACAAAAGAGATTGATGAGGCTATGAAAGAATCTAATGAAGTTAACAACGAATCAGTCAAGAGAATTGATCATGCTGATGAATCTTTACAAAACGCACAAGAATACATCATGGTAATGGTAAAAGAGATAGAAAAAAATGTTCAAAAGGGACAAGAAGTTGTGGAAGATATTGTCCAACTTGATTCTCAAATTAAAGATGTTAAAACAATCCTTGATGTTATCTCAGATATTGCTGATCAAACAAATTTACTAGCTTTAAATGCAGCGATCGAAGCAGCACGTGCAGGTGAACATGGTCGTGGCTTTGCTGTTGTAGCTGATGAAGTTAGAAAACTTGCTGAGAGAACTCAAAAAAGTTTAAATGAAAGTGATGCTACTTTTCAAATTCTTACACAATATGTTGCCCAATCAGTAACAAGTATACAAGGACAATCCAGTTCATTAAACAATCTTAATAATAACAGTGCCTTAGTAAAATCAGTTATAAATGAAGCTGTAACAAAACTTCATATGACAAAAGATTCAATACACTACCTATTGGAGAGAAGTTCTAATATTAGTAATGATATCCGAAGTATTCATGAAAAAACAAGTGATGTGCAATGTGTTACAGAAGGGACTTCACACACTATTGAAGAGCTTGTAGAATTGGCAAATAGCTTGCATAATGATGCAAAAATTTTAAGCGATAAAATAGAAGCTTTTAATGTTTAAAAATGCAACACTATTGCAACATTAATCAGATACTATTTTATTGGATTTATTTACAGAGGTAGAGAATGAAAAATACTGAATCAATGACAAGCAAACTCAAAGAGTGTGCTTGCAATTTATCTGTCCTATATGTAGAGGATGATGAGTTAGTAAGAGAATCTTTTCAAGGAATACTTAAAAATTTTTTTAAAGATGTTAAAGTTTGTACAAATGGTAAAGATGCTCTTCTAGAACTCATGGATTACCATATGTATGATTTAATTATCAGTGATATTGAGATGCCTCAATTAGATGGTTTAAAAATGGCAGAACTTATAAAAGAGAAAAATCCTAAACAAGTGATAGTGATGATGACTGCTCACTCTGATAAAGAATATCTTCTACAATCTTATAAAATAGGTATTGAAGGCTATATCACAAAACCATTTGACTCTGAAGAAGACATTAAAACTTTACTAAGAATATGTCGGAAAATAGAAAAAGAAGAATCGTCTAAAGTAATGGAATGGGACAAAGCTTTTTCAAAATTATAGAGTGAGTGTATTTGATGATAACATTCGAACTCAAGAGCTTTTAAAAAATATATGGAATCTTTTTAATATCCATCATCATTATTTCTGGTGGACTTGATAAAATACAAAAGGCTAAATCACTAGGCATTATACTTTTTACAGTACAATCATTGAGACCGTTGAGAGTTTTGTGTCAGTAAACGATAGATTATAAAATTGTAACATAATCTTTTTATCATTACCACTTATAATTATGCTATACTGATATAATTTCAAATACTCGATCTGTATTTGACTTCGTTTTTATAATTCTTTAGAAACTTCCTCTGGCCATACATAAAGCTTAGATCTACTCAAATCTGCACCAACGGGTTTGTGT
>Ga0181566_10004651_pt1 | contig 11123 bp, 12 predicted proteins | sample 101ome_15_FD_133762 | JGI IMG/M metagenome (GOLD analysis project Ga0181566, IMG submission 133762) | Coastal salt marsh microbial communities from the Groves Creek Marsh, Skidaway Island, Georgia - 101402AT metaG (megahit assembly) | ecosystem: Environmental > Aquatic > Marine > Intertidal... | reverse complement strand
TGTCGTATCAAAATAGATACTCCAATCTTTTTTCCTTTTTAAAATAATTTGCCCTTCCAAATCGCCTGCGCACAATACGTCCTCAAATTTTTTATTTTTCAAACAGTAACCCTTTACCAGGACGTCATTAAATAAAACCCTAAATTCATCACTGCTATTTTCAATTGATATTTCAGAATTAACAATTGCCCCCATCCAAGCGTAAGTATATTTATTGAGCAACGGGTCACGTGGCAGTATTTTGAAGCTAGAAACTTTTATACTCTCTGCCATTAACAACTTTCTATCTTCAAAATCAAAGGTAATTTCATCACTTTTAATCTGTCCATTTTCCACGCCTGAAGCAATGATATTGCTAATTTTCACCTTTCCATTTTTATAATCATAATTTAACTTAATATTTTTTACACTCATGTCCTGATTAAAGCTTCTAATCATCAAACTTCCAAACAGATCTAATTCTTTATTATTAAAAGATAAAGAAACATCCCCATCGGCGTAAGATGATGCCAATGCATTTTTATGAATTTGTGGTAAACCTGGTATGGCCTTCACAAGGTCTTCGTAAAACAACTTGTAGGTAAATTCCCCTTTTATATTTAAGTCATTATCCACAACTAAATTATTTGATATTCCGAATCGAGACAAACCACTTTTAACAACAAGCTTTTTAATATAATTTTTTTTTCTTGCTATTACCCCAGATACATCTAGCTCATCAATAGTATTGCTTTGATAATAATTATGGTGAAGGGTAAGAGAAAAATTAAAGTCGCTCCTTACCCTTTTGAGGCTCAAAGAATTGACCTCCCCACCGATCATCTTGCCATCTACATCACAAGAGATCACTACATTCTTTGCAAGTATGTCCTTAATTCCATTCTTGGACATCATGTCGCTAATAAAATCATGAATTTCAAACTTCTTTTCTATTTTAGAATTGTTAGAATGACGATAATTCACTTTGGCTTTATCTATAACAATGTTTGAGACTTTCAACTGTTTAGATAGAATTAAATCTAAATTTAAACCGAACCCAATATTTCCATCAATACTGAATAGATTATTTGAGATTTTCACTCCGTTGAGCATTATTCTTTTTTGACTAAGGTTTAAACTCAACCGCTCAAAGGACATTTCTAATTTATTCTGCTTTGCAATCTCAATAATAAAGTTTTCATTAATCCATCTAGCAAAATATCTTGATTCAAGCACAATCTGCCCAACAATCATAAAGACCAAAAAGATACTCACAAAGAAATATAAACTATTCTTCCTATTCACTTATACCTTGAATCAATTTAGAAATAGACCTTGCATCCTTGAATTGCTTATTCCTAATTAATAATTTTTTTAAAATGATTGCCAAATAAAACTTGTTATCAAAATACCGAGCGTTTTCAAACAGCACCTTGAAGACATTCCTTACACCAATCAAGTTACCATCATCAAATAAAACTTCTATTAAGATTACGAGTGCTTCTTTTTCAAGGCTATTATTTGTGAGGTTTTTATATATCTCACCTAAAGCTGAAGCTGAATCTTTATTAACAACATAAGCTCGCAAAAGGTTCTCTATTGAAGAATCACAATATAACTCTAACTTGGCTGCTTTTTTTAAATTTAAGTTATTCATCTCAAAATTCGAGGAATATTTTTTATCATTTAGAAACTTTGTCATTTTAGGACTGCTCGAATAAAAGGGTTTCTTTTTATGATTACTATGCTGCTTCATTGGCACATTAAGGTATGATGCGAGGGATTGATAGGTGTGGTGATTCCCATTGAGGAAATTTAAATTCATACAGACCAATAAAATATCCTCACCAACTTCTTTATCTAATACTGCACCATATGTTGCTAGCAGCACTTTCTCTTTAAAAATATCAATTGCTGGAATCTTCGCCATTTCAAAACTATTTAAAGTAGCTTTTAAATATCGATGAAATAAAGATTTAATGCTCGGATAATACAAAATAGACAGATGTGCTATCTCAAGAAGAACTGATATATCCGCCACAGGAGCTTTGTTAACTCCTAATAAACTTTCAAAAAAAATAATTTTTTGATCAACAATACTGACAACTGCTTTTGGAATATAATTACCATAACTATCTAAATACCTAATCCAATAAATTTTAAATTGCCTTAACCTGTTTTCCGAAATTATTTTTGATATGTTTAGATATATTATTTTTTCTACTTCTTTGTAGTTCCGATTATTTATTTGCTTGTGAATATTGAGAAATAAAATCTTTATGGCATTAATTTTATCAAATGCAATCAAGCTAACGACGTCACCTTCATTCACATTTTCAAGCTGTAATATAAATTCAGCCGGAGATAAGTTAAATAGGTTTTCAAGATATTTGGACTTCAATAAAAAATGCCTCAGATTTTAAAAGTTATTTTGCTATATTTTATCAAAATAACTAGTAATCATGAGGCATTAGGAAAATTTTAATGATTATTAATAAAGTAAATTTTATTTAACTCTTTCGACGTACTCACCTGTTCGAGTATCAATTTTTAGCTTTTCACCCTGCTTGATAAACAGAGGAACATTTATTTGAAGCCCTGTTTCCATGACGGCTTTCTTCAAACCTCCAGATGCTGTATCACCCTTAAGACCGGGGTCAGTTTCCGTAACTTCCAACTCAACAAAGTTAGGTAAATCAATAGAGATTGGAATCCCTTTCCAATACAACAAATTTAATTTTATTCCCTCTTGGAGATATTCTTTAGAGTCACCAACATACTCTTCCCTTACATGAATAGATTCAAATGTATCTTGATCCATAAAATTAAAACCATCTGGATCAGCATACATATATTCAACTTCCTTGTGCTCTAAATCTGCTCTCGTGCAACCAGTTGAAACACCTGACTTAATGTTCGCTCAAGAACTTGACCTGTCTCTAGGTTTCTCATTCTACATTTAACAAATGCACTCCCTTTACCTGGATTTGTGTGATCGGACTTTAAAATAACATATACCTTTCCTTCCAACTCTAGCTTAACATTTTTCTTTAAATCTGTAGTTTGCAACATAAATCACCCTTCTAACCGTATTCTTTTATATATAGTAAAAACGCCAATAAAATATGCTAAATCAGAAAGTCCTTCAAGAAGAATATCAACTCCCTGCGCAGTTATTAAATTTTGCCTAAATGAATCCCCTCTTAATGAGACTCTACTCAAATGAACTTCTACTTTTAACCCATTAAATATTTTCAGCGAATCAAGAATTGAAACACTCGTATGGGAATAACCACCTGGATTTATTACAATTCCATCATACTTACCACAAGCATTTTGAATCATCGTAACAATTTCACCCTCAATATTGCTTTGCATCCATGTAAGCTTAATTTCTTTTGATATCTGGCTAACTTGTTTTTCTGTGTCCAATTTCAGTTGATCAAGAGTCTGTTTCCCGTAGTGCTCAGGCTCTCTTTGCCCTAATAAGTTAAGATTTGGCCCATTAATAATTAAAACTCTCAAGAAGACTCTCCAAAAAAACATTAATGAGCTGTTGCTACCAAGCTCCTCTGAACAAGTAAATTTAAAAAATTATCACACCGCTGCTTAACATCTCGAATAAAACATACTTGATCTTCAATTAACTCATTAGAGCTCACGCTAATCGGTTCTTCTTCTTTTACTCTATTATTTGTAGATAATTCTGCTTCACTCACATCAGTGATTTCTTTCTCTGCCACAGTTTTGGCTTTTTCTTTTTCTTCACTATCATTAGGTCTTTCAATGTGAACACCACTATGACTAAGTAAGCCTTCTTCCCTATCGACATCATCATCTAAAAGAGAATCTATCTCTCCAACCTTCAGGTCAAAGTAGTCCATCAAGTTATTTTCTTTAACGGTTCTATTTAAATCTTCTTTCGAATCGCTAATGGACGAATCTTGCATCTCTATCCCTTGAACTTTTTCCTCAATACTATCAAGCAAATGTTCAACCGTTTGAGAATCACCCATTTCATTAAACAATCTCGCAAAATCGATGGACGTAGATTGATCTGTTTCAATTTTAATTTCTTTTGCCCCTAAGTCTTTTTGTTCCCAATTACGAATATCAATTATCCGATCTTCATCATCCCTTAAACTGATTGAGTTATCTCCATTTTCCATCTCTAAGTTTTCAATTAATTCACAAATCTCTGTATCACTAGGAAAAAGGAAAGATAATTTTTTAAATACATTTAAAGCGAGCTCACGATTTCCTAGCTCAAGGTTTATTTTTCCCCACAATTTTTGTAAAAGAATATTCTCTAGATTTATATCTACGTATTTTGAGATATTGTTGTAAGCTTGCTGAAAATCCTCTAACTCATAATAACAATTAGCAAGGACAATTCTACCAGAAAGGTAATCAGGGTTCTCTTTTAATCCATTTAAACAAATTTTTATTGCTTTTTTAAGCTCTCCAGATTTTCGATAAATTTCTGCAAGAGGAGCAAAGACAACAGATGACTTGTCTTCTTTCAAAATGCGCTCATATTTATCAAGTAACGGCAGATTATTTCTCATATATTCACCTAAATTTGACTAACGCTTAAACCGGCTTCCTCTTGGTTTATAATTCTTGGGGTAATAAAAATTATCATTTCATTTTTAGAAACTGACGGATTGAACGGTGTTCTAAATATCCAACCGATTAATGGGATATCCTTTAGAAATGGTAATCCAGCATGACTTGAAGATTTCTCATAGTTATATATACCACCAATAACTACAGTTGAGCCATTATCTACTAACACATTCGTTTTAACGCCTCGACTTGCTTTTGTTGGAGGAGCACCATCTAGCCCTACTGGAGGAGCTCCGAACTGTTCTTTATCAAGTGAAATCTCCATTGAGATAGATCCGTCATTCGTTACTTGGGGAGTGACTTCCAGGTTTAAAGTTGCATCAATTTGTTGAAAGGTCGTTGTCGCTGCATCACCAACACCTGTAATCTGTTTAAACGAAGTTGTATCTTTTGCAGTAATAGATGCTTTTTCCTTGTTTTGAGTGATCACTTTTGGACTAGAAATAACTCTCGCCTTTGACTCTGACTCCATTAAACTTAGTGCAAAATTTAAATTAAAGAACCTATTAAATTTTGAGACCTCTACACTAAAGAGAGTAGATGCTGTTGATGTTGGAGCCGTACTAAATTGAAAACCAGGCCCCGCTTCTCGAATCCCTGTCCCTCCTGCTTCACCTATGCTACCATTACCAGTTCCTGGAGTGCCTAGAGGGTCATAACCAAATTGAAATCCCCTAAAATTACCTCCAGACTGGAGCCCGATTTCCTTTTTATGCTCTTCTCTAACCTCAACAATTTTAGACTCAATTAAAACTTGTGGGGTTTGAGTATCCAATACTTGGATAATCTTTTTCATTTTCTCTATAGCTAGAACAGTGTCTTTAATAATTATAGAGTTTGTTCGAGCGTCAATCGCAATTGTGCCGCGCTCTTTAGTTAGATAGCCCTGAAGGATCTTTTCTAGATCATTAATTTTTGCGAATGAAATTGGAAAGACCTTGGCAACCAGCTTTTCCTCTTTTTCTAGAAGTTTTTTAACTAAAATTTCTTTTTTCTTCTCTTCAGTTGCTTTATCCAATGAGGTTACCATGAGAATTGCACCATTCTTTTGAGCAACAAGCTTATTTAATCCAAGAATTGTATCAAGAGCTTGATCCCAAGGAATGTTAACTAGACTAAGAGTTAACGGGGGTAATTTCTTTACTTCATCAGTAATGATTATGTTGAATCCTGAAGCATCAGCAATCATTTTCAATAGATCTTCAACTTTAATATCCCTAACGTCGAAACTTACCTTTTTACCAATATATTTTTTCCGGCCACTAAGGGTTAAGTTTTCAAGAATATCCACAACTGATTCAGATTTAGGAATGTTAATCTTCCCAATTACTTCTCGCTTTTTATCAATAACCAGATCAGTTTTGTTCATCTCGGCTTCACTAAATACGCCAAATCTATTTTCAACTTTAACAACAACCCTCTTCCCAATCTGCTGTACCAAACTTCTCACGTTATCTCGTAGCTGAATATTGATCCGAATGTCTTCCTTTTTGCCTGGTTTAACATATGGACTAACATAAGCAACAGCACCTTTAAATTCAGAAGCATCAAAACCTCTTAAAACTTTAGGTCCGGCATTTGTCTTTTTAAAGTCGATAATTATTTGTTTATCTTGTTTAACGTGAAAGTGCTCTAATGCAACATTTTCATTATCAAATGAAAACTCTAAAAAAGTAACCTCACCTTTCTGGTAGAAATTAATCCCATATAGATTTATTGGATCACTGGCAAAAAGATTATTACAAATTAGCAAAAAACCAATATAAAACAAACATCCTATTCTCATTAACCTTCTTCCTTGAAAGTATTTATATATAAAGTATAACTTATTTTTGCGGGTTTTCCACTAGTCTATTATTCAGTAACGATTGGTAATAATGTTTCAAGATATTCAAATTGGTCATAAACATTTTTTATTTTCTCAACTAAGACGACTCCACCTGGGAGGATTGCCTTCACAATTGCTTTGTCCACACCTAACGCCATGCCTTCTTTGACAATAAAAGTTTCTTTTTTTGACTTTGATCTAACAATCGCACGACGGTTCTTCCCCAACATAACGCCAATTACCATTATCTGATCAATTGGAACGCCTGATATTGAAGGTATATTACTGTATGAATTTTCTCCAACCTTGTTTGGAACCATTGAAATAACTTTTTTGGCGCCGCGAACAATCGGCTTTTTAAATGGATCTCTGAGTTTAAACGGATCCTTAATTTCTGTTTTTTGACCCTTAAAGAAATCATACTCAACTGAAAATGAATTTTGAGATATAAAACCAACAGTAATCAATGTTAAAATTAATCTGATTGTCATTTACGCCTCTTCTTCTTCTTTTTCTTTTTCTTTCTTGAACTCGCTTTAAACCCCTGTTCAATTTTATCGATTCCACGGTCTACCTTATGATTTTTGTCATAGCGATAAGCCTCAATCGATATTTTTCCTTCAATTAACTGAAATCTTCCTTTTTGTTTTTCTGCCAGCTCCCTAAATGACACCTTTGAAATATTTAGTAATTTTTCAAACCCTTCTATTTTCTCTAAAAAAATCAAAAACTGCAGGTATGTCCCCTGAGCAACAACCTCAAAGTTTTTAACAAAATAAAATCCTTTGTTCGATTCACTACCAGAACTAATTTCAGCTCTCTTTAAATTTAAATCTTTAGTAAACCCTTTGATACTTTTAATATAAAAAGAATCATTTATATCTGATGGAAACCTTTTTTGAATTTTTTCTACCTCAAGTGCAACTCGCTCAATTTTTTCTTTAGCACTATTTATGTCAGAGAAATACCCCTCCAAATCTTGGACCTTTTTTTCTTTTCTTTTAATACTAGATTCTATTGACGGTATAACAGATACAGTCTGCTCAACTTTGAGATTGTGATTATTATAATTCAAATAAACATCATAAATTATATAACCGAGCAGAAAAATCCAAATATTTTGAATTAACTTTTTTATCATAAAGCAGTGTTTCCAGAGTTATAGTTAACAGAACCCTTTAACTTAAAGTTTTCTACTCGATGACTTTTACCAAACGCCTCAACAACACCGGTATTTGAGTCAATTACTTCGATAGATCTATTAAAAAATATTGATGAATTTGATTTGTTAATAAAATCACTAATTGACTTAAACGAATAAGTACTTCCAGATATATTCATCTCACTGTTTGATATTTCCAAATTTGTAAACCACATATCACTTGGTATATCTCGACTAAGTCTTTCAAGCGCTAGTTTAGGGTTTGTTCTTTTTCGAATTATCTTTTCAACTTGCGCTGACCTTGACTTTAAAATTTCAATTTGATTGTTAAAAGCTTCTAATTTTTGCTCAACATCTTTTTGATTTTTGATTTTTGAATTAAGCCTTCTCTCCTTTGCTCTCAGATCATTCACCACTGCTTGCTTTTCGCTCAACTCCTCTGCCCAGTCATCATATAAAAACCAACCTGGTGCATAAGATAATACAAATGTTAAAATGAGCATTTTGTAGTTAATAGTTGCTAGATCTAACCCAAGAACAACAGGTAATTTAAATGGTTTTTTCTGCTCAAGTAGATTGATTTTTATCATCTATTACAACTCCCTCATGGCCAGCCCCATAGCGGTGCATCCACGAAATGAAATTGAATTTAAATTCTCATCTGTAAATTTTTTCTTATCATAATCAATGACTTCAAAGGGCGAAAAAATTGATATCGGTAAGCTTAAATTAGTCTCAAGACCTTCAATCATTCCAGGGATTAAACTACCACCACCAGTGACGAAACATTCAGATATTCCATCATCACTACTAGAGGTAATATAAAAATCAATAGTTTTTTTCACTTCAGAGAAAAATGAATCAAGGACATCCTCTACGATTTCAACAATTTCCTCGGGCAAGTTACCATTTTCATCACCAATAATTTTGAGTTCCTCAGCTTCGATGTAATTGACCCCCATTTGCCGTTGGATCTCCTCAGTGATTATTACCCCACCGATTGGAATTTCCTTAGCGAATACAATTCCATTTTTTTTCCAAATAATAAAATCCGTTTTTTGAGCGCCAACATCCATAAAAATATAACTGCTCGTTGGATCATCGATTCTATCTTTTAAGACATGTTTAAACACGTTTGTTACTGCAACGATAGACAAATCAACAATTTTCACTTTTAGCTTCTGACTAGTATTTTCAACTAAGCTTTTGAACATCTCTAATATATCAGAGCGAGCGGCAGCAAGGAGAACATCAACACCACCACCTTCGTTTTCACCAAAAACATGAAATGCTAAACTAGATTCTTCTATGTTAAAAGGTAGGTATTGCTCTGCTTCCCAACTTACTTGATCATCAATTTCTTCATCTGTTCCACCAGGAATCTGTAATTTTTTAGCAACAGTATTAGGGCCAAACAATCCAATCGCAACGTTTTGAGCACTCGTTTTAATTTGATCAACTGCCATTTCAATAGCCTTAGTAATTTCCTCAGCTTTTTGGATATCATCTTCAATAAGACTTCCCTCTGGCAGATCAATTGAAATATAATTAAGTAATTTAAAGTTGCTACCACTCCTTTTTATTTCAGCGACCTTAACCTGACTCAGTCCAATATCAATACCGATTATTGATTTATTTCCGAGCTTCAAGACATCGGCAATAATATCTTGAATGTTTTCGAATGACTCTTTAAGTGATGACACAAATGTTACCTTAATTAGATTTCCATAGGTTATTATACTTTCTACTATGGATTCGACACAAGGAATTATGTCAATAAAATTAAATTAAAAACCGATATAGTTTATTAACTGAGTAACTTGATCAGGGAAAAATATTTGAAAAAATGCTGCAATAATAATGAAAGGCCCAAAAGCAAGAGGCTTATCTTTATCTAATACTTTGAATAAAATTAAAAAAATTCCAATTACACTACCAAGAAAACAACTGATAAAAATATTAAACATGATACCCTGTGGCCCAAGGTATAAACCCAAGGCACCAAACAACTTGATATCACCACCACCGAGCCCCTCCACTCCTTTTAACTTATAAAATAAATATGCGACACTATAGGGAATAAAAAAACCGACAAGACCACCAACTAATACGCTTAAAAAAGAATAATAATACATACCATACGATAAAAATAATATCGCCAAGTAAATATTAATTTCATCTGGTAAAATTTTATGTTGTAGATCAACTACAAAATGAACCAGGAATGCGGCAAATACTGAAAATAAAAAAAGATAATTCACCAAATTTGATATGTATAAATTCTCCGGAAAAAGTATGACAGCGGCTGCCGCCATCAAGAGCTCGACAACAGGATATCGAAAATGAATTGATGTGCTACAGTTATGGCATTTCCCTCTTTGAATAACATAAGTAAACAAAGGAATATTTCTCCAGAAAGGAATTGAAGTTTTACAATTTGGACAGAAGGATCTTTTATAAACCCAATTCATACCTCGCGGAAGTCTAAAAATTAACACATTAAGGAAACTTCCTATCATGGCACCAAAAATAAAAATAAAAATATGTAATAAAGGCATTAGTCAAAATCTCTGATGTGAAATATAAAACAAACAAGGTAAATAATAATTAAGAAAGAGACTATAAAATAAAAACAACCATTCGCAACGTCATTTAAGTAATTCACATTATTAAAAACGATATGCTTAAAATCAAAGTAAGTAAGATCTGGAAAAACTCTACTCAAAAATTCAACTCCATATTTCAAGTATATTTTTTCTTTAAAAAAACTTAATTCTAATAAGCCTCGAGCACTATGGGAAAAAATATAAAGACTAGAAACAAATATTGTCGCAATCAGTGGAGATAAAAAATTTCGAAACAAAAGAGTTATTCCAAATATTGTCATGCTTTCAAATAATATTCCCAAAAGACCATATAGAAAATCTACGCCTATCTTTAAACCGTAAAGACTAAAGATAAGGTAAAACTCTCCCAGAATAACGAGTTCTGCAACTAACAAAGCGACAAGAAAGGCAACTGTAGAAGAAATCACAATTTCTACCTTTCTAATGGGTCTGCATATCAACATTATTATTGAATTTTTTATTCCCTCACTTGAAATAATAGAAAGTCCAAAAAAAATACTTAAGAAGATCATAGTGACTGATAAAAACCCAAGACTAAATGAGCGAATCACCATTTCAGTTGCGCCGTAACTAATCTCATTTAAAACAATAGAGAAACAACCAAATAATACTCCCGAAAAAAAAACAAAAGAAAAAAATTTATCTCTTATAATGTTTTGAAAGAAGAGTTTAGTTAACACATAAGTACTGTTCATTATTTATACTCTGGAAGTTCGAAACGCAGTCGCTCAATTTTTAGAATATCCTCTGACCTAATCATGTTTAACTCTAAGAATTTAATTCTATTTTTCTCCTCAATAATACAAGAAATTTTTTCATCATTATGGCTAACCACTCTGGAAACATATTGCCCTAGGTTTAACTTTGGTTTTTTTAACAGTTCATAGAGCAAATAGGC
>Ga0181566_10004647_pt1 | contig 11126 bp, 10 predicted proteins | sample 101ome_15_FD_133762 | JGI IMG/M metagenome (GOLD analysis project Ga0181566, IMG submission 133762) | Coastal salt marsh microbial communities from the Groves Creek Marsh, Skidaway Island, Georgia - 101402AT metaG (megahit assembly) | ecosystem: Environmental > Aquatic > Marine > Intertidal... | reverse complement strand
GAGGGGAGGAGTTATTTCTTGGTAAAGTGAGTAAGACAAATCATCTAATTGATTATAAACATAAGCTTTCCCAGTGAGGGAATCCTCGCCGTATGCACCAATAATAAGTTGATTCACTGAGTTAACAGAAAGGGCGTAGCCAAATCTTGCTTCCAGTTGTGGGTCCTGCGACTCAAGTAAGGTAAAGCTCTGATAAGGAATGACCTGAAGCACCCCGTGGTTTGCATTAGAGGCGGAGTTGTAATAATAGAAGTTCTCTTGTTCAGATCCTTCAAGTTTCGGGGTAAATAGAAGGTAGGCTTCAGGTCCGGTACTGGCGTTATTAAAAACAGAGGAGCCAGACAACAAGGTGCTGTCAAGGTCAGTACTAATAACCAACCTTTGATTTGAATGGTTCGTGAAATTATAATAACAGTTTGAAAAGAGACGGATTTGCGGGAAATTATCTTCACCTCTTTGAAAGGCTTGATCTGCATCGCTCCAGTTTAAATCAATTACTTCGTAGCTGGCTGAAGGCGAAAGGACAGTGAATTCTTGAATCATGTCCTCATGACTAGTGCAGAAATAATACAGGGAACCCTCAAAATCCAATGGTATAGTCACTTGAAGAGTATCCCCTGATCCAGTAAGAGGACCCCCTACAACCAGATCAGATGTGATATCCCCATAATTCTCCCCAATCATGAATGGATGGGATTCCGATATACTGTTAGCGGTAAAATTATAGGTCTCTCCTCGGTAAAGAGGACGACTCAGAAAATCTGTAACTAAGCCGTTTGGATCGGTAAAGGTATAAAAGGGCGCATTGGAATCTCCACCACCAACTGTAAAGCCTATTGAAAAAGAGTCATCCTGACCGCAGACGATTGCTGGCCCGAGAATCAAAATATGCAAAACGGATAACCATAATGAACGGTAGAATATCCGGATTAATTGCATACACAACAATCAATCAAAAAACTTATATTTGCAAAGCTTTTAGGGTGCAGAATGATGAGTTTTGATTAAGAAAAAAGGATCCTTTATGAAATAACTCTATGCTGCGTTAAAAATTCTCAAAAAAGTCAAGTTGGCTGGCCCGCGGGTGCGGCAAATTTCTCAACCGGATATACTGTGTCAATTTGAGAAAGTAAGAAACTTGTAGGAGTATAATTACGGAAAAGCTCAACCGTATCGCCATTTTTGAGCATCACAACCGAAGTAACCGTAATTTCAGGAGTTTTTGGAGGAGCAAATAAAATGTCGTCGTGGGAAGCATTTAGCCTGGAATTAAATAAATCTGGCGTAAGATTGCCACCGAGGTGATCACTTCGACCTGTAGCCACATGGCAAGTACCTAAGATTTTCTCGTCCTGAATATCCTTGCCCGAAAAAGGGAGTAATTGAGTACCAAAACCTAGTTCACCAATAATCCCGGTAGCGGGATCATCAAGTAGTTGCTGATTGCGTTCACTAACAAGTGATGCATCTCCTTCTATCAAAATCGCTTTTTGAATGGCTCCATCAGACACAACCATTTCGGCAAGGGTACCGTCAGAATAGCGGAAGGGAAAGGATCCATTAGCACTGGTTGGCACAAAATAAACTTCACCGGCCGGTAAGTTAGCCACATCTGGTTTTCCAAAAGGACAAAGACCATGGCTTTTTTGAGCAGTTTGTTGGCCACAATCGATGGTCAGGGAAAGTGTTTCCCCCAACACTTCAAAATTCAGTTCAAAGGCATCAGCCTTATCTAAGGCACTTCGAAAGACTTCTGCTTGTTCACTGATCTTGCGGTAGTCAACGGACAGACCTGAGCCAAGAATCGTATCATTGACTCCATGAAGAGTCGCTCCACGAAAATTGTATTTCTTTGCCATCGCGGTAAGCGGAGCAGTTAACGAATAATCAGTGATTGCCAAAATAATATCATACTTGGAACAAATATCTTTCTCGAGTGAAAGGTGTTTCCCGTTTTCATCGGAGGCATCATCCTCGGGGTCTAAATTGCTCCCACCCGTGGTTTTGAATGCAAAAAAATCTACAGATGAATACCCAGCCTCAGCTAAGCCCCCATCATTGAGGGAATCGTAAAAATATTTTTTGGCATATTGCTGCACTTGAAAACCATCATGATTCATGAAAGCAAAATCTTTCATTAGTCCGATATCAGGTAAGTCAATTAAGATACAAGCGGTAAGTTCCTCATCGGTTTTACCAAAACAAGTGGTTAACAACCTGCTGAGAGAAAAGGCTTCGAATTCGTTCAAGTTTGGTGTGTACATGAATGTTAGCTTATATCGATGTTCTAGCATGCCAAATAATTCTTGATCAATCAGGGGGTTAACAGGACTGATTGTGGGCATCATTTAAATAAGTTATGGCACTGGTCTTGCCCAAAATAATCCGAGACATGCAAGTACGCCATAAAGGGACACAAAAATCACATTCCACCTCAGCATCTTGTCATACTCTGACTTGCTAGATAAGTTCTTTAACTTTATGCCGCAGGAAAGACCCAGAGGCAATAGGATCAAAACCGGCGAAATTCGAGAGTCAAAAAGTGGGCATAGAAGCGTCGAAATACCAATACACAGGCAATAAAACATTACTCCGAATCTTTTACCGAAAATGACCATCGTTGTTCTTTTTCCGTTGGCTTTGTCTTCTTCAAAGTCACGATAATTATTCACCACTAATATTGAATTTACAGCAAAGCCCATACCCAAGCTTACAGCGAATGAAGGTGACCAGGCTATATTCTCCTTACATAAAAGAACATAATGAGTTACCTCAACCGCAACAAAGCCATAAAAGAACACAACAAAAACATCGCCCAGACCATTGTAAGCAATTGGCCTTGGGCCTCCGGTGTAAAAAATGGCTGAAGCAATGCAGGCACAACCTACCCATATTAAATGCAGGGAGCCCTTAGAATTAAATAAGATAAGAAGGCCAGTAAGGAAGCTCAGCAGTAGCACTGCATAAGATGCATTGCGAATATTCTTTGGATGTAAATCACCACTTGAAGCGTATCTTTTTGGAGCAATGCTACGATTTCGGTCCGCTCCTTTGATAAAATCATAATAATCATTGGCAAAATTTGTCCCAATTTGGATCAAGAAGGAAAATAACAAGCACAGAATCAGCAGTTCCGCATCCAGCTTTTTACAACTTGAGAATGCCAATGAGCCCCCCATCAAAACTGGAAATACACTTGCCACAAGAGTCTTTGGCCTCGTTGCATAAAACCACTGAGTAAAAGAGCTCACTTCAATTTACCTGTTGATCGCAAATGGGAACCGAAAATGAGAGCGGTATTTTTCAGGAACACGGCGAAAACCATTGGGTGGAACCGGTAATTTATAAGGCCACTGAATATCAACTTGAAGAGCAAGGTACCCATTACTAGGGTGATGCTGGTGGCGGTGCTCATGAGGAAATTGAGTGATTTTAATTAAATAATAGCGTTCCGATTCAGGAATCCATCGGGAAGAATAGGGAGGGGTTTTCCACTCCTCTCCTTCATGACCTACTAAGGATACTGGACTACCGTTGTTTCGATTAAAATATACGGTTCCTCCGGAGTCTTTATCAAATGAAGCAATCGTTTCTCCCTCCTGATCATTTCCTTCATTATTCAAATATGATGAGTCTTCCTTTCTTACAACTTGCTCAAACACAACCGCACCTCCATCCTGTCTTGCCACTAAAAGGAGGACATGCTCTTCATCAGATTTACTGGGCGGGGATGTTGGGTTATACATATCATCTAAGTTCTTGGTGGCGGCGGCCACTAAAGAAAACCCCACCCTGTCCGTCTCAACCTCAATGGCATCAATCAAACCGTAGGCGGTGTTTTGGTCTTTAACCTTTCCGACTCCTTCGATCCCCCATGGCAGGAAACCTAGAAGCCCACCGATTAAAAATCCAAAGACAGCCAGTGCTATCACCACCTCCAGTAACGTAAACCCTGATTTTGCTTTCACCCTAGGCATATAATCAGGGGCTTTCAAAGTCTGAAATTTCTAAAACAGCGAACCCACCAAAATTCCTCATTAAGATACCAGCAATCTTGTTCGGATCATTAAACCTTAGTTTTTCCGTTGTATTTGCTGGGTTCGGAGAACCCAAAGCAAGGACAAGCATGAGGGATTGCGGGATTCCACCCGATATACTGTCAGGGGGACGAAGATTTCCTGCCCCATCAAATTCAATGAATTTAAAGCTAGTGCCACTTGATGATTTAACTCTCTTCCCCTTAAATGATTCAGAAAGAATAAATTCATCATCTCCCCCACTCCATGAACAAAAAGCATTGGTTCGCCACCCCTCTGCTCGGATGGAAAGGGATTTATTATCAGGCACAAAGTAAACTCCTTCATTCAGGGATATGCTCTCTCGTTTTACAACCCAGGAGTCAGTTTGGTTAGTATCCTTAGAGATAATCTCAATGTGCCTAAAAAACTTTTCTTCATCTTCAGGATCTGCATTAACAATAATTCTCGTCTCAACTCCGGATGAGGCAGCAATGGTTCTCGCCTGATGAAGTACTCCCAATACATTTCGCTGAGATGCGCCTAGTTCCGCACCACCTCCACCGAGCAAAGAAAAGCCAATTACTCCCATCATTAAACCCACCACGGCTAAGACCACAAGAAGTTCAATTAGAGTAAAGCCTTGGTTTTCTTCAGGGCGCATAATTGGAAATAATAAGGAAAATGCTCAATCTACCCCAAGGTATTTTTGAATATTCCACGAAAAAACATTTTCAGTATCGGTTTCTCCGCTGGCATCTTGTAAGACAAAGATACCCACTTTGTCACGAATGATGCCAATTTTTTCTTTGGCTTGCTCAACAATACTGGGATCGTAGTCGTTTTGAAGGGCTTTCACAATGGATTCTACCGTAGAACTATCCAGTTTGATTAAGCCGTCACCATCCTGGTCCACCACAATGTAGATTTTCCTGCCACCCCAGGCATCGGAAAGAAATCGGCCATTGTTACTCTCATCTGCTAAATCAATATTACCAAACTCATCTTCAGAAAAGGAATGAAATTCCTTACTTTTTCTGTTTTGAGCCAGTAAATCTCCCGTTAAGTTTTCCCAGGTAAAGCTATCCGGGTTCCATGATTTCCCCCGCAGAGCGGCAATAAAAGCATTGTGGTCTTCGTCATCACTTAAATCTGCTGGAATTCCCTCAGCATCTTCGAGTAAAAAGGGAGGGAAATATTTATAGTGCTCCTTGTACTGATAGATTTGAGTGACCCACGACCTAAAGGTTGCCTGAGTTTTTGTCCCTTTAGAACCGCCCAATAGATCAAAAACTTTGGGCCCAACAATACCCATCAGTATTCCGATAATGGAAATAACGACAAGGAGCTCAATCAGAGTGAATCCATGCTTTGTATCTTTTTGTTTATTTTTTTTCATGACTACCATTTTCCGGGTTCGGTGTGAGGGATATTATCCTCATCCATGGGTTCTTTATTTGGTGTTGAGGTAAGCTCATTGTCGAAGACGGAAGCTTGTCCATCTTTTCCTTTGCTAAAAAGTAAATACCCTGTGTGCCCATCTCTCCTGGGATACTCATATACATAAGGCCTCTCCCATGGGTCAATAATCACCACTTGCTCACTCGGTTCCTTTCCTTCTTCATCGACAAAGACTAAATCAATTTCTGCACCCTGCATGCAAACAGATTTAAAACCTGTATTATTTTCTGAAAACCCAAAAGAAAAAGTATCATTAGGTAAAAAAGACCTACGAATCTCATCGGATTTTAACACATCTCCAAACCGATCCGTAATGCCGATTAAAGCATTAAGTAAAAGGGCATTTTTTTCGGTCTCACCGGATAGATCAGAGTCAGGGTTAATGATAGGGTAATCACCATACTCAAGTTTGTACTGGTTGAGGGCAAGTTTCAGTGCCTCAATTTCACTTTCCGCTTTTTTTTCATCTTGGGCACTGAAGAGGAAATGAGCACCTTTGAAAGTTATACCTGCTAATATCCCAATGATCGTGATAACAACTAGTAACTCAATAAGAGTGAACCCTTTTCGCTTGGTGGTAACATTTTTATTCATAAAAGATTATGACCATCCCCATGAGATTCTTTTTGTCAATGAAATCATCTACCTCCTTCTTTTATATCTTTCCCTGAAAAAATGTAAGGCGTGGGTAAGCTCTGGAAACCTAAAGATAAATAAAACGACAAGATAAGAAAATATGCCAACCGGTATGAACAGAATTACTTGAATAAAGTCAGTCGATTTCCCTGGTCCGATATCGACTAGATCCCTGATCCATAGAATAGAAACACACATAACAAGTGAAGCCATCAATATGGGTAATAAGTATAAAGGTTTAAACGAGATGCTATCCCGAAGCCTCAACTCAGGCGTTTTCCAAGCAAGGAATACGGTTTGAAATACTGCAGCTATCACATTTGCCCAGGCCAAGCCATGCACTCCATAGGAAAACATGAGCATAACACTCATAAGGAGGTTTATGACCATACTTATCATAGCTGCATGCAAGGGAACCGTCATGTTTTTCTTAGAATGAAAAACTTTCACCAGAAACCCGGAGCCTGCGTAAAAAGGAAGGGCGAAAACAGAAATCAAAAGAATTTCAGAAGCAAGCAGAACATTATCTGCAGTAAACATTCCCCAATTGAAAAGCAGGGAAAGTATGGGGGTTGCCAGAAGTCCTAGCCCAAAGGCAGCAGCAATAGTTACAGCGCAAGTCAGCCGAACTCCCTGAATTACGCAATTTTTGAAGCGGGCCTGATCTGGATCGCCTGCATACTTGGCCAACTCAGGGAAGAGAACGGTTGATAGAGAAATAGCGAAAATGCCAAGAGACAGCTCAATGATCCTGGAACTTAAAAAAAGGTAAGATAAGGAGCATGGGTCATCGAGCGAAAATGCCAGAAATCTTGAGACTAAAATATTCACCTGAGTAACCGCAGCTCCGAGTGCTCCAATCCAAAAAATTTGATTCACTTTATCAAGGGCATCGGAAGTACCCAGGTCTAACTTGAATACCCACTTAAGTTTCAATCTCAGCTCAATGGCAGGCAAAAACATCTGGATCAATCCACCGATCACAACAGCTCCACTCAGATAAACTGCAACTTCATAAAGAGATAAATTTTTCCAAACACCAAAAACCAAGAGAGTCACGATCATACTCAGGTTAAGAAGGATTGGCGATATTCCACCTGCCGCAAACCTGCCATGAGAATTTAAGGCACCCACCATGATTGCCGCACAGCATATGAGGGCAACATAGCCAAATGAAAGGGAATTTAGATAAGAGGCGATGGACCACTTGGGCTCCGCCCAAAAAGAACTGAAGAAAAAAGAGCCCAGGCAGACAAATAAAACCAGAAAGCAGAGGGCAACAGCCAGTCGGGAAAGTACTTTATTCAACAAATCAAATGCAGCCTGCAAGGATTTAGTCTTTAAACTTGATGCATAAACTGGGATGAACGCTGAACTTAATGTGCCCTCCCCTAGCATCCGCCTGAATAGGTTGGGTATGGTGAAGGCTAAAATAAAAGCTTCTCCATAAATCGATGTGCCAAAAACAGTAAAGAGCAATATGTCTCGGGCTAAGCCCAAAAACCGGGACAAAACAGTAAGGCCACTTAACAGGAATGCATTACTGAATAACCCGGCCATATTCTAACGAGCCAACGAGAGATTAGCTCAACAAGAAGAGGAGCATTGTTTTAACAAAGACTTAGCCTCCTCCAAGGGATCATCATGACCCTGCTTTTCAGCAAGATCGATGGTTAGAGAAAGATTTCTCTTTGCCCTTTCAAAATCTTCCAGAGCCAGATAGCACTTGCCAAGTCCCAGGGAAGCCATCATCCAGTCATCAGCAAGCTTCAGGCAAGTAGCAAATTGGTCACAAGCATTTACATAATCTCCTTGCTCATAATAAGCCTGTGCCAAATTGTATCGGTGGAAACGGTTGGTAGGGCTTGCATCAAGCTTCTGTATAAAAGCTTGGATTTTATCACTCATCTACTTGTAGCACTACCCGAACTTAACGCAGACGGCAGTGGAATTATCTATCCCACCGTTTTGATTGGCCAGGTCGATAAGGTAGGAAACCGCATCCGCAGGTTCTTGGTTCCGGATGGTTTCTTCAAGCACAGTCTCTTCAATCATATTAGTGACTCCGTCGGAGCAGATAAAAACAACAGCACCCACCGATACCTGGAATTGTCCACGATCCACCTCAAAATCAATATCCTGACCCATGCAACGGGTCAAAGTATGCCCATAATGCTCGGGCATATCCAGGGCAGCATTTTCCCCATGTTTTTCCAAAAGTTCGTCTCGTAAGGTGTGTGATTTTGAAACCTTACGGAACCCATCTCCATCGAGTAAAAAAATGGAAGAATCACCCACATGAGCAAACATGATATTGCCACCCACGACACGGATCCCCGAAAAAGTTGTCCCTATACCATTTTCACCCCCAACCAGTTCACCGCATTCTATGATATTTCGATGAATTTTATGGGTGATCACATTCATTTCATCAAGACTTTTGCAGCATGAAGAAGACGATATGAGAGAATCATAAAATTTGACCGCGAGTTTGGAGGCAAGGTTACCAAATGGCAACCCCCCTACTCCATCAGCAACGGCAAAAATTCCTTTATCGTTATCAACGACAAAGGAATCCTCATTATTTTCGCGAACGAAACCAACATCGCTGTGTCCGTGTGATGATAATTGCATAGATTTAAACAATATTTTGTTTCATAGCATGAAAGGCTTAAAGTCAATTTTCAAAACTATACCTTTCAAGCTACATCAAAATCTTCGGCTGAATCGCTGATCAGGGAATCTCTTTCAAAGTTTTTTTTGGGCAATTCAGCTAAAAATAATCTTCCGTAAGTTTTCTTGAGAACCCTGGAGTCAAGTATCACAAGTTCTCCAACATCTGTCTTTGACCTTATAAGCCTTCCGACTCCCTGCCTGAATCGAGTGATTGCATTGGGTAATGTCAGCTCAAAAAATGCCTTCTTGCCTTCCTTGATTAGTTTTTCGCTTTTAGCCTCCATCAAAGGATGGTTGGGGTTTTCAAAGGGAAGCCTGGTTAAAATGACTTGGGACAAGGCAGGCCCTTTTGCATCGAACCCCTTCCAAAAGCTTTCGGCTCCCAGTAAAAGAACATCCCCCTCCTCCATCATCCGGGTGCGCAACTCAGACCTTGAATAATCAATACCCTGAGCATAAACCGATCGCTGTTTTTTCTGCCAAATGCTTTTAAGGTGCTGGTAACAATAGTGCAGGTCTTGGTAGTTTGTAAACAAAGCAAGCGTGCCTCCTTCCATAGAACTGGCAAGCGAATCGAGTGCCTGAACCAGGTAGTCAAGGTACTTGGACCTGTCCTGAGACATGGGTTCCGGGCAATCTTCAAATACCCTGATATTCATGCTGAACTCATAGTCAAAGGGAGATTGAACGATGGTTTTCCTGCCCGTATTGCAGCCAGAGGATTCCACGAAGCGTTCGGGGTCCCCCCTGTGGGTCAGGGTCGCACTTGTCATAATAACCGGCGATTTTTTCCCAAACAGCTCTTCTTTCAATATACTGGAAACATCCAATGGGGCACTCCTGAGGTGGATGATTTGCTTTTGCTTCCCCGTCCGCTCAATCCAGTAAACACAATCTTTGCTCTTAAGCTCTATAATATCCGAAAGGGAGTGGATGTACCCCTGGAATCTCTTGGATTGGTCCAAAAGCTCAATTTTTAAGGTTTCATCTTCACAGGTTTCCCCAAGCTCGATCAAGCCACGAGCCACCTTACTTAAAGGCGGTAGAATATCCAAGGGGAGTTGATTGGGTTCAAGAAGCCTCACCCTGTCTTTCTGACCCAGGTTTGCCGCATGCAGGTGGTTGAAGAAATCTGAAACTGCATGAATGCCCGACTCTACATTGTCAAAGTCAGAAAGGCGGCCAACTGTCTTTAAGAGACCTTTCCTCTTGGCAGGGTTATACACTCTCCGTAACGAATTTTCCAAGGCCCATGAACTTATGGATATCCCCAAGTGTTCACTTGCTTCATCGATCATCTCATGAGCTTCATCAAAAATAATAAAATCATTGGGAAAAATAACTCCATCGGCCTCATTGGAAGGCGACACCCCAGCCCCCAGCAAAGAAAAGAGTAAGCTATGATTTACAATTATGACATGAGCCTTCTCCACTTGGGCCCTTGCCCTTCTGTAAAAACAATGATCCGAGTTGCACCGCTTACTGGAGCACATCGATGAATCTGCGTTTACAGCATCCCACACATTGGATAAGGGGGGCGGAGACAACTCTTGCCGGATACCTTCCTTTGCCTCACTGTCTGCCCATTCGGCAACCCTTTGGAGTTCCTTTCTTTCCCTTGACTCAAAAAGTTCACCCTGTCCAAGTAGAGCCTTTCTTAGCCGGGTCGTACACAGGTAATTCCCTCTGCCCACCAAAAGCGCACAACGGAAATCATGAAATGGTTGCAGGTCGGTGCTTTGGGAAAAAAGTTCCCGGACCGCCGGGATATCTTTATGAAGAAGTTGCTCCTGTAAATTAATCGTGTTGGTTGCGATTATACATGGACGGCTATTTTGTTTGGCCTGAAGGATGGCAGGAATGAGGTAGGCCAAGCTTTTCCCGACCCCGGTGCCAGCCTCAAAAATCAAGTGCTCTCCTGACTCAATAGCCTCAAGCACCTCACCCGCCATCTGCTCTTGCTGCGGGCGGTGCTCAAAACCTAAAACCCGGCAAAGCTCGCCTTCCTTCTGAAAGGTTTTGCAAACAAGTTGCTCAAGATCAAAGATGCCGTCCAGGGCATCAGCAGGATCGATGAGCTTGATCATTGAAAACTGGCCAGGTCAGGGACGCACAAAAGGATTATGCGTCTTCTCGTAACCCACCGTAGTGGTCGGTCCATGCCCCGGACAAAGAATAGTATCATCGGGAAGACTGTAAATATTCTTCAAAATTGAGTCCCGCAAGGTAGCCATATCACCGCCCGGCAAATCATACCTGCCCACACTCTCCCGAAAGAATACATCTCCCACAAAACAAACCTTTTCATCTTTGAACCAAAACACCACATTGCCGGGG
>Ga0181566_10004638_pt1 | contig 11141 bp, 9 predicted proteins | sample 101ome_15_FD_133762 | JGI IMG/M metagenome (GOLD analysis project Ga0181566, IMG submission 133762) | Coastal salt marsh microbial communities from the Groves Creek Marsh, Skidaway Island, Georgia - 101402AT metaG (megahit assembly) | ecosystem: Environmental > Aquatic > Marine > Intertidal zone... | reverse complement strand
TATGCATCTGTCTTTGATGGAGATGAGCGCTGGCGATCACTAGAGACTCCTGAGGGTGCCCTGTTTTCTTGGGATGAAGCATCGACCTACGTAAAAAAGCCGCCTTACTTTGAAGGCATGGAATTGAGCCCCAAGCCAGTCAGCGACGTTGTCGGTGCAAGAGTGCTCGTCAAATTGGGAGATTCGGTGACCACCGACCACATCTCTCCTGCTGGATCGATAAAGGCCGACTCACCTGCAGGAAAGTACCTCACTGATAGGGGAGTCTCTCGCGTTGACTTCAATTCCTACGGGTCCCGAAGGGGTAACCACGAGGTCATGATCCGGGGCACCTTTGCGAACATCAGGCTGCGCAACCAGCTGCTGGATGATGTCGAGGGGACTTACACTCGGGACTTTACGACTGAGGGCGGCGTTCAGAGCTTTATCTTTGATGCCTCCGAGAACTACAGGGAATCAGGTACACCGCTCGTTGTTGTCGCAGGCAAAGAGTACGGATCTGGCTCCTCAAGAGACTGGGCCGCGAAGGGAACATCGCTACTGGGTGTGAAGGTGGTTATTGCCGAAAGCTTTGAGCGGATCCACCGCAGCAACCTGATTGGCATGGGAGTGCTGCCCCTGCAGTTCCCTGAGGGTCAGACAGCCTCGTCCCTGGGTCTCGATGGAACCGAAAGCTTTACGATCTCTGGCATCGAGACGCTAAATGATGGTGTAACACCGAAAACAGTGGCCGTAACAGCTTCTCCCACGGATCATTCGCCTGAAGGTAAGCAAGCTGTCTCCTTTGAAGCTGTCGTGCGCATTGACACACCCGGCGAGGCTGATTACTACCGAAACGGTGGAATCTTGCAGTACGTTCTACGCTCACTGGTGGCCTAGGGCATACTGAAACCCAGTTAGGGGTTGAATAGTCACATGCTCGAGAACATCTCTACACCGCGAGATCTTGACGGTCTCAGCCGGGCTGAGATGGAATCGTTGTCTCAGGAAATTCGAGAGACCCTAATTGAGACGGTCTCAAAGACCGGGGGCCACCTCGGTCCTAACCTTGGGGTTGTTGAGATCACCCTGGCGATCCATCGCATTTTTGATTCGCCCAAGGACGCCATTGTTTTCGACACTGGACATCAGTCGTATGTGCACAAACTACTCACGGGGAGGCAAGACTTCTCTGGGCTGAGACAGGCCGGTGGAATCGCCGGTTACCCTCAAAGGTCAGAGTCCGAGCACGACATAGTTGAGAACTCTCACGCGTCTACATCTCTTTCTTGGGCGGATGGCATCTCGAGGGCATTCAAGGCGACCGGCCAGAGCGACAGGCATGTAGTGGCAGTGATTGGCGATGGTGCCCTCACTGGGGGGATGGCCTGGGAGGCACTCAACAACATCACCGATGACAACGACAGGAATCTCGTGATCATCGTAAACGACAATGGGCGTTCCTACGCGCCAACCATCGGTGGTCTGGCAAGAGGACTCTCGAAAATTCGAACGGAGCCTTGGTATCGCGAGGGTTACCGAATTTCCAAGCGAATCTTCTCCATCTTTGGGCCACTGGGGCGAATCCTGTTCAACGCCCTGCATGCGTTCTTGGATGCAATCCTGAGTTTCGGAGTTCCCAAGGGGATCTTTCCAAACTTAGACATCAAGCACCTTGGGCCAGTTGATGGTCACGACCTTGAATCTCTTGAAAGGGTTTTGGTTCAGGCCAAGCAACTTGGCCAGCCGGTAATTGTTCACGCAATAACTCAAAAGGGTCGTGGCTACACTCCGGCCCTTGAGGACGAGGCTGATCAGTTCCATGCCGTTGGAAAAATCAACCCAGAGAGCGGTCTACCCATCACGGCGTCGAGCGAACCTAGCTGGACATCGGTCTTTGGCGATGAACTTGTAAAGCTTGCCGATGCAGATGAGCGAATCGTTGGTATCACCGGTGCAATGCTGATTCCCGTAGGAATGGATGAACTAGCCGAGAAGCACCCAAACAGAGTCTTCGATGTGGGTATCGCTGAACAACATGCTGTTACAGCGGCAGCGGGTATGGCGTTTGGCGGCCTTCATCCCGTTGTGGCCGTTTATTCAACTTTCTTGAACCGAGCCTTTGACCAAGTCTTGATGGATGTCGCTCTGCATAAGGCAGGAGTGACTTTCGTGCTTGACAGAGCAGGGATTACCGGACCGGACGGAGCGTCACATCATGGAATGTGGGACATGTCCATTCTGCAAGTGGTCCCAGGTATTCAAATAGCGGTGCCTCGTGATGAGCATTCACTTCGCGAGAACCTGAGAGAGGCCACGGCTGTTCAGGATGCCCCAACTGTCATTAGATTTCCGAAGGGCAATGTTGCAAAGAGTCTTCCTGCGATTCAGAGGCTTCCGGGTGGATCAGATTTACTCGCTAAATCTGAGTCTTTGGATGTATTGCTTGTCGGCGTAGGTCCCTTTGCCCACCTGGCCGTCAGAGTAGCAAACCTTCTGGAGCAGCAGGGTATTGGCGCCACAGTTGCAGACCCGCGGTGGATCCTTCCCGTCAGCGAAGACCTCGTTGAACTTTCTTCAAAGCACCGTCTCGTTGTGACCCTGGAGGACGGAGTTAGGGTCGGCGGTTTTGGTTCAAGGCTGCGTCAGAGCCTACGAGAGGCCCAGATAGATACTGGTCTTCACGAGATAGGCATCCCGGCCGAATTCCTGGAGCATGCCGAGCGAGACGAGATTCTCAGCAGGCTCGGGCTAACCGACAAGCAGATTGCGATGGAGGTCGTGGAGCAGGTGGTTGGAACAAGGATTCCAAAGGCTAAGCCTGAGGTTTCGGAGCCGCTTGGGCAAGGCCAAGACCTGCATCAATAAGCTCCTTACAGATTCCTATCTGCCACTCCCTTGCGCCCAGCGTCCTAAGTTGCACTGCGATGTTGTCGTCCGGATCGAAGCAGACTCTTCTCAGTATGTCCGGTGTTAGTAGATTCTCTACAGGAAGCTCCAACTCCTGGGCCTTCTCTAAAATGAGCGGTCTTGTGTGCGACAGTCGCACATGCGCCTCGGGAAATCTCTTCTCCCAAGAGCGATGATTAGGTATGAAGTCCGCACTTCTTTCCTCGGGTCGAATCTCTAATTTCCCCGAAGCCGCAATCGCCTTCCACCAGGTGTCAAGCATCGACCTCGAGGCTCGACCCTGAAACTGTTTGTTCGAGGCAAGCTCTGATTTGGTCTTTGGCGGCTCGGCCACAACGGCAGCAATTGACCTATCAGGAATCAGCCTCCCTGGCGCGACATCCTTTTCTAACGCGGCCTTGTTCCTGGCCTCCCAGAGGGCAGCAGCAATCTTTTGCTTACTTGTATCTTTGACCTTGCTCATGCCAGGAAGCTGCCTCCACGGTTCCGTCGAAGTCGGTTTTGGCTTGAAGCCGGTGAGGTACTCAAACTCCTGCATCGCCCAGTCGGATTTACCCTGCTCGGTAAGGAGTTTCTCTAGGGCATCCCAAATCTCAAAAAGCACGTCCACATCAAGAGCTGCGTATCTGAGCATGCTTTCTGGAAGAGGCCTCTGTGACCAATCCGCGGCTGAATGCTCCTTGGCCAACTCGAAATCCAGCAGTGCTTCTGCCAGGGAGGCAAGACCAAATCTCTCTAGCCCCGCGAGCTTAGCTGCCAGTTCGGTGTCCACCAAGGACTTGGGAACAAGCCCAAGCTCTGCCAGGCAGGGGAGATCTTGAGTTGCGGCGTGGAGAATCCAGGTTGTCTGCCCCATTGGCTTCGCAAGCTGAGATGACCAGCTTGGGTCGCTAAAACCCTCAGGATCGACCAGGTAGATGGCTGAATCCCTTATGGCAATCTGCAGCAAGTAGGCCCGATGTGAGTATCGGAAGCCACTGGCTCTCTCCGCATCTAGGCCGATAATTTTGGCGCCTGACAGTTGGGCTACTAGCTCGTCGAGGGCCTGCTGGTCCGCGACATACTTGATGGGGAGCCTTGGATTGTCTAACTTCAATCCAGCCTCACGACCTTGCCGTCTTGAGGCGGAAGGCCCGAAATCAGTGCAACAAGCTCAATCCAACCCTTCAGATGAGCAGAAAGGTCGAAGTCCATAGGGGCCCAACTTGCGCGAATTTCCAATTCACCATGCTGGGGCTGCGAAACTAGCGCTCCGTGGCCCGTAGAGATGACAGTGGTAGTTGTGCCAGCCTCATGTCCGAACTGAGCACCAGCGGCCTTCAGGCTGTCCCGTAGCCACTCCCAAGGCATGGATGATGTGTAGTCATCCTTTGCCATCTCAAGCTCAATTGGGCTTTTTGCATACCCAATAATCCTGAACTCGGAGTGCCAACCCTCAGGCATTTGCGGATCTCGACAGAACACGAGCCTGCTTACCCCATGATCCGACGCCGTCTCATGAGCTATTTCAGCGCTGATTGCAACGGCTTCGGGTGCGATTCCCTTGGGAGAAGGGATCTGAGTAAGGAGTATTTCTTCTCTCGGCGTGATTCCGTTGATGCCCTCGAGCATGCTCTTGAAAGCATCAGAGAGTTCAGCGAGGTCGAGGTTCACACTCGAAAATTACCCCGAACAACCCCATTTAGTGGACAGCCACGCTGCTCACTCGGGCAATAGACAATGCGTTTGAGCCGAGAAGGTCAAACTCCAGGCTGTGTTTGGTCGTAAAGCTCTCTATTCCATTTAGAGACTCGGAGCTTAGGAGCGACGCGATGCTCTGTCTTTTGGCTAGTGAAACAAAACCGGTTGGCCCAAACTCACAGTGGATCCGATCAAACCCCAGGGAGAGCAGATGACCGACTGCATCAGAAAAACTCTGTGCAGCTTGAGGCCCTATCCGAATAACTTCGAAGTTGGGGATGATGTCTGATGCGCTTCTCGAAAAAACAGCGAGCTCTGCCGATTCCGGCTTTCTATACTTCTCGTCGCGGAAGGTCTTTCCCGAGGTGAGAATGACTTTAGCCTGTCTTCTTAGCGACACAAACCACTCGAAGTCCGCCTCTCCACCAAGGGAACGACTTGTGCCATCTGGCCCTATGTGCTCGCCTTCAGGCCCCACTACAAGAGATGATGTGACGGGACCAAAACCCGACGGATCAGGAATCAACGAGCTCTCTGGTCTTTCGCTTGATCCGAAACAGCATTCCTCTCATGCCTCGAACTCTGAGTGGTGAAATGAGCTTCTCTAGACCCAGTTGACCGGGGAAGTCCTCATCGAGCTCCGTTATCTCCTGGGCGCTCTTGCCGTTGAGCGCGGAGTGCAACACAGATGCAAATCCCCTTGTGGTCGGCGCCTCCCTTGGCGCTGAAAAGAATAGCTCTACCGAGTTGGCACCTCCCTCGACAGCTATAAAAACCGGGGCCTGACATTCCTCTACACGTTCCATCAACTCAGGATTTTCACCGTATTTGGCAGGTATCTCAGGGAGGTTCTCGCTGTATTCGAGGAGCAGTTGTAGCTTCTCTGAATCAGGCATCAGAGAAAACTCCTCAACTATCTCATCTGCGCTCAAGCAAACACCCCTGGCTCTTCGCCTTGCGCGATGGGGACGCCAACGAGGTTTCCCCACTCGGTCCATGATCCGTCATAGTTACGGACATCCTTCACTCCGGCTAGATATTTCAGTGCAAACCAGGTGAGGGATGAGCGTTCACCAATCCTGCAGTAGGTAATGAACCTGTCCTCTGGACTTGCTCCTGTTTCGCTGAAAAGGATGGTCTTTAGCTCCTCAAGCGACTTGAACGAACCGTCCTCCTGCACAAGTTTTCCCCATGGAACGTTTTTCGCGCCGGGAATGTGCCCTGCCCTAGCGGCACCTTCATTTGGATAGTCAGGCATGTGTAGTCGCTCTCCGGTGTATTCCTGAGGCGAGCGAATGTCGATGATGGGGGAGGGCTGGTGCTGTGCAATGTCATCCCTAAAGGCCCTGATTTGTGCATCGACCCTTTCAACGGTTGGGTAGTCACCGCTAGTACGCTCGGGTTTCTCGGTTGTTAGTTCACGCCCCTCAGAGATCCACTTCATTCGACCTCCGTCTAGGAGTCGCACATCTTCGTGACCGAAGAGCTTAAAAACCCAAAAAGCGTAAGCGGCCCACCAGTTTGACTTGTCTCCATAGAGGACAATGGTGTCGCCTCTCGAGATGCCTTTGGTCCGCATAAGTGTGGCGAAGTGTTCGCCGTCAAGGTAGTCCCGTCGCACCTGATCATTTAGTTCGGTGTGCCAGTCGAGCTTCACAGCACCTGGTATGTGGCCGGTGTCATAGAGGAGTATGTCTTCATTCGATTCAACAACCGTTACGGTTTCCAGGTTGTCGTCCAACCATGATGTGGTTACGAGTGCCTCCGGGTGGGCATACTGGGAAATCTTTTCTTGTTCGCTCATCTATTGCACTTATCTCCATAAACTAGCCGCTGGTGGTGATGTCAATTGGGTGAACAGCGGTCTTCAGGGCCAGATTCCCTTTGCAGCTATTCCCCGGACATCTCTGCGGAAGAGCTTATGCCACAGCTGGTGCCACCTCCAGAATTTGAAGGCGCTACCTTCGAAAGCTACCAGCCAGACCCTAATTTTCCCAGCCAGCAGCAGGCTCTCAAGGCGGCTAAACAATTCGCAACAGGATCTAGCGGCAAACTCTTTTCCCGCGCTGAGTCGCCGCCCGGTGTTTATTTGGATGGTGGCTTTGGGGTCGGCAAGACCCACCTACTCGCCAGCATTTGGCATCAGTTCAAAGGACGTAAAGCCTTCGGTACCTTCCTCGAGTACACCTCTATTGTCGGATTTCTCGGGTTCCAGGAAGCAGTTAGGAGGCTCGCTGAGTTCTCTCTGATTTGCATCGACGAGTTTGAACTTGACGACCCAGGTGACACGATGATTCTCTCCAGGCTCCTCAAGGAGTTATCGGCAAAAGGAGTTAAGTTCGCGGCAACCTCAAACACCCCACCGAACGCTCTCGGAGAGGGAAGGTTTGCTGCAGAGGACTTTGCGCGAGAAATCCAAGGATTGGGGGAGCGCTTTCAAGTACTGCGCATTGACGGGGAAGACTATAGGCACCGTGACCCTGACGCTCACGCGGGAATACTTAGCGAACAGGATCTGCATGCATGGCTTGCATCGAACGAAAAGGTCTTTAGGGATGACTTTGGAGAGTTACTAGAACATCTGGCCACGCTTCACCCAACTAAGTTTCGCAAGCTCCTATCTAGAACTGGATCGCTTGCAATTACATCTGTACATGAGCTGCATGATCAGGTGCCCGCCCTCAGGTTCGTGGTCTTTGTTGACAGGCTTTATGAGTTGCAAATTCCTATCCGCTGCTCAGGCGAAGTAGCCATTACCGAGGTCTTTTCCAAAAGCATGTTGCAAGGTGGCTACAGAAAGAAGTACCTAAGGGCAGTAAGTCGTTTGGGTGCGCTCTCAGAGCTCTAGCTAGCGCTTTCTTCGCGGTGCTTTTGCATGTAGTAGCGGCCACGTCGCTGCGAAAGCCACGCACCAAAAGCCATTGACATCAAAGATCCAATTATGACTGCCAGCGTTGCCTCAGCCAGAATCTGGGCGTTGCCAACGAAGGCAAGGTTTGCCATCAGCAATGAAACTGTGAAGCCAACACCGGCTAGTCCGGCAACGGCAGCAAAATCGGGTAATGCGAGCTCAAGCCTGGCGTCTTGGTTCGCTATTCGGTTTGCAACATAAGCAAGTGCAGTGATGCCGACTATCTTTCCCACTGGTAGCGCGATGGCAATTCCGGTGAACACACTCGAGAAACTTCCATCGAAGGTGGGAAGCGCAATAGCCACCGCAAAAAAGGCGAAGACAGGTAATGAAACCGTGTTAGTCCAAGGTTGAACTTTGCCAACAAGCGAATGGGTCTTCTTGGCGGGGATGATTAGACCAAGCGCTACACCTGCGATTGTTGCGTGCACCCCAGATTGATACACGGCGTACCAAACCAAAACAAACGTCAGCACCCTTACGTAGTTGATTGGTAGCTTGTTGAAGCGCTCGGCTAGTGAGTGACCTCCCAGAACAATTACCGCAGCCAGCAACCACTCAATACGGACGTCTTCTGTGTAGAAGATTGCAATAATCAAAATGGCTACAAGATCATCAAAGATTGCCAGCGCCAACAAGAAGACTCGGGCTGACTTCGGCATACCCCTGCCGAAGATGGCGAGGATACCAAGTGCAAACGCGATGTCTGTGGCTGTTGGAATTGGCCAACCCACCATGTATTCGGTGCTCCAGTTGAAAGCGGTGTAGATGATTGCCGGAACTACGACACCGCCGACACCCGCAAGGATCGGCACGAGAGCAGTGGAAGGCTTTGACAAAACTCCAACAGTCAACTCATACTTCAGCTCAAGGCCTGCAACCAAAAAGAAGGTTGCCAGCAAGAGATCAGAAACCCAGTGCTCTACCGAGAGCTTCAGACCTAGTTCTTCGAGCCCCACGTAGGAGTACTTGAAGTCGAGGAAAGCAGGTCCAAAGGGGCTATTGGCTATAACGAGGCCCAGAATGGCCGCCCCCATTAGTAGTAGGGCCGCTGACCTGTCACTCTTCATCTTGCTCCTTGGTTCCTGTAAAGGATAAGAGATATTTCCCCTCAAACATTTCGTGGCCACCCAGACATGAGGCGGGGTTGTAACGCGGAATTAACAAAACATGTCAGCAATCGAAACATGAAAGCCCAATTATTTGAGGCATTGGCCAAATGGCCATTCAAAGGAAGGTAATTAGATGTTGGACACAGGTTCACTTAGCTGGGCGGTTACCGCAACCGCATTCGTCCTACTTATGACGCCAGGTCTGGCCTTTTTCTACGGGGGACTAGTAAAGGCGAAGAGCGTTGTAAGCATGATGATGATGAGCTTCGGCTCTCTCGCACTCATTGGAGTGCTTTGGATTCTCTACGGCTTCAGCATGTCGGCGGTCGAGAGCCCAACGGATTTCTCCGGAAACCCATTCGCAACTTTCGCGTTGGACGGACTTGGAAATGACGACCTGATTGGTGCAGCATTCGGAGCGACCTTCGCGATCATTACCGTGGCTCTTATCTCGGGCTCTATTGCAGACCGCGCCAAGTTCGGCCCTTGGCTAGTTTTTGCGGGAATCTGGGCCACGCTCGTTTACTTCCCAGTTGCCTCGTGGGTCTGGGGTGGCGGATGGATCATGGAACTAGGTACCTGGTTCGGAACCGCTGACGTCATTGACTACGCAGGTGGAACTGCTGTTCACATCAACGCTGGAGCTGCCGCTCTTGCACTCGCAATTGTGCTTGGCAAGCGTTTCGGCTTTGCCAAGGGAATCATGCAGCCGCACAACGTTCCTCTCGTACTTCTGGGTGCAGCCTTGCTGTGGTTCGGATGGTTCGGATTCAACGTTGGAGCTGAGTTCCTGAACAACATGGAGAATGTAGGACTCATCACGGTGAACACCCTCGGTGCAACCGCCGCCGCAATCCTTGGATGGCTTGCCATCGAAAAGGTGAAAGAGGGCAAGGCGACATCGATTGGTGCCGCTTCCGGTGCAGTGGCTGGTTTGGTGGCCATCACCCCAGCCTGTGCGAATGTGACCCCTTTCTGGGCACTCGTACTAGGAGTCCTTGCTGGAGTTCTTTCAGCTCTAGCCGTGGACCTGAAGTTCAAGCTCGGTTACGACGACTCGCTCGATGTTGTTGGTATCCACCTGGTAGCGGGTCTCGTTGGAACTCTGTACCTCGGATTCTTCGCGATTGACACTGGTCTATTCACCGGTGGAGACGCTGGCCAGCTTCTGGTTCAGACCGTAGCTGCATTCGGTGTACTCATCTACAGCTTCGTTCTAGCTCTCGTCATCGGCTTCGCAATTGAGAAGACGATTGGCTTCAGGGTCACGAGCGAGGACGAGATCGCAGGAGTTGACCTCGTTGTTCACGGTGAGGCTGCCTACAGCTTCGGCCAGGACCCCGAGACCAAATCCTAACCAAGGCGCAAACCACAAAAGGGGCGGGAGTAATCTCGCCCCTTTTGCTTTGCACCGAAGCGAATCTTTTGTGGCATAATTCAACTAGTTCCATTTATACAATGCGGATGTGGCGCAGTTGGTAGCGCACAACCTTGCCAAGGTTGGGGTCGCGAGTTCGAGTCTCGTCATCCGCTCTAGAGAGGTTTCACCCTGACACGGTGGAGTGGCCGAGAGGCGAGGCAGCGGCCTGCAAAGCCGTATACACGGGTTCGAATCCCGTCTTCACCTCTTAGTTACATCCGGGCGATTGGCGCAGTGGTAGCGCGCTTCCCTGACACGGAAGAGGTCACTGGTTCGAACCCAGTATCGCCCACCGAAGAGAAGCCTTCATCTTCTTGTTGAAATGAGTTTCAACTAATGCTCCTGCCCTTGGCAGGACTAAGAGACCCCCGGTGCGGCGCACCGGGGGTTTTTCTATTTCTTGAGCCCCAGGGCTTTGGCGGAGGAGGCTAGGAGCCTCTTTGCCACCGAAGGTTTCGAGTTGATGAAGGCCCGATAGCCTTCGACACTCGAGGACAGAGGCCCCTCCGTTATGCGGGCAAACTCCCTCGGGGACAATGTTTCTAGAACGTCCAGCATTGCCGAGACCGAGACGGATGCGCCTGGGCTTGCACCCAAGAGTCCAGCAATTGTGCCGTCGGAAGATGCAACGACCTCAGTTCCGAACTGCAGAGTACCTAGAAGGCCATCTGGCTTAATAATTTGTGCTCGCTGACCGGCCTCGTAGTAGGTCCAATCTGACTCGACGGCACCGGGAACGAACTCGCGGAGCATCTCAAACTTTGCCCTCTTGGACTTTGTAACTTCCTTGATCAAGTAGACCAGAAGGTCGAAGTTCTTGAGAGCAACGGATATGTAGGGGAGCAGATTCTTTGGTCTCACTGACAGAGGGAGATCCATGGCGGAACCCTCCTTGAGGAATTTAGGGTTGACTCCAGCAAATGGTCCAAAAAGTAGAGAGGTTTTGCCATCTACGACCCGAGTGTCGAGGTGCGGAACGCTCATCGGTGGTGCCCCTACCGCCGCCTGTGAGTAGACCTTGGCGCTATGTTGTCTGACTATCTCAGGATTGTCCGTCCTGAGGAAATGCCCCGAAACTGGGAACGTCCCAAAGCCGTCGATCTCCGCTATACCGGCCTTTTGCAAGAGC
>Ga0181566_10004630_pt1 | contig 11150 bp, 10 predicted proteins | sample 101ome_15_FD_133762 | JGI IMG/M metagenome (GOLD analysis project Ga0181566, IMG submission 133762) | Coastal salt marsh microbial communities from the Groves Creek Marsh, Skidaway Island, Georgia - 101402AT metaG (megahit assembly) | ecosystem: Environmental > Aquatic > Marine > Intertidal... | reverse complement strand
GGTTTGTGGAGGCACAGTTTTTTTTGAGGCCAAGGTGTTGGGGGCCGTTGCGTTGGCTAGAGCTGCTTCGAAAGAATTAGGTCAGGACGTAGTTCCGGTATTTTGGATGGCGAGTGAAGATCACGATTTTGAGGAGATCGCCTCTTTTCGCATTGGCGCGCATAAATTCACTTGGGAAAAACCCGATGCCAAAGGCCCCGTGGGGTATTTGCCTACGAATGATTTGGCGGACCAATTATCTTCTTGGCTAGAAAAAGTACCTCTCAATGAGGCGCAGAAAAAATTGGTCCAACCGCGACTTCAGGCATATCGAGACTGTAAGAATCTCGCGGAGGCAACACGCCAATGGGTGCGCCAATGGGCTGAAGGATTAGGCCTGCTGGTTCTTGATGGTCAGGATTTAGCGCTAAAATCGCATGCGGGGTCAATATGGTCGGCTGAGATGGAAGGTCAATATTCTAAACTCATTCAAGAGCAAACTGAGGTTCTTGTTGCTCATGGCTACAAGGCTCAAGTTTTCCCACGCGAAATCAATCTCTTTGATCTGCGTGATGGCGACCGAAGGCGAATTGAAAAACCTGATGCTGAATGTCCATATTTCTACGTTAGTCCTAATGCTTTAATGCGCCCTCTGTATCAAGAGTGGCTTTTACCGAATCTTGCCTATGTAGGTGGTGGAGGGGAGTTGGCCTACTGGCTACAGCTCGGTAGCGCATTTGAAAAGTTAGGTCGTCCGATGCCATTACTGTATTTGCGAAATAGCTTCTTAGTTCAGGAAGCTAAGCTCACTAAAGACTTAGCAAAGCTCGGCATATCGTTACTAGAGTTATTAGAAACCAATGGTGAGGCCCTGAAACAAAAGTTATTGAGTAAGAATACTGTCTTGCAAGCCGAGGGTGAATCTCTACAAGCACCTTTAATGGAGGCCATAGGTCAGTGGAATACTTCACTTTTAGAGCACTACCCGGAGCTTGACCAACATGCTACGGCGCTCAAGGTGAAGATGGAAAAATTAGCCCAAAGAACCGCGGAAACAAGGTATCGCGCACAAAAACGACGCCACAAAGAACTTATGTCGAGCGTTGATCGCGCAATGAATGCCATTTATCCAGGAGGAGTATTCTGGGAACGTCGCGCTTCCTATATCGATTTAGTAGGGATTTTGGGGCTTGATCCAAGGGATGCTATGGTTGAAAAGATGTCAACAATAAAGGCAGGTACAGTCGTTATACACCCCAATTTTTAGTGGTATTTTTGCACCATGCAAGAAACCATTTTGATCCTCGACTTTGGTTCTCAATACACGCAGCTCATTGCGCGTCGTGTTCGTGAACTTAATGTTTACTGTGAAATTCACCCATTCAACAACCCGCCTGCCATTACAGAAGATATCAAGGGTGTAATCTTGAGTGGCTCTCCCTATAGCACTTTGCAAGAAGATGCCCCTCAGTTTGATTTGAGCGACATCAAAGGAAAATTGCCTTTGCTTGGTGTGTGTTATGGTGCCCAATACATGGCTTTAACCGGCGGTGGTAAAGTTGCACCAAGCGAAATTCGTGAATATGGCCGCGCTAATCTCAGCGAGGTAGATGCAACGTCTCCATTGTTCCAAGGTGTTGGCGGTGGCTCACAAGTTTGGATGAGCCACGGTGATACCATTATGGAACTTCCTGCAGATTTCGAGGTAATTGCCTCTACGCATGATGTTCGAGTGGCAGGATACAAGGTCAAAGACGAATCAACATTTGGTATCCAGTTTCACCCAGAAGTTTACCACAGCACCGACGGTACGCAGTTATTGAAAAACTTCTTGTACGATGTTGTGGGCGTAAGTGGCGATTGGACACCAGCGCATTTCGTTGATGAAACGGTTGCACAACTGAAAGAGCAACTTGGCAACGATAAAGTTGTCTTAGGACTTTCAGGTGGTGTGGATAGCTCTGTTGCAGCCATGCTATTGCATAAAGCCATAGGGGCGAACTTATATTGCATCTTCGTAAACAATGGTCTGCTTCGCAAAGATGAGTTCACCCAAGTGTTGAAACAATACGAGGGTATGGGACTCAATGTAAAAGGAGTGGATGCCTCCGATCGTTTCTTAGACGCTCTAGCGGGCATCGAAGAGCCGGAAGCGAAACGCAAGGCCATCGGTCGCGTATTCATCGAAGTATTCGACGATGAAGCCCATATGATTGAGGACGTGGTCTGGTTGGCTCAAGGAACCATTTACCCAGATATTATTGAGAGTATCAGTGTAAAGGGGCCTTCAGCGACGATCAAGTCACACCACAACGTTGGTGGTCTTCCAGATTTCATGAAGCTTAAAGTGGTAGAGCCTCTTAAAACTTTGTTTAAAGACGAAGTTCGCCGCGTTGGTGCTTCTATGGGTATGAGCCATGAATTATTGGGACGTCATCCGTTCCCAGGTCCAGGTTTGGCCATCCGAATCCTCGGAGATATCACAGCCGAAAAAGTCAGAATACTTCAAGAAGTCGACCACATTTTTATAAATGGTTTGAAAACGGAAGGACTTTACGATAAAGTTTGGCAAGCTGGTTGCATACTATTACCAGTGAACTCAGTTGGCGTGATGGGAGACGAACGTACTTATGAAAAAGTGGTAGCCCTTCGTGCTGTTGAAAGTACAGACGGTATGACTGCAGACTGGGTGCACCTCCCTTATGAGTTCTTGGCGAAAGTCAGCAATCAAATTATTAATAAGGTGAAAGGAGTGAACCGTGTGGTATACGACATTAGCTCCAAGCCACCTGCCACCATTGAATGGGAATAAAAAAGGTACTCCATATTGCAACGTTGCTACTGAGTTTAACGCTTAGTGCGCAGTCCGTTGTAGAGCATACTGTGGTTAAAGGGAATACTCTGTATTCTCTTTCGAAACAATATGGTGTGAGTATTGAAGCCATTCAAGAGGCAAATCCAGATCTACAAGGCACGGCGCTGTCTTTAGGGCAAGTACTAGTCATTCCTAGTACGGAAGAAACCGTAGAACCTGCCCAAGAAGAAAAAGCACCGCCACCACCACCTGTTTCTTCCGACGAATACGAAATGTATAAGGTGAAGAAAGGGGATACCCCTGCTTCTTTAGCACAAGCATGGGGCTACAAAACCATGCGAGCTTTCTATAGGCTAAACCCGGACGCACGTACGTCATGGAAAAAGGGAATGATTCTTATCAAACCTATTGGCATTCCTGTAGAACCGACAGATTCGGTAGCTCTTGCTGCCGCTGTGGATTCACTTCCAGTTGTTTTGGACTCTTCCAAGCATGCCATACAAGTGGTAGGCTTGTTGCCATTTTTCCATCGTGATTACATCAACGAAACACCGCTTGCGAAGCGTACCACTGTTGCGATGAGCTTTCGACAAGGTATGGAGTTGGCCGCGGCAAATCTGAGCGACTCATCTTTTCAGGTGAATTTGAGCTTCCTTGATACGTATAATCAAAAAGATTCGATGGCAGCAGCACTTGCTACGCTGAGTGCAGACTCTGTTGATTTAATAATTGGTCCATTGTATTCCAAGCGCGTGATGGAAATGGCATCTTTCGTAGCACCAAGTAAGGTAGTAAGTCCGCTCAGTAAAAATGAGGCGATTAACACGTTGCCCATTCAAAATGCTGTTGTTGCGGAACAGTTTCAGTGGCAATCAATTGTCAAAGTAATAGGTCAGCGCAGGGAACAAAGCATGGCAATAGCACCGGTCGCAAAGGGTTCAAAACCGCATAGAACTTTAATTATTGCTCAAAGTAACGCAAAGACCGAATCTGCCTTGAGCGAGATGTTCTCTGTTTTTGTTGAACCAATGGTTTTTAAAGCAACTGAGAAATGGAAGGAAAATGAGCGTCTAGCTTTTTTGGACTCTTCTGTTCATTATGATTTAATCATCTATGATAACGACCCCGCCTTTGTTTTGGATGTTTTGCGAAATCTTCGGGCAGGTCGTGCAAAATACAGTTGGTATACTACCGAAAATCAAATAGTTGGATCAGGTATAACATCGGATAATTTCATTCGAGAGCGCGAAGTTATTTGTGCTTTTAGTTCTTATTTGGATTACACTGATCAGGACGTATTAAGATTTGTACAATCTTTCCGAGAGCATTTTGGTTATGAACCGGATGAATATGCCTTCAAGGGTTATGATATCTTGAATTTCCACGTTCAAAGTTTGCGTTTTGGTACAAAATCAATGCGTGGAACTGTGCTCGGATTTGAGCGGAATGATTCAGTACAAAATCAGTATACTGAGCTCAGAAGGTTTGATAACCTAGCATGGAAGCTAATTGGACAATAGCTTCTTGAACAACTTAGGCTTATTTGGGTTTATTAGCTAAGATCAAAAACCGCTTTATGGCCTCTAAAAATTACCTTTCTATTGGCGACGCTATACCTATTTTCACATTGAACGACCAGTATGGCAATCAGGTAAGTTCCTCTAACTATGAAGGAAAGCCGCTAGTTATTTTCTTTTACCCAAAGGATCATACGCCAGGCTGTACTGCTGAGGTATGCTCATTCCGAGATTATGAAAGTGAATTTCAATCCGTGGGGGCTCAGGTCATCGGCATCAACAGTGGTTCGGTAGAAGAACATAAAGGGTTCTCAGACAAGTATAGTGTAACTTATCCTTTGTTGAGTGATCCTGGTCATGAAGTAAGAAAGTCTTTTGGGGCGCCAGGATTATTATTTAACACGGTTGCTAATAGAATTACCTATGTCACGGATGAAAATCATAAAGTGGCGTATATTTTCAAAAGTTTAATGCGCGCAAATGATCACGTTAGTGAGAGTTTAGAATTCCTAAAAAGTTTAGCTCATGAATCCCGTTGAAATTACCGTAATGTTGGCCACCTTCGTACTGATGGAAGGGGTTGCGTGGGCAGCACATAAATACCTTATGCATGGTTTCTTGTGGTTCCTTCACGATGATCACCACACTAAGACCCCAGGTGCACTTGAGAAGAATGATACATTCTTTTTGATTTTCGCAATTCCATCTTGGCTATGTATTATGCTCGGGCTTTTCAACGGCAATGGCATAAGTGTTGCCATTGGTGCGGGCATCGCATTGTACGGATTAGCATATGCCTTGGTGCATGAGCTCTTTATTCATCAGCGTTTACCGCTACTTAAAAAGTCGCGCTTCGTTTATTGGGAAGCAGTACGTTTGGCGCATAAAATGCACCACCGCCATCTCGGTAAGGAAGATGGGGAAAACTTTGGAATGCTTTGGGTGCACCCAAAATACATCCGTCAAGTGCGCCAAATGCGCAATAAAGCGTAAGCCCCGTGTTAGAAACGAAGTGGTTATACCTCCTGCTCAACCTTTTCACGGTGAGCATCCCACTGATTCGAAGCTTCGAGCCGAGAATAGCCTATTACAAGAGCTTTGGCTCACTTGGAAAGGCCATGCTTATTTGGAGTGGTTTTTTTCTCGTTTGGGATATTTGGTATACGGATATGGGAGTTTGGGGATTTACCTCGGATTACCTTTCTGGCATTGAACTTTTTGGCCTGCCATTAGGAGAATACCTATTCTTCGTGACCGTTCCATTTGCTTGTGTATTTATCTACAAGTGTATGGAGCTTTTCTTTCCGGATGGGATAATGAGTGAAAGGGTTGCTGCTAAGGTTAGTCAAGTATTGATTCCATTTTCATTAGTCATTGGAATCATGTCGCTAGATAAACTCTACACTGCAGCTACCTTTATCCTTCTAGGATTAGCACTGATCTACGTTTCGTGGATTGCGAAAAGCCATTGGTTGCCACGTTTTTACGAAAGCTATATCATCGCCTTGCTGCCATTCTTCTTGAAGAATGGCATTCTTACGGGTTCATTCTTAGAATCACAGGTGGTGTGGTACAATAATGCTGAGAACCTCGGTATACGTCTTGGTACCATCCCTTTTGAAGATGTCTTTTATGGGATGTTGTTAATTCTAGGAATCGTGTTCTTCTATGAAAAATTTGAGGCGACCCGAAAGAGCCGCCTCAAAGTATAGTTAATCGACTATTAGCGTTGAATCGGGCGCGGTTAATGCCGCTTCAGCAGCTGATTTTAATTCAGCCGCAGCTATATAATTTTTTAGGTTTTCCAAACCTGATTCGAAATCAGGACCTACCCATTTGTCCATTTGGGCTCCGATGAATCGACCAAAAAAGCCCATCTCACCGCTTAATCCCCAGGTTACTAGAGTAGTGCCGTCTTCTTGTGCATCGAAGAGCCAAGAGCCATTGCTCGTGCCTTGACCGTCAAAATGGATTTCAGTTTTCATGGATTGACCCTCGACATATTCAAGAATAGACATATTTCCGCCGCCCATGGCTTCACTAGTCCAGCTGTAATGACCACCTATTCCTTGGTAAGAATCACCAAGTTCATAGGTCATGGTGGAATCCATTTCAAACCAAACGCTCCAATGAGGCCAAGTGCTGAAGTCTGAAACGGTGGCACTGATGGTCTCCGGTGCAGCATTCATTGAAACAGAACGGTGAACTTCAAAATTAGAAGGAAGGGTGGCATTCCAAATGACAAATGCGCCGACAAGAACACCGATAATGATCAGTAGAGTTTTAACAATTTTCATGTGTATGGATTTAGGATGTGAATCAAAGATATACCTTTAACTAGAATTTAAAATTATCGCCATCATGGATGTGCTGCTCAGTGCTGAAGGCTTATTGTCGTTACTTACGTTGACATTTCTTGAGATCGTTTTAGGTATTGACAACATTATATTTATCTCGCTTGTATCCAATGACTTAGAGCCTGAACAACAGCCGCTGGCTAGACGGTTAGGTTTGCTTTTAGCCCTGGCGTTTCGCGTATTGATGCTTCTTGGGATCACTTGGCTCATAGGGCTAACGGCGCCCATATTTAACATAGGAGATCACCCGGTGAGCGGGAGGGATGCTATTCTTTTTGTGGGTGGTTTGTTCCTTTTAGGAAAATCGTCAATGGAGATCTTCAAAAAGACTGAAGGTAAGGGGCACGGCGATCATGCTTCCAAGGCGAAGTCGTTGGTTGGGGTGATTATCCAGATAGGTCTATTAGATATCGTTTTCAGTTTCGATTCTGTACTGACGGCCATCGGTATGACCCACGAGTTACTAATCATGATTATTGCCGTGGTCATTTCAATGCTGATCATGTTGGCTTTTGCGAAGCCTATTGCTGATTTCATCGAACGCCATGTGAGTTTACAAATTCTGGCTTTGAGTTTCTTGATTATGATTGGAACAGTGTTGATCGCAGAGAGTGCTCACGTAGAAATCCCAAAACCTTATGTCTACAGTTCTGTTGGGTTTGCCTTGATCGTGCAACTGCTCAGTATTCGGGCTGCAGAGCGCTCGAAGACTACTGGTAACGGCCAATAAGGCGGTAATAATCTTTGAGTACGGCAAGGTTTGCTTTCTCGTTGCTTTGCGTACCGTAGAGTAGAAGTGAATCACGACCATCTAAAATGAATGGTCGCTTGTAATCCAACGCATTTTCGAAGAGCCAGGCAGCGAATTCGTAGTGTGCATTAAAATCCATTTTGTCTAAATAAATGGCCGCGACAGAGTCGTTCAACGCAATATGAATGGTATCGCGGAAGAAGGTTCGAACATTAGGTTCCGCAATGATATATGCTTGGTCGGTGCGCCACGCATTGATAATGGTGAAATTAACCAGAGGCTGAGTCGTATCCCGAGTGCATTTCAAATATCGGTGTGCCTTAACTCCTTGTTGAGTAAGCGCTTGGCTTTCCTCTGTTCTGTATTGATGAATGCGCGTGTTATTGAAAAAGATTTCATCACTTTCACGAACGCTGAATGATGGCTGTTCTTGCCAATCTACTAGTTTCTGTTCGTAAGGCCACAGAATACTCAAGAGCAGCATGGCAGTGAAGAAGATTAAGGCCGCGCGGTAAAGTTTCTTTTCCATTTTGCTACAACAATCTAGCTATGTTGTTGTTTAAAAAGTACCCTTAAACTATCCGATGCCCTATGAAATCCAGATCTGAAAAAGTTGCCGTAATAGGTTCAGGAATTGCTGGACTTAGTGCTGCCGTCCGATTAGCCGTTGCCGGCAAACAAGTCGTGGTATACGAGCAGAACGCTTACACGGGCGGTAAAGTATCAGCCTTTGAGCGGGATGGTTTCCGATTCGATATGGGACCTTCACTGTTCACCCTCCCGCATCTCGTGGATGAATTATTTGAACTGGCGGGTAAAGCACCGCGAGACTATTTCAACTACCACACCCATGATGAAGTATGCCGCTATTTCTGGGAAGATGGGACACAGCTGACTTTATACCCCGATGTGGAACGCAATGTTGAAGCCATCCGTACCGTATTTGGGGACGCCTCAGCGGCACGTGTGGCTGAGTATTTTGAACGTGCCAGGAAAAAGTATGAATTGACCGCTCCCTTCTTTTTAGAAAACAGTTTACATAAGGCACGTACCTTTCTTACCCCTGAAGTGTTTAAGGTGGTTGCTGAGATTCCAAAACTTGGCCTTTTTTCAACCCTAAATCAAGAGAATCAGAGCTTTTTCAAAGAGCCAAAACTGGTTCAATTATTCAATAGATACGCTACCTACAACGGTTCATCACCTTATCAAACTCCTGGGATAATGCAGATGATTACGCATCTGGAACATGGCTTGGGCACACATTTTCCCATAGGTGGAATGCATGAGATTTCTCAAAGTATAACCCGACTAGCCCAAGAGCTAGGAGTTCAGTTTGAGCTTAATACGCGGGTTGAGGAACTAATGGTCAAAAAGAACAGGGTACATGGCGTTCGTGTTGATGGCAAGCCTGTTTTGTACGATCAGGTCGTGTGTAACGCTGATATTAAACATGCCTACCAGCATTTGCTTCCGAAAAGCGTGAAACGCCCAAAGAAGACGCTTGCACAGGAACCGAGCTCAAGCGCGTTGATTTTTTATTGGGGATTGAGCAAGCAGTTTGATGCCTTTGACCTGCACAACATCATTTTTAGCGAAGACTACGAGCGTGAGTTTGATCGTATTCGTGAGAATGGACCGTTTTGGGAGGATCCGACAGTGTACATCCACGTCTCTAATAGGTTGGAAAAATCTGACGCTCCTGAAGGAAAAGACTCTTGGTTTGTTATGGTGAACGTCCCGTACGATCGAGGTCAAGATTGGGATACCATCATTGAAAAAACACGTGCTTCGGTCATTGAACGAATTTCAAAATCCGTGGGCTGCCCAATAGATACCTACATAGAAGTGGAGGAGATGCTTACACCGACGGCTATCGAACGAAGAACTTCAAGTATTGGGGGCGCCTTGTACGGTACCAGTTCTAATGAAAGGCTGGCGGCATTCCTAAGGCATTCCAATAAAAGTAGCTCAGTAAAAGGGTTGTACTTTTGTGGTGGATCCGCGCATCCTGGAGGAGGAGTTCCGCTGTGTTTATTGAGCGGAAAAATTGCGGCCGATTGGTTGAATGAAGATACAAAGCATGCAAAAAGTCATTGATTTTACTCGAGCCTACGGGCAATGGGTATTGATTTTCTTTCATACCATAGGACTGTTCCTGTTGGGCAGTTCATGGCGACATGATTTGGTCTTTTTAACGCCGTACAACCTGTTGCTCTTATTGGGCGTTTTCCTTTTGGCCAGCGATCGTCCCGCGCGCTTGGGTATGTACATGCTGCCCATTGTTTTGGGCTTTATCATCGAAGTTATTGGCACAAATACCGGTTGGCCTTTTGGGGCATATACCTATGGCACCGCGTTGGGGCCACGCCTTTTACAAACACCATTAATGATAGGTGTCTTGTGGTGGGTTTTGATCCGTGCTTGGTACGATGTAGCAGGCAGATGGACTGGTAGCCCTTGGGTGCGATCATTTATAACCGGTACTGCTATGGTCAGCATGGACTTGCTTATCGAACCTGTCGCCATTGAGTTGGGATTCTGGGCATGGGAGGGGGCAGCAGTACCGCTCTCCAATTACATTGCGTGGTTCGTCTTAGCAACGGTATTTGCCCGACTAACGGCCTCAGGGGATACTAAAAACCCTATTAGCCCTTGGGTTATTGGCGTTCTAGGCGTGTTTTTCGCAGTTCTTTGCGTGATGTATGCATAAAAAAAGCCCCCGCATTCGCGAGGGCTTGGCAAGTTTAGGGGTACGTGCCTAGCGGTCTTTCAACCGTTTTAATTCAAGCTCGAGTTCCTCCAACTTACGTTCGATGTCCTCCTCAAGCTCTTCAAGTTCTTCGTCGACATTATCTTGGATTTCATCCTCTAAATCTTCCGCACGATAGTAGATGATTTCAGGACAATCTTTACAGGTCAGCCCTTTGGCCGTCATGGTCCAATGGCGACCTAGCATATCGCCATCCCACATGTTTTGAACGTTTTTAACGTCATACATAATGTTTTCAATACTTGGATCTAAATAAACCGTAGCGCCTACAGGTAAGTAAAGGGTTGCCTTCAAGCTTTGTGCTCGCCACATGGCCGATTTAGGTACGTTAAAGTATTCACTCAGTTGTAAGTCTTCACCGTTTTGTGCATACGGAAAGTCGTAGTTTTGGGCACGCTGACGAGCTTCAGAGTGACTACGACCTCGAGCGGAGTGACGAAGTTCCAAGCTCGCTTCCTCGTTTGAAGTGGGTTGGATATTGAATCTGATATTTTCAATACGCAAGACTTCATCATCCACTTCAAAGAAGAATCCCGAGTTGCCCTCCAGAAATTCTGCCTGAACATTGAATGCTGTTCCTGAAAGGGTATAGCGCTCAGTATCTGTGGCATCTTCTTTGAAATCGGTAATAATAGATCCCGCTGAGATGAATATTAATAGCAGCCCCATGATAAAACTTGCTATACCTGAGAAGGAGAGTAATCGAGAGTTGTTGATTTCCTTACCTAGAACTTTAGCGATAAAAACAACCAATGCAAACAAAGGCATCAACAAGGTTAATATGGTTCCTAAACGTAGGGCTATCAATCTCCAACCACCACCGAAAATAGCTTCAGTGCCGCTCATGCCTAAGACATGACCATTAATGTTGATGAAATCAAAGTTGGTAAAGCTCCAGGTGCTGCCAAAAATGCCGAGTAATGCGATTAGAAGACTGAATGCGATTAATGCTCCAATGATT
>Ga0181566_10004620_pt1 | contig 11158 bp, 10 predicted proteins | sample 101ome_15_FD_133762 | JGI IMG/M metagenome (GOLD analysis project Ga0181566, IMG submission 133762) | Coastal salt marsh microbial communities from the Groves Creek Marsh, Skidaway Island, Georgia - 101402AT metaG (megahit assembly) | ecosystem: Environmental > Aquatic > Marine > Intertidal... | reverse complement strand
TTTACAGAGAAAATTTGTAATTGCTTTGAGGCATTGACAATTCCCATTTATATTGGTGCAGAAAACATAGGAGATTTTTTCAATAAAGATGGAATTATTCAAGCTAATGGATTAAGCATAAAGGAGATAAAATTTCTTATTCAGAATTTAAATGAAGCTGAATATATTAAAAGGATTGATGCAGTAAAAGAAAACTATAAAAAAGTTCAACAATATAAATGTACCGAGGACTGGATTTTTAATAAATATGAAGCTTTATTCTCTAAAGAAGATAATTAATAAGATAGCATTTATAATAGAAACTATTGTTTCATTATTTAAGTTGATGTTGTTATCTTTTATCAAAGAAGATAAAGCATTACCTAACAAAACATTTGGCATTGTTTTTTCAAAAGATAGGCCGTTACAATTGAAGTCCTTAATCGACTCTTTTATTCTCAACAAAAAGGGGCAATGTGAATTAATTGTTATTTTTTCTTCAAGTAGCAATGAGTATTTAAAAGCCTACGAAGAATTAATTGGAATGTATAAAGATGAGGTGAGTCTGAGATTTGTACATCAATCTCAAGACTTAAAACCATTACTAGTTAAGACTCTTAAACATATAAAAGGGTCTAGAGTATTTTTTTTGGTTGATGACATTATTTTTATTAGAAACGTAGATTTTGACAAGTTGAAGAAAATAGATTTAAAGAAAAAAATTTTTAGCCTTAGAATGGGAAAAAATCTTAATTATTCATTGATGAGTAATTCTATCCAACCTTTGCCTGATTTTTTTAAAGAAGATGAATTTAAAATATGGGACTGGAAAAAATCATCATATGATTGGAACTACATAATTTCATTAGATGGGCATTTTTTTCATAAAACTGAAATCTTAAAGTTTATCAAATCTGTGAATTTCAAGGCGCCAAATTCGCTTGAACACAAACTCCAGATTTTTAAGTTCCTTTTCAGAAAAAGATTGGGTGTGTGTTATGAATACTCATCAATAGTAAACTTTCCCTTTAATAGGGTTCAGGACGAATTTGATAATTCATTTGGTAACTACCATCAAGATTTCTTATTAAGTCAATGGAAAAAGAAAAGATATATTGATATATCAGTCTTCCAGGATTTTCTAAATAATAGTGTTCATCAAGAAGTAAAAATTAAATTTTTAGGTGATAAGTAAGCAAAAATTAGTCTCAATAGTAATGCCAGTCTTCAATGCTGAGAGATTTATCAAAGAATCCATATCTTCTGTGATAAACCAAATCTATTCAAATTGGGAGCTAGTTATTGTAGATGACGGTTCAACTGATAGCTCTATGGAAATTGCAGCATCTTTTGCTGATAGTAGAATAAAAATTTACAAACAAACAAATTTAGGAGTTGCCACAGCTAGAAATCACGCAATAGAGAAATCCAAAGGCGAATATTTGGCTTTTTTAGATTCAGACGATCTATGGGATAAAAACAAGCTCTCAACTCAAATTTCACTAATGGAAGAAAATAATCATAAATTTACATATACTTCAGGACATATAGTCGATGAAAACTCCTATCAAATAGGAGAGTTAAATCCAACTAATAATCCTTTTAAAATAAATAATGCCTCTCTAAGAATTCTTGTTCATGACTATATCTCCACACTATCTGTTTGCATATCAAAAGAATTGATAACCAATAAAGATAAATTTATATTTGATCCATTTTTACATGGAACAGAGGACTGGGATCTATGGATTAGGTTATCACAATTAACTACCCCGGCATTTTTAGACATTGATCTAGTTTCATACCGAGTTGTTGAAAATTCTTTATCTAACAATTTTATTAGTCATATTGTTGAAAGAAGGAAAGTAATTTCCAAAAATCACCACATCTCAAAGAAAACATTTGGTTTATTTAATTTAGCGATAATAGCTCATCATAGAAGCTTCATAGGAGAATATTTAAGAAGGCGGGAATTTGTAAAATTATTCTTTTCTGCTTCATACTTTTTCTTGATATTGGGATTAAATTTGTTCCAAATACTCATTTTCTATATCTTTTATAATAAGAAATAACTTCATAAAGCCAAGAAAGAAGTTAAAAGTTTTTCGTTAATTAAATTTCCAAGTAGGGGCAATGATTTAAAATTTTATTATGAGTGCCCTTTTCATTTCAAGCGTCAGATGGCTAAGCTTATTAAAAGTCCTTGATGCTTTATTTCAATCAATTCTTAGACTTTTTTTGACTTGGATTCTCGTACCTCAAGAGTTTGGTATTTATGGAGGTGCATTATTGTTTATAGGTCTCGTTCAAACTACAACACAAACTGGGGTTATTCAAGCTCTGATTCAGAAAAAAAATATGCATGAACTCTTAAATACTGGATGGACATTGCAAGTAATAAGAGGTGCTTTAATCTATGTTTTGATATATTTTCTAACTCCTCTTTATGTTGCTTTTATGGAGGTTGATACTCAAGAGAGTATGATTAACGCTATAAGAATATTAGGCTTAATAATAATTTTAGACTCCTTTAAAAATATCGGTGTAATAACATTTGATAAGGAGATTAACTTTGATAAGGTTTTCAAATTAGAAATATCAGGTTTATTGGTCAAGTTCTTTGCAACTCTTTTTTTTACATTGCTTCTGGAAAGCTTCTATGGTCTTGTGTATGGAACTTTACTAGGCTACATTACGGTTTTTTTAATGTCCTATATTCTCTCAAGTTATAGACCTAGGATTGAAGTAGATAAAGAAAAAATATTATCAATACTTAATTATGGAGTTTGGGTGTTTATTTTTTCTATAACAAATTTCTTAATCATTAGAATTAATGAGCTTTTTTTACTTAAATTTGTTGGCTTGGAAGAATTAGCTATTTTTCAACTCGCATTATTTATGGCTCTTTTTGCGCGAGACTCTATAACTCAGATTCAATCCAGAATTGTATTTCCAATTATTTCAAGGTATCAAAATTCAGGAAGAATTGTACGAAAGGTTTTTGTCAAAAATTTTCAAATAGCATCCTTGATTTACATTCCTATTGGAACATTTCTTTTTGCAGTTTCATATGAGTTGGTGCAGGTATTCCTTGATCCAAATTGGAGAATTGTTTCTGAAGTGCTTCCTTACTTATCTATTGCGGCTATATTTTCATCTTTTACAGCGATTATCGAAAAATTTTACAATGGCCTTGGGATTCCAAATCGTGTTTTTTTCTTTTCGATTCTTTCACTTCTGGTGTTGCTTTTAAGCGTAAATTTCATATTTGGTTATGGGCTTGTCGAAATTTCCAAAAGTTTTTTGGTAGCCACAACATTCCATTTTATTTTGATTTTTTCGTATTTCGTAAAATTCTCAAGTCTGAAATTAACAGATTTTGGCTCAAAAAGTCTGTTTACATTTCTTAGGTCTTTTTTTCCATTTCTCTCAATACAGTTGTGTTTATTTTTATTTGATTTGAATAGTTTGATAAGTTTGATATTGGGTTCAATTTTTTCGTTCTCATTGTATTTTGTATTGATCTTACTTTTAGATAAATCTATACAAAGAGCGATATTGAAAGATTATCTTAGAATTGCGAAATAGATAAAATATCTATAATTTTCCGAAATATAAAACTCAACTTATAATTCTTGTGTAAAGGAATCTCTTTTATATAAAAACAATTAATTAAGCAAAATAAGAGTTTGTAAAACGTTATAAGGTTTTGAGGATTGAGATGATATCTTAGGATACTATCTATGAAATTATCCGAGCCATTTTGTGCTTGAGTTAAACTTGACTTATCATCTGTAAATATACTTAATGATTTAATACTAAATGAATATTGTCACTCTAATAAAAAATTTTTTTAAGTTCTTATATAAAAATAAATCAAATATTGACAAAGGTGTTACCTTTAACTTGATGAATCAATTTATCAAGAATAATTATTCGAAGGAAGAATTTGACAGTTCATATGCAATAGTAGTTCAGGGTCCTTTTGTTAAGAAAAACCACTTCACTCTAAACACTTTAAAACTCTACAGAAAAATATATCCAAATATTATTATCATATACTCAGGATGGGATGAAGATAGAGACTGTAAAGATGTTTTATCAGAAATTGGTGTAAAGACAATTTTTTCAGAGTTTCCATCTCATTCCGGGCTGGGGAATTTAAATTACCAAATTGTTACTTCATCCAAGGGAGTTGCCCTCGCTAAAAGTCTTGGTGTGGATTTTGTTTTAAAGTCCAGAGCTGATCAAAGAATGTGTTCTGGAAGATTTTTAGAGGATTTAAAGCAATTTTTTAATGAATTCAGCGATTCTCCTCAAAAGCCTTCCAAGTTAATAGGAATTTCCAAGGGGACTTTTATTCATAGGGTAAATTCCATCTCAGACATGCTTATGTTTGGAAAGATTAACGACATGGTGACTTATTGGTCACCGCCATTAGACCAAAGGGGCAAGGAAAAATTAGCTGGCGGTATGACTATATTTGAAAGCGTTCAGGCTGAGATTGCTGAGGTTTATTTCTTTAATAACTATATAAGGAGCAAGAAAAAGAAACCTGTAATTTCATATGAATTCTGGTTTTCTTCTCTTGCTGAATTTTTTATAATTATTGATAGTGATATGCTAAATTTATATTGGCCGAAATATTCATCAGAAAATAATTATTACAAGATGCCAGAGGTTACATTCTCTGTTTGGCTAGGAATCAAGAATAAAAATATAAAACCCTTTGATAAGAAGCATCTAGAGAAAATTCCCCGTTATACATGATTAATATCTGGAAATATTCAATACAGATTTTAAGGCTTCTTGCTAACTATTCAATTTCATCATCTATTTTAAAGGGTCAGGAATAAATGTTAAAATCACTAAGACAACAAAAGTGTTTTTGTTGAGGTTTATCAAGTAGGAAAAGTGTTCCAAAATGAAAATTTTTATACTGGATGTTGACGGTGTTATGACCACTGGTCAGTTTATTTACGATAAAAATGGAAAAAAATATAAAGTATTTGGTGCTGATGACAATGACGGTCTATCTTTACTAAAAAATTTTATGCAAATCCAATTCATCACTGGCGATCGCAAAGGTTTCGATATTACCAAAAGGCGTATTGTTGAAGATATGAATTATAAGCTTAATCTTGTTAGCACTATAAGGCGCATTGATTGGATAAAGGAGCACTTTAATCCAGATGAAGTAATTTATATGGGTGATGGTATTTTTGATCACTATGTAATGAGAGAGGTTGGTTATAGTATTGCTCCAGAAAATGCTGATTCTAATGCAAAAAAATATGCTAATTTTATAACTCAACGTTCAGGCGGTAATCGTGCTGTTGCTGAAGCATGTTTACATATTCTTGAGAAATTCTTTGAGCCTTATGATCCAGAAATACTGCCTAATAACCAAGGTAAATTGTCTGGAGAGTGGGCCATATGATTCAAGAAAAAATCCAAAATTTCCTAAATAAAAACCGATGTACTCTTTTGGGTGTTGGGCCAATTTCGGTTAATTGCATTGATGCAGCTATTGAACTTTCAAATGAACATTCTGCTCCTTTAATGCTTATTGCTTCCCGTCGTCAGATTGATTCCGAAGATTTTGGTGGAGGTTATGTTAATAATTGGTCTACCAAAATGTTCGCAGACTACGTTATTAATAAGGATAAAAAAGGAAAAATAATCCTTGCAAGAGATCATGGAGGACCTTGGCAGAATGAAAAAGAGATAAATAAAAAGTTAAGTCTGCGTAGAGCTATGGAATCTGCGAAAGCTTCTTATTGTGCAGATATTGACGCCGGGTTGCAAATTTTGCATATTGATCCAAGTGTAGATATTTTCGATAGCCCAAATGTTGATGAGATTTTGGATCGTATTTTTGAGCTATATGAATTTTGTTGGTCTTATGCACAGAGTAAAAATAAAGATATCATATTTGAAATTGGTACCGAAGAGCAAAGTGCGAGTTCAAATAGTCAGGAAGAATTAGACTATGTTCTTGATAAAGTTGGAAATTTTTGTGATAGACAAAAATTACCTCGTCCATTCTTTGTAGTAATTCAAACAGGTACCCGAGTTATGGAAATGAAAAATGTAGGCTCCTTTGACTCCCCTTTAAGAATAGTTGACGAATTACCTACAGAAATTCAAGTTCCAAAAATGGTTCAAATTTGCAATCATCATGGAGTATTTATGAAAGAGCATAATGCTGATTACTTGTCTGATGATGCTCTTAGCTGGCACCCCCGTCTCGGAATACATGCTGCAAATGTAGCCCCAGAATTTGGAGTAGTGGAATCCCAAACCTTAGTTAACATATTTGAACAGAATGGAATGCATATTCAAGCTGAGAAGTTCCTTGAATTGTCATATTCTTCTCACAAATGGGAGAAGTGGATGATTGAGGGCACAAGTGCATCAGATCGCGAACGCTCTATGATTTCTGGGCATTATATTTTTTCAACCCCAGAATGCTATGAAATTAAAAGATCGGCTCAATATGATTTAGCTAGAAAAGGTATTGATCTTGATAGAGCTCTCAAAGCAAGCATTAAGAAAGCCATTTATCGCTATATGGTTAATTTCCGAATGATTTAATTACAATGAAAAGAGCTGCAACCATAATACTCAACCGTAATCTTCCGAAGCCAACAGATCTTCTATATGAACACCTGAATAAATATGACAAAGAATGGACTGATGTTTATGTCTTAGAAGCTGGCTCTGAGCCTGAAAATTTATCTCAATACTGCACATGGGATATTAGAGAGCCTGACATCATTGAACATGGTTTGCGTTATGGGCGTGGAATGAACCTAGGACTTCTCAAACTCTTCAATAGTGGAAAATGGAAATCTTATGACGCCTTTTTTCTTTTGACAAACGATACAGAGTTAAATAAGTGCGCAACAATAAAACCACTATTAGATATTTTAGATGCACACCCACGAGTAGGTATTCTATCGCCGTGTTCCAAGAAATGGGGTGAACGACATCTAATAGGAAAAGGGTCAACTAAATACTTTTGGTTTATTCACAACCATGCATTTTTTTTACGTCGCCAAATGATTGAATCGATTATGGAAGAAAATAACCCAACACTAATGGACTTTATTTTTGATGGCTCCAATTTTAGGGGTTATTTAACGGAAAGCGAATTAATAGCTAAAGGATATGCCAATGATTGGGCATCAGCAATAACTACTAAGGTTTTCGCAGAAGAAAATGAATCATATTTGTTGGAAAAATCTGAATTAATTCGAACGGAAAGCTTCGAAGAAAATTTGAAATTGTATATTGACGAGGGGAAATCGTGGGTAAAAAGAAAATATGGCTTTAATAGTCATTGGACAATGCAGCAGTATGTCAAGTCATTTTATGATGCTTTCTTTCAGCACCATCCTTCATTAGAAAAGTATCGTATTTAGACTATCAATTTTTTATAACTTAAAACAAGTAGTTGAGTTAAATATTTTGTTTTTACCTTCATTGCTCTTATAAAAATTAATTTATGAATTACAAGCTTTGTATCATTTCAGCAGGGACTGGCAGCAGGCTGTCACCGTTGACAGATAATCTTAATAAGTCTCTACTACCTGTGGGTTTTAGAGCTGCCATATCAAGAATAATTGAAAAGCATAGTAACGCTATAGAGATAGTAATTGCTGTTGGGTTTGAAGCTGAAAAAGTAAAAGAATATATTGAATGTGCACATCCAGATAGGAAAGTTACCTATGTTTTGGTTGATAAGCTTACTGGGCTAGGTTCAGGACCTGGGTACTCTTTACTCTGCTGTAGGCCTTATTTAAACAAACCTTTTGTTTTAACTACAGTAGATACTTTAGTTAAAGAAAAGTGCCCATTGCCGAGCGAAAATTGGATGGGCGTATCTAGCGTGGATGCTTCTAGCGAATTTTGCACTCTTGAATTTGAGAGTGAAAATAACATGATTACAAAACTTTTTGATAAAGTTGATGATGGAACTAATCAAGCTTTCATTGGCTTGGCTGGTATAAAAGATTATCAACCATTCTTCGAGTCTTTAGCTTCAAATAATCTTCAAGTAAAAGGAGAGGTTCAAGTATCTAATGGATTTATAGGTTTGATTAACAAGAGATTGATTGCAAAGAAATTTACATGGAATGACATAGGCTCAATTGAGGGATACCTTAAGGCAAACAGAATATTTTCAGATATTAATCATGGTTTTGATTTTACTAAAAGAGGGGAATACCTTTATTTCGAAAATTCTCATGTAATAAAGTATTTCGAAGATAAGGAGATTATCAGTAATAGAATAAAAAGAGCCTCTTTACTTGGAGAAGTGGTACCTAAAATTATATGTTCAAAAAAGAATTTTTATGCATATAAGAAGATAGATGGAAATGTTATCTATGATGAAAAAGACCCACAAATAACTTCCTCATTGCTTGAGTGGTTAAAAAAATCTCTCTGGATTGAAAAACATATTGCATCAAAAGAGTTTGATCTTTTCAGGATAGCTTGCAAAAAATTTTATAGGGATAAAACAATTCTTAGGTTGGAAAACTTTTATAACAGATTTGAGGTTGAAGATCGACCTGGATTGGTAAATGGTATAGAAATTCCGAGAGCGATTGACTTAATAAATTTGATTAACTTTGACTGGTTAAGTTCTGGAATTCCTTCGAATTTTCATGGAGATCTGCAGTTTGACAACATACTTTTGACCAAAGAGAAAGATTTTAAGCTTATCGACTGGAGACAAGATTTTTCCAATTTATTGGATTATGGTGATATTTATTATGACCTAGCTAAGCTTAATGGCGGATTGTACGTGTCTTATAAGGAAATCAAAAAAGGACAATTTGAATACGAGGGTGATATCAACAATTCTACAATTGGTTTATGTCAAGATAGTTTTTTAAAAGAGTCTAAGAAAGTATTGAATAGTTTTGTTAAGAACAATAATTATGATATTCAAAAAATTGAAATTATTACTGGATTAATTTTTCTTAATATGGCTGCTATGCATGAAGCGCCATTTAGTTTCTATATATATAATATGGGCAGACTACATTTAAATTTATGGGTTAAAAAAGATGTCTAGAGTAATGCTCATAACTGGATCATCTAGAGGTATTGGAGCCTCCATTGCTAGAAAAGCACATACTGAAGGTTATGAAGTTATTCTGCATGGAAGCAAAGAAAGTCAACATCTAATTGACTTATCTAATGAGCTCTCCGCCAGATATATAACTTTTGATCTTTCATCTGAGTCAGATATTAGAGCATCTATACAAAAACTTTCGCGAATTGATGTGCTAATTAATTCAGCAGGTATTAATATATCAAAGCCGTTCCCCCTATTATCTATGAACGATTGGCAGAAGATATACGATGTAAATGTTTTAGGTTTGGCTTCAGTTGTAAGAAATTCAATTGAGATTATGCAGAATAATCAAGGTTTAAGCAGAATAGTAAATATTGCCTCAGTTAAAGGCACATACTCTGCAGTAGGTAGAATTGCTTATGCATCATCAAAATCAGCAGTAATAAACATGACAACGGGTTTGGCTAAAGAGTTAGCACCAAATATCCTTGTAAACTGTATATCACCAGGATTCATTAAAACCGACATGACAAGTTCCACATGGTCTGAACGTATTAAAAAACAAGTTGATTCAATTTTATTGGGTAGAATGGCAAATCCTGAAGAAGTTGCTGATTTAGTTCTATTTCTTTCAAGTGAAAAAAACTCATATATTACTGGTCAAAATATAAAAATAGACGGAGGTTTTGGGATAAAAAATGAATAATCATACTAATTGGCACTATTCTGAAGAGAATGCAAAAGTTGTGATCAAACCTTGGGGCAAAGAGGTTTGGATTAACTATAAGAAAGGCGAAGAAATCGGACAATATCAAAAAAGATATGTAATGAAGAAGTTATATATAAAGGCTGGAACCAAGACTAGTTTTCAATATCATATAGACAAAGAAGAGACAAATTTTCTTATTTCTGGTTCAGTTGAGGCTTGGTTCGAATCAGAGCCAGATAAAATTGAAAAAAAGAAACTCTTTGCTGGGGCTATTTGGACAATCCCACCAAAGATTAAGCACCGAATAATTACCCTTGAGGATGTGATCTTGTTAGAATCATCCACACCTGAAATTGATGATGTCATAAGAATTGAAGATGACTCTCTAAGAGGCAATGGAAGAATTCAAGAAGAGCATGATGCTGGCAACAATTCATAAATTAATTTTGGAGGACTTTGTTTTGATTTGCGGATGTATAGCTATAAAATTCTCTTGATAACAAAATTTAAGCTTAATATTTATGTCTAATATTCTAGTAACAGGTGGCGCAGGATTTATCGGAAGCCATCTTTGTGAATTGTTATCTAAAGATTCGTCCAATCGCATCGTGTCTTTAGATAATTACTCGACGGGCTCAAAATCTAATCATATTATGGGAGTTGAATATATTCGTGGTGAAACGAAAGATATTAATTCCTTAATAACTTTTACACCAGATATTGTTTATCATCTTGGGGAGTATTCCCGAGTTGAGCAATCCTTTGAGGACTTAGAAACTGTTTGGAGTTCGAATAAATTGGGCACTTTTGAGGTTCTTCAATTTTGCCGAAAACATGCTTGTAAGATTGTTTATGCAGGCAGCAGTACTAAATTTGGTGATGGAGGTTTGGGGCGTTCTCAAAGTCCTTACGGTTGGACCAAGGCAAGTAATACAGAGTTAGTAAAGAATTTTGGTGAATGGTTTGATGTGCCTTATGCCATTACTTATTTCTACAATGCCTATGGCCCTCGTGAGATAAGAACGGGTAAATATGCAACCTTAATTGCATTGTTTGCTGAGAGGATGCGTAAAAACGAGCCACTAACTGTGGTCAGTCCTGGCGTGCAAAAAAGAAACTTTACGCATGTGATAGACATTGTAAGTGCATTAAAACTTGTGGGTGAACAAGGCTATGGCGATGATTTTGGAATTGGTAGTTCACAAGCATTCTCCGTACTCGAAATTGCTAAAATGTATGGCGGGGAAATTGTTATGTTGCCTCAGCGTCGTGGGAATCGTATGACGGCTGATGTCATAACAGATAAAACGCAAGCGATAGGCTGGACTGCTGAAAAAAATGTGGCAGATTGGATTTGCCACTTGCGTCTAAACGCATGG
>Ga0181566_10004617_pt1 | contig 11160 bp, 14 predicted proteins | sample 101ome_15_FD_133762 | JGI IMG/M metagenome (GOLD analysis project Ga0181566, IMG submission 133762) | Coastal salt marsh microbial communities from the Groves Creek Marsh, Skidaway Island, Georgia - 101402AT metaG (megahit assembly) | ecosystem: Environmental > Aquatic > Marine > Intertidal... | reverse complement strand
GTCAACCTTTATCCCCAAAAAGATATAATACAGAAAAACCTGCTGTTACAGCACTAAGAGAAATCGAAGAAGGTCTTTATACAAAAGATCATTTTACAGGCAAAATAAAGTCAGATCTAGAACTGGCACAAGAGGCAAAACAAAAAGAGGAGGCCGACGAATATGCAGATAAATTTACGCAAAGCGAATAATGTTCAAACTAGCATCCAAGATGCTATTAACTCTATTGACACTGAGATGTCAATTGAAATCAACGAATTTCAGGATCCTGTTAAAGAGATCCAATTAGCAAACGATACGTTGTTTGCGAACGATGCTAGAAGAATGAAACTTCTTCAGGCATTCTATAATATCCGTGCTCTAGTAGCAACGGCAAATGCAAGTTGTGGTATATCTACTAATCTTGCCAAGGCTGCTTTTATTGAAAAGCGTCTTCAGCAACTACTATCTTTCGCTAGTCAAAAGCCTGTGACTGATATGGATGTTATTAAAGGTCGTCTTGATCGTATCAAGAATCGTGACGATAAAGAGTATTACGGTCGTGATACTGTAACTACTTCAATTATTGGCAAAGAGCAAATTGCTCAGGCTAAAGCAGAGATTAAAAATCTCAAAAAGCAAAAGCAAAAGATCAATGATGAGAATCTTGATCTAAACTTTAAGACTGAAATTCCTCTGTCAGAGGATACTGTTTCGGTTTTAACTGAAGAAGGTATTTTGTGATAGGGCTGTTTTTTATAGGCATCCCTGTTTCGATATTGGTGTTAGCATTGTTAATTTATGCAAGGAAGTATGATTAAATGAGAGAATTTATTTACGATAGTTGGAATGCTGTAATGGATCATGAGAAGAATCCTCTAAGCAAAATTCCAGACTTCAACACACGGCACATGATTATGCAGGTGCTTGCATGGATGTGGTGTATTGCGTTTAGTTTAATGATCGGAAGTTGGACAGTGTTTGGTATTAGTGCAGTAGGACATATTGTTCTACTTGGTGCTATTGCAGTTACAGTTGCAACATTTGAAACAGCAAAACGCAAACCGTGGTTGTTTGGCAGTTATCATTCTTATGGTAGACAGCGAGGATACACAATCTATTATGATAAAAAAGGCATGCCTAAGAAATATTATTATGATGATAAAGACCCAGGTGGAGAGCATGCTTAAAAGATTTGCGGGTGTCGTATAGTGGTAATACCTCAGACTTCCAATCTGATGCCAGGAGTTCGATTCTCCTCACCCGCTCCAGTATTACTAACACTAACAAAGGAGAACATATGTTCACAGCAGTATTAGTGACCATAGCAGGTTTGTTTATGTATGACAACTCTGCCTTTTTTGCGGAAGTAAAAAAAGAACGCGAACAGGGTTATAGATTTGAATATGTAGGGAAACAGAAAGCAGACGAGTATAGATATTCGTTACCTGTTATAAATCAAGAAACAGGCGAAAAATTTATATATTGGGAACATCAGAAACAGAAAGACTAAAGATGGCTACGCAGGAACAGAAGAAAGAACTTGTTGATAACCTCAAGGGTTTTAGATATTTTAATATTCAAATTAACGGGTATGGTGCAGAACATGCATATGCTAAAGTTTCAAAAGCAGCATATGACTTTTGGAAACCGTTAGTAGACGAACACGGAGACGGAGACTTAGTTAACTATCTTCTTAATGCAGAAGATGGTAACTTTGATTTTGAAAATATTGATTCTGTTCCTGCAGAAGCAAATTTCCTAAGCGACGATGAACAAGGTGAAGGTGCGTGTTATCCTTGGTATGAAATGCCTACAGAGTTCGAACATGTTCATGCAGTATCATATGACTCTGCTCACATGTATATTACTGAAGTAGAAAGTGAAGAATATAATTCTCCACATATCAAAGATGTTATTGATAATGAATCTCCTTCAGAACTAAATGAAAGAATTGGTGAAGAAACTGACTGGAATTACGAAGTTGTAGAAAGTGTTGAAGATACCTATCCAGAAAAAGGAACGTTTATAGTTCAAATGCTATCAATGGAAAAGGGCAATTTCTTTGATGGAATTGTTAAGACTACAGGCGAGTTCGATCCTAAAAAATTAAAAATTCAAATACATGAAACTGTAAATGGTGAAGATATAATAAGTAATATTTTGTATGATGGCCAAGAAGTAGACAACAACGGTGGAGACACTAATGGTAAAGGTTATAGTGCTGCTCTTTGGCAACAGGAATATTAATGAAAATTATTGACAGCAATGATATTTTTAAAAAGTTTGATTACAGTAGTGTAATTAAACAGGATGACATTGATTTTGTTGTAAATGAAGTAAAAACAATTATTGCTAATGGTAATTATTGGGAAAACAGTCCTAAATATCAAACCAAAGAAAACCTATTTGCTAGACAACATCCTGTTTGGATGAAGTTTAGAATGAGTTTTCTATTCAGTGTATTTCAATATTTTGGCAAAGAAGCAAAAGTAGGCAAAATGCAGGCCTGGAGTTTCATGACAAATAAAGAAGGTGCAGAAGACAGAGAACGTCTTTGGCATCATCATCAGCATGTAGCAGAACCACTAATGATGAGTGGAATATTTTACCTTAGTATTCCAGATGACGTAGAAAACCGCGATTTATGTGGCACAGAATTCGCTCCTAACGGCCCTGAAAACAACGATAAGTTCCACGTAAAACCAAGCGATTTTCATTGGTTAGTATATCCTAGTAAATACTGGCATCGACCAGCAGCACCTCAAAGCGATAAATATCGCTTTATATTAGCAGCAGACGTTGAAATACACTAAAAAAGTTATTGTAAGTATCTTATGAATAGACATAAATACTACGTAACAATGTATTAGTTGCCAGGAGTTTATAAAATATGCCATTACAGATAAGAAGAGGAACAGAAGCAGAACGTTTGGTTCTAGCAACACCGCCACAGGACGGTGAATTAGTTTATATTACTGATACTAAACAATTGTATATTGGTGACGGAGCAACACTGCTAAATGCACTGACTCCAGTTACAGGATATACAAATGAAGATGCACTTGACTACATAGGTTCAGTATTAGATGCAGGCCCGCACACGGGTATAACATTTGTGCATGATGATGCATCAAACACTATTCAAGCAACAGTAAATCCATCACAACTCCTACAGAATTTAGATCTAAATGGCAATGATATAACTGGTTCTGGTAACATAAACATTATAGGTGATTTAACTGTTAAAGGCAAACTTGATGCAGATTTCCAAGGAACTGTAAGTGGTGACGATTCAACAATATTAGTAGATGCTGTATCTAATAAAATTAATTTAGATGGCACAGTAAAAGGCAATATTACACCAGATGCTAACGAAACATATGATATCGGTAGTGCTGCAAATAGATTTAGAGATTTATATCTAAGTGGAACTAGTATTGAACTAGGTAGTGCAACAATTACAGCCACAGGCACAGCAGTAAATCTTCCAGCAGGATCAACTATTGATGGCTTACAAATTCAGTCAGAACTAAGTGATGACACTGCGACTATTACTGACATACAAGGTTCAGTATTTGCAGACGATTCAACAACACTTGTAAATGCAGTTGAAGGAACTGTTGTTCTAAACAACGGTAGTATTAGTGCTACAAACAATGTTTTAACTTCTAATGCTGCTAACGATTTCAGTATACAAATTAGTAATCCTGACGATGCCATTAATACAACATTAGTTCTTTACAACAAAGACAATACTATGGCGCAGAAGTTCTTCAGTATTGCTGGTGCTACACCTATTGATCCTAGTGGTATTGCAATGAGAGGCTTCGGCACTGGATTTGCAGGAAGTGGATCTGAAGTTAAAGTAACAGCAGGTCACTATATTGGAACAGTCCAAGGTCAAGGTTATGATCCAGACTTTAACGGCGGAGAAAGTGTTTTAAGTTCTGCTGTATCATTTAGAGTTGACCCTAATGGCACTGTAGCAGATGACACAGTTCCAGGACAAATTGAACTTCAAACAAACGCAGCAACAGGAACTGCACCAGATATTAAATATTGTATATTTGATTCGCAAGGTAGATTAGGTATTAACCAACAGTCTGCTGTTGCAACACTTGATGTTAATGGATTCGCAAAACTTGCACTACTAAGTTCTGCACCAGCATCACCAGCAAACGGTATGATTGCTATTGATGACGGAACAGACTGGAGTGGTGTTGCAACCGGTGGTAACCAACAAACTGTAGTTGCTTACATAAACGGTGCTTGGGTTAAACTAGGCTAATAGGATCTTCTTTAAATCTAAAACTAGCAGAATATCTTGGAAAGTTAGTAGGGTTATTAACTTGATGTGGTATCTTAGTATTAAACAATACTGGACCATCTAAAACAAATCTATCAATTTCTCTGTAAGTTGTATTTTCATCAAATGTCCAATATGTAATTCCATTGCCTAATTTTGTTAAAACTTTATTTTCATTAATTGTTTCATAAAAACTTGTAAAAGTGTTTTTACAATTTAGTATAGGAAAGTTTATTGCAAGATCAGTAGACTGTGTATCTATATGCGGCGCATCACTGTCTTTTTGTTTGTTCTCTGGTAAAAAGGTTGTTAACACAACAGCAATTATTTGTAGATTATTTTCACTAAACCAATCCATAGTAATCGGACACTTATCAAAAAAATCTTGATTATCTAGTTTTAAAAACGCATCACCGTGACCATCACTAGGAATCTGTGGTATGAACCAAGTTTTTAATTCTAACAAAATTTGTTCGTAGTTTTGTATATCTAATTTTTTGTAAATAAATTCATTCATTTTAAACTCTTGTAATATGCTGGATATTTTTCTAATTCTGCCATAAATTTATGAGCATCAACTTTCCATACAGACTGAACACTTCCTCTGTATTCAAAATCTTTTTCTTTTGTAATTAGTCCTGTCTTTTGCCACACCTTTGTTATAAGTCTATGAACTGATTTCATTTGGCCTGTTGGTTCTGGATGTGTAGTGATATACATATCACTATCTATACCGCACCAGTTTACACACGCTGGTAAAAAGAAACGTGCTGTTACATGTTGATGTTTTTTAAATGCTTCAATAGTTCCTACACTTCTAAATGGAGTTTGATCACTTAGCACACAAGTTCTGGCAAGTATTCTATATGCTCCTGGTTTGTAATCATCGAAACTGTGAGCTGCAACACTTCCGATAGGCAAGTCGTTGTAATATAGTATCCATACTTGTTTTTCTCTTTCATTGTGAAAACAATCAACAAGAGTTTTCTTACTATTATTGTTTACCAGCCCTCTGCTATTTGCTAGATCATAAAAGGAATCTAATTCTAATTTGTCGTTATATTCAATTATTTTGTAATTCATATTTTGCATGGGTATAATTATTCTCTAAACTGTCATACATATCTAATGCGATATAGTCATGTCCATAAAGTATTAAGCCATCTGGTATTTGACTTGCAAACTTTTTCCATTTCTGTTCTAGAATTTCCGGTTCAATATTCCAGTGTAGCATTTCGCTCGACCATATATTTGTAGTCCATAAAACTCTAGTGCCGTGAACCTTTTGAATCTCAGAGAAAAGTTTTTCGCTTTCATTTACAATATCAATAACATGGAATTCATGTTTAAGAGTTTTATATCTACTCCATAATCTTTGGAACGCAAGACTACCACCAAACTCTTTTAATTCTTGCTGCCAAAAATCTTTGTAATTTTCTCTGAACGTAGAACTAAAATTATATTTCAAATCATTTTCTAAAAGCCATTCATCTAAATCGTATCCATCCCAGGTTTCAAGTAAATGTTTTTTATAATCTAAACTGGCCTGACACCAATCAAAATAATGAACAGTAGTTCCGCTGTGAAAACCATTTGCCTCTAGTATGGCAAGAGGCTTAAAGCCGGCGGCTGCCGAAAAAAGATGATCAATAAGTTTACCATTAGTTCTTACTCCTTCTCCTGATAATCTTTCTGTATTAAATGCATAGACTCTATCTTTTTCTATTTCTTCTTGGTATCCTAGTTTACGTATCCATGCTTTCTGATTATAATTTAATTTGTTAACAAGTTCTTCATTGTTTTTGTCTAACCAAACTTTTTCAAATATTTTGCTTTCGTAATAAGGATATAAGAAAACCTTACACTCACGCATATCATTATCTAAATTTTCTATAGTGATATTATTCTCTGCTGCCAAGTGTATCCAATTACTTCCATCTGAAGTTACATCACATTCTGTATACCCTTCTGCTCCTTTGACCCAAGCAGGTGTGTATTCAGAATTAATTGTATCCTTGCTAAATTCAACATTTCTATATAAAGGTTTTCTATCAAAAAATGTTCCTATCTCATCATAAGGTGGTTTACCTAACTTTACCCATACGTCTAAATTTACAAAAAGATATTGCCTATGCAATCCGGGATATGCGCCAGCAGTCAAATAATGATGCTGACCTTTCTTATCCATCACGTGTCCAACTACAAAAAACTGCGGATTCTTTTTAGCATACTCTACACTTTTCTGCACTAAACTAGGACCACGGAATAATAGTAAACCTTGACATGCAATCATGCAATATTTTTTATTTTTTTGTAAAGCGGATTCTAAAAGTTTTTCGACCTTAGTTTCTACTCCTACATAGGTTGCTATTTTCATCTTAAGCATTCTATTGACATAAAAGTATGTCATATCAAAAGTTCTTTTAGCGATAAATTTGCTTTCTATATCTCTTGAAATATCTAGTATGCCTATCGCAACTTCAGAGTGCGAAGACATATCTTCATAATATCTATCAACAGAAAGACTATTCCAGTCCTTCATTTAATCTATCCTTGTTTGTATAAAAACTTTTTCGCAATGTATAAAATGCATCACGTGTTCTGCGTCCTAGTTCGTAGTGAATAATCATATGTATTCTTGGCTTGTTACTTTGGTTCCATACACTGTGAACGTTTGATATATCCATTAAAAATGCACTACCTTCGTCTTTGAAAGGAACTCTACCATGTCCTTTCATTGCAAAGTAACATCCATCAGGATTGTTTAAACTAATGTTAGCGACACTTAATCTTTTTTCTTCATCGGGTCTATCTTGATGTGGAAGTATATAGCCACCTGGTTCAAGCAACATAAATCTTACACGGTTGAAAAATTCAGCAGGCCAAACATCTGTTAAGAATTTTTTAGTAATTGGACACTCATCTGCTACCCAGGTCCAATCTAATTGTTCCAATACATCTTTTCGTTCACCATACTGTTCAAGACTTTGTGTATCTTCAGTGAGTCCGTGTAAGGTTAGGCTTTTCCAACCATTGCCGTATTTCTCTCTATGCATATGAAACTTATCTAATAGTTTCTCTGCTTCAGCATGCATCTCTTTGTATGGTTGATTGTCTAAGGCACTAAGGTGAAAGTATGGCCATTTAGATTCATCCATTAACCATTTAACATCAAATATATCAGGATATTTTTGATTAATTACATTGCTATTGTTTTCATGAAAATCTTTTAATTCTTCAATCATAGCAATATTTATATGCCAGGTTCATTAAATACGCAGATAATGAGCGTTAAATACTACATGCAGTTTTTATCCAAACAAGATCTTAAAACAATTGTTGTTGATTTTTCTAGCCATTGCAATGCCATGTGTGGAAATTGCTCTAGAAATATTGATGGTGTCAAAGTTAATCCTAATATGCCATTAGGTCATATGGATCTAGACACTTGGAAGCGTATAGTAGATGATTCGAAAGGTATCGAAGAAATTATATTTAATGGAGCATACGGCGATCCTCTGATGAATCCTAATTTAGTATTTGCATTACAATATGCTAGAAAATTAAAATGCAAAATTATGATACACACTAATGGTGGTATAGGCAAACCAAACATGTATAGAATGCTTGCACAAGAACTCAGATATTTCCCTCAAGGTGCAATTACTTTTAGTATAGATGGACTTGAAGATACAAACCATTTGTATAGACGTCATGTTATTTGGAAAAGTGTAATGGACAATGCCAAAGCATTTATTGATGCTGGAGGATTAGCAAGATGGCGTATGCTTGTATTTGATCATAACAAACATCAGATAGAACAGTGTGAACAATTAAGCAAAGACATGGGATTCAAAGTTTTTGACATTAATGGCGGATATACGTTTACTGCCATGAACAGTATTGTAAGCGAGGCAGTAGAAAATTTTAAAGCAACTAAAAAAGAAGAAGCAAGAACAATAAAATATGATACTGAACATTTAGACAATGTAAAAAGATTAGAAGGATTAATCGAAAAAGGTTTTGATAAAGGATGTATTAACTGCAAATGGAAACGAAAACAGAAAATACAGATAAGTCATACAGGAGAAGTATTTCCTTGTTGCTACTTATTGAGTGATAGATATCCTAAAAATCCTGATAGCCCTTACAGCAAAGAATGTAATACTATAAAGTGGCCTAATGTAAACACACAAACACTAGATGATATTTTAGAATCAGATATATTATCAACGCCTAGTGAAAATAGATTTAAAATTTGTGAGGTAACCTGCGGTGAAGTGTAAGTATTTAGATCATCAAATTTGTGTTAGGACAACAGGTGAATACAGACTTTGCTGCATAAGTGTAGAACAACAGAATAAAGAAAATGTTACAACACATAATATTGAACAATGGCGTAACAGTAAGATACACACAGAAGCAAGAGAAAAGTTTGCTAATAATGAATGGCCAGATGCTTGTGCTAAATGTAGAATACAAGAGGAACAAGGTCAAGAAAGTCAAAGACAAAAACCAAGACAGTATGGCCCTGGAATTAGTCATCTAGATTTGAGATTTGGTAGCAATTGTAATCTAAAATGCACCATGTGTTATCCTGCTACTTCAAGCAGTGTCAACCAAGATCATAAAGAATTGCTAAAGCGTGGATTAGAATCTCCTTGGGGTAATGAACAATTTCCAAACTATGATTGGTATACTGACGAAAGAGGCGATTGGCTAGCATCACTTCCAGATCTAAGAGAAGTATATCTAACTGGGGGAGAACCTATGATGGTTAAAGGACTTCATAGTTTCTTAAAGAAGTTAGACAGTAGTGTTGAAATACGTTTCAATACGAATGGAACTATAATTAATCCTAATGTATATGAAGAACTAAAGCGTTTTGAAACAGTCAACATGTGTTTTAGTATAGATGGTATAGGCAAAGTTAATGATTATATACGTTGGGGTAGCGATTGGAAAAGCATAGAACAAAATATGTTTAGATGGGCAGAGTTTGTAAAATACAAAAGCATAGGGCCTACAGTTCAAGTTATGAATATTTTAGATGGACATAATTTAGAACAATGGGCTAAACAACATGATTTTGAAATATGGCCTAACATGCTGTATAATCCTCAATACTTCAATGTTAAGAATGCCCCAGACACAATAAAGTCTCAGGCAAAATATTTTCCTGAATGGGTGTCGCAGGATGCAGATGAAGAACAACAAAAATTATTTGTGAAAGTAATACACACTTTTGATAAATTAAGAAATACAAAAATAAACAACTACATACCAGAAGTAGCAGAAGCATATGGAATTAATTAAAAAGAACATAGAAAAAAAGCGTGAAGTATATCGCAAAGACGATGACACTATACGGAAAATTTGGTATGGCAAAGACTTTGCATGGGCTGACAATCATGTATACACAATAGAAAAAGTTTTTCCAGGGTATGTAAAAAAGTTTAGTTCGGAAGACGATCATGCCTGGATAGACTTTAAGTTTATAAAAGGAACCTTGGCTTCCACACTACCGCATACAGAAGAATTTGTTTTAAAAATAAAAAAATTTTGCTATGAAAATTATCAAAAAACATTTCCATACGCACACGGCGATTGGGTATTAAGTAATATAATAATAGATAAAGATGATAAAATTCATATGATAGATTGGGATAACCTAAAAATATGGGACCCCGAAGACGTATATTCAAAAATATACAGTGACTTAAAATCAGCATTTGGAGAGAAGTATGAACACCTACTTTAAAAAAATAAATTTTAATTTCGAACCAGAACCAATAATGGAAATTGCAGACAAGTATTTAGATAATGCTACAGACGGCTTTAAAGACAGTGATGGAAATTATACCACCTACGCTTCTGTAGGACAAGTAATGGAAGCCAATGGAACTTCTGTTACAAGTTTATATCTGCGTGATCTTCCTGTTGACTTTACAAATTTAAAAGTGCTGCACGATTGTGTAGAACTTTTTAAGAATACTCCTAAGCATAATAACTTTGATCACGTTTATAAGTATGCACAATTTTTTAAAATCAAAGGACCATTGCCTCCACACGTTGATAAAAGAACATGTGTGTTTACTATTCCATTATATGGAGTTGACAGGCCTGTTTATTGGTTCGACGATAATAATCAAGTTTTAGAAAAGTATACATATGACGGACCTAGCATTATCAATACAAGTATTAAACACGGTTGTATGGAAAATGAAGGGGAAAGAGTATTTTTCCAAATTGGAGGTTTTTCGGAACCATTTGAGGAGATAGCAAATCTACTATGATTAAATGCTACGCACCTTGGCATAGTATACTTGTCCGTTTTAACGGTGATATAGTTCCTGACGGCGTTTATACAAATAGGTATGGTAATGTGCTAGAATCGTCTTTAAACACCGTTTTAAACAGCATTACAGCGTCATACACAAAGGATTCTATACGCAAGGGCCACTTACCGCCCGAGTGCCAACAATGTGCTTTAAAAGAAGCCTCTGTGGGTCACAGTAGAAGATTGTTCTTTAATGACATTTTGAATCCAATGTTAGAAGGAAATCAAAACGACTATTCCAAAAACTTTCACGATATTATGTTTTTGGAATTTAACATGAGTAATATATGTAACTTGAAATGTCGTATGTGCGATGGCATCAATTCAAGTGCTTGGGTAAAAGATGATCTTAAACTTGCACAAAATGGTAATCCGTATCTCCGTAGAACAGATAATCCTGAATTTGGTTACACTAACAAAAGCGAACAAATTATAGAACGTTTGTTTGAGGATCCTACACCATTTATGAATCTTCGTTATCTTAGTATTAAAGGCGGTGAACCCTATATGGAACCTGCAAACAAAACAATAC
>Ga0181566_10004609_pt1 | contig 11174 bp, 9 predicted proteins | sample 101ome_15_FD_133762 | JGI IMG/M metagenome (GOLD analysis project Ga0181566, IMG submission 133762) | Coastal salt marsh microbial communities from the Groves Creek Marsh, Skidaway Island, Georgia - 101402AT metaG (megahit assembly) | ecosystem: Environmental > Aquatic > Marine > Intertidal zone... | reverse complement strand
TTTTATCATTTTCGTCAAACATTATGTTATCCGGTTTTATATCTCTATGAATAAAACCTCTTTTATGGATATTATCTATTATTTCTTTCAGTTTCTTCCTATAAACTAATATTTCTAATGATGACACATTTCTTTTTTTAATTCTTTCTGTTAAAGTTTCTTTAAATAAAGGAGTTATTAGATAACGAAAACCTGAATAATTACCATATTTAATTAATCCTGGTATTCCATTACATCCTTTCAATGATAATAATACTTGTGCTTCATGTTGAATTAATGATTTTTCTTCTTCACAATCTTCTTTTTCTATTTTTAATGCTACAGATTTAGGTTCATAATCATATTCTAAAGTTCTGGCTCTCATTACAATACCAAAATTTCCTTCACCTAATAAATCTTTTTCTTTATTAAAGACATAATTATCAATATTGTTTGTCATACCTATTTTAACTATTGTTTGTATTTAGAGTTATAGATTAGCTATTACTAATTATAATCATTTTTTTAAATTTATAATATATTATTTATTTAGCCAATTGTATGCGGTAAATAAATTATATTTTATTATAATAATATGCTATAAAATATGAATAAAGAAGTTTGTGTAGTTTTTTTATGTAATAAAGAATATTTTAGTAAATTCATTAATACTTGTAATCAGTTAATTACAAATGGAAAATATAATGGTAATATTTGTTTAGTAATTGGAGACGATTTACATAATAATGAAATGTTAAATTGTGATATTATAAAAAATAATAATATTATAGTTAAGCATTTTCCAAATATTTCTTTTTCACAACAGTTTCTTGATATACAAAGGAGAATAAATAGGCCTCCACATTGGTTTAATAAACGATTTCAATTCCATAAGTTTCATTTGTTTAATACTTTTTTTAAAAAATGGGATTATATTTTTTATTTAGACTGTGGAATAAACATTTTTTCAGATGTATCTCCTATAATAAATGAAATTACTGAAAATACATTATTAGCACATTCAGATGCATATCCTACATATAAATGGAAATTACATAGTCAATTTGATAAAAACAATATAAATTATTTTAGGAAACTTAATAATACATATAATTTAAATTGTGATTATTTACAAAGCAATATAATGTTATATGATACAAAAATAATAGAAGATGATACATATAATAATTTATTAAATTTATTAATGGAATATCCAATTAGTATAACAAACGACCAAGGTATAATAGCATTATATTTCACAAATATTAAACCTTTATTTAAACAAATAAAAACACACAATGAAGATTTATACTTTTATGATTACTTATCAAGAAATAAAAATAATAAATATATTATGCTAAAAAGTATATAAATTAATACAAATAAAAATTAGATTTTTAAATGACATTATATTTAGTTTTTATTGTCTCAATTATCCTTTTTATTTAAACAAAAGGTGCAATTTTAAATATTTAAGTGTGTAAAAGAAAATTGATAAAACAAATCAAAGATATTATAATATTAATATTATTACTATTATTACTATTATTAGTGCTAATTAACAAATTTATAAAATGACATCATACTTTCCTTTCGAATTATCACCTTTCCAAAATGAAGCAATTAATGCTATCAAAAATGGAGAACACTGTTTAGTAACAGCACATACTGGTTCTGGTAAAACTGTTCCTGCTGAATTTGCAATTCAATATTTTGCTGAAAAAGGTAAGCGTGTTATTTATACAAGTCCTATTAAAGCATTGTCAAACCAAAAACTATTTGACTTTCGCCAAAAATACCCTCATATTTCATTTGGTATTGTAACTGGTGATATTGAAGATAATAAAGAAGCCCAAGTTCTTATTATGACTACAGAAATATTAGCTAATTCACTATTGAATTTGAAAATATCAAAAGATAAGAAAGCAGAAAATGAAGAAAATCAAGAAAACGATAATTCTCCACTTCGTTTTACAATGGACTATGAAAATGACTTAGCAGCAGTTGTGTTTGACGAAGTTCATTATATTAGCGACCCTACAAGAGGGCAAGCTTGGGAGCAATCTATGATGCTTCTTCCAACTAATGTTGTTTATGTTATGCTTTCAGCAACAATTGCTAACCCACAATTACTTGTACATTGGATTAGTGATATAACAAAGAAACCAGTTAAATTAGCAAGTACAACTGAGCGAGTTGTTCCACTCAAACATTATGTTTATACACCATCACTTTCTGATAAAAAACTTCGCACATTAACTAACGAACAACAAACTATTGTGCAAAAATATTCAGATACATTAACTCTTATTAAAGAAGGCGAAGGTCAAACATTCAATCAACTCAAATATGCTGATGTTTTCAAGGTTCATAATAAGTATTTGAATAATATAACCCCACAAGCATGTATTCCCAATCTTATCCGCAAATTAAAAGAAAAAGACCTTCTTCCGGTTTTAGTATTTGTATTTAATAGGCAACTTACTGAGACACTTGCAGAGAAATTATGTTCTTCAGGATTACCTTCATTATTTAGTAGTGAAGAAAAATCTGGCCACGATATTGGCGGAAAGATTGAAAAAGAATGCAGACATTTGCTTTCGCAAAAAATACCGAATTATAGTGACTTTCTAGAATGCGATGATTTCAAACGCATTATGTTTTGTCTTAGCAAAGGAGTAGCATATCATCACGCAGGTATGATGCCTGTATTGCGTGAACTAGTAGAGTTTTTAGATAGCAAAGGTTATGTCAAAGTATTATTTGCTACTGAGACTTTTGCGGTTGGCGTAAATATGCCTACAAGAACCGTTATATTTTCAAGTCTTACCAAGTATTCAGAAGATGGCGAACGCTTTTTAAAACCACACGAATATACGCAAATGGCTGGTAGAGCAGGTCGCAGAGGTTTAGATACTGAAGGTTATTGTATTTTGCTTAGTCCATCATTATCTCCTCCAAATTCACTTGCAAGTATATTAACTGGAAAACCTAATACTATTACATCTAGTTATAAAATTAGCTATCACCTTATATTAGGAACACTTGAAGAAAGCAGTTTATCAATAAATGAATTAGTATATCGTAGTATGAAATATTCACATAATAGCCTTCTTGCTCCAAATCAGCAAAAATACATTGAACGCCTCAAAGAAGAGTTAGGTGAACTCATTTTATTATCAGATAAAGCAGATGAAAAAGTATCATTTACTAACACAGATATTAATGATATTATGACTTATCATGATATTGAGAAGAAATTATCATCTGGTATGGTGAAAGGTAAAACATCAAAATCGCTTATAAAACAGAGGCTGAAATTGATGCAAGATAATACATATATTGAACGCGATTATGAGATAGTCAAAAACACTTGGGATAAAAGGCAAAATGTAATTAACAAAGAGAAACAGATTGAATATGCTAATGACTATGCGTGTTATGAAATCAATGCAGCAATTGATGTTTTAAAAGAACTGAATTTCATAGAAGTAAGCGATGAAAATATTTGTACTAATACTGAATTAGGGAAATTTGCTCTTTCGATTTATGAAGCACATCCATTAGGATTACCAATGTTTTTGAAAAAAGAGTTTAATATGTTTGACAAATTCAAAGGAGACTATGTTGAACAAGCAAAACTATTTGCTAAAATGCTAAGTATATTTACTGATATCAAAGTAAACGATGATATTTATTACGATAATAATACGAAGTATCTACTTGATAAAGTAAATAATATTTATAATCAAGCATATTATGTAGAGCAAATATCGTGTGACAATGGTCAATTTCACTTAACACAAGATTATAAAGTTCAAGGTGTTCTAGTAAATTATATTGAGAATTGGTGCAATGCTAAAACAAACGAAGAATGTATTAGAATTATTAAAACAGTAAATGAACAGTGTTATGTTTCATCTGGCGATTTTGTTAAGGCATTATTAAAAATCGTCAAACTTAGTAAAGAAATAATGTCTGCGTGTGAAACTACTAATAATTTAGTATTTGCAGCCATATGTAATGAAGTTCCTAAGTTAATATTGAAATATATTGTCACATCTCAATCGTTGTATGTTTAAAAAATAATAAATATTACTAATTAATAATAAATATTACTAATTATTAATAAATAATAAATTAAAATGAGTAGTTCGTATTTTTTAAAGAAATCGTTTGACGAAAGAGTAGCTGAAACACAGCGTATGAGAGAAAAACATCCTGATAGAATTTTTATTTATTTAGAAAAACAAGAAGGTTCAAGATTACCAACTATTGATAAACATAAATATTTAGTTCCTAAAGACTTAACTATTGGGCAAATGATACATGTTATTCGTAAGCGTATAGATTTATCACCAAGCCAAAGCATATATTTATTTACTGAAAATAATACATTACCTAGTTCATGTCAAACTATAGAATCATTATTTATTACAAATGCGAATAAAGATGGTTTTATGTATTTAACCTATAATACAGAGGAAGTTTATGGATAAAAAGATTTTTAATTTACTCGTTATTTACTTTTTATATTTATCACTTAACTAACATAACTTTTATAAGTATTAATTAAAGAACCTTCAGCAAGTGCATGTTCTACTGTCCAATAAACATTAAAGTTTAATACCGATTGTAAAAAATTAATTTCGTGGTCAATATTAAAAGATATAGGAAATACTACTTTCATTAGTCTTTGTGCTGCATTTTTTGAAAGAATATATGTGCACATTGAACGAGATAATCTTTTTGGTGTTTTTATCCATATATCATCTGGTTCAGGTGTAATACCATAATAAGTTTGTACAGTATAATTACATCCAGAATGTAAATAACCTATATCAAGGTCTGTTGGTATATTTTCTAATTGTTTTTTTAGTATTTCATATGAATTTTCTAATAATACAGTATCATCTTCTAAAATTAATCCATATTCATCATTACCTTCAGCAATAGCTTTCCATACAGTTATATGATTTAAAAAATTACCTAAATATCCTGGTTTACTAGGTAATAATAACTGTCCTCTAATATTATTGTCAGTAAATTTTTCTTTGAATTGTTTCAAAAATGGTGTTATATTAACCATAGAAGGATTTATTGACCTATAAATAGTTGAACGGTCACAATAATTAGAATAAAATAATATTTTCGGCATCTTTAGTAAAGGTAAATTTTTCTTTAAATATTCTTTTCTTTCAGTTGCTTTGTCATAATGTGTAATATAAATTGGTATTTCTTCCATATTTATTAATTATAATAAGTAAATAACTATTTATTTTAAACTAATTTATGTTCAAACTTATTAAATAATTACTAGTTTTAATTAAAAATTTAGGTTTTAAATACTAAATTTAATTTTTATTTTTTTATTTTTTTATTTTTTATTCTGTTTTTATGTTTTTAATTATTCTCAAAATATAGCAAATACTATTTTTATCTTTCAAATCTTTGTAAGTAACAAACACACGAGAATGTTTTTTTTTATTTTTATTTTTTCCAATATCGAAAGTTGATGTTTTACCCCAACTTTTTAATTCTTGTTTGACGATATCATAATGAAGAATTTTTTTATTCTTTGTAGTTGAACTCTTAATAAATCCATCATCTTCTTCTTTAAATTTTGAACTTGAATACCTTGGAAGTCCATTTTTCTTACGAAAGTTATTTAGTTCAAGTAAAGAACTAAATTCATCTTGAATCAAATCCCAATCTTTATCAATAATTACATTTTTCACTTCACCTTTTGTAATTATTGCAGTTTTATCTTCACCTTCTTTTGAAAAAGCTAATGTAGCTATTTCTCTAGATTGTTCTTCATATTCAGAAGCAATTTTATCAAATTTTTTTGTTGTATAAACAATTGGTGGACAATATCCTAACCAATTCTTCATATTACCTTTGAGCCTACCTGCATTTTGTGATACTTCTTGTTTATTAGAAGTATTAGATAAAATACCAAATGTAAACATAAAGTTTGGTTGTTGAATTGTTATGCCTCTTCCAACACATAAATTACCAGTAATTACACAAATATAATCTTTTAAATTATATCCATCACTAGTATCATTATATAACTCTTGGATATGTTCATTCAATTCTTTTGTCTTTTGAATTGTTTTTGTAACACCATGTGGTATTGAAAGTTCAATTCCATCTCCATTAACAACAAAGACTGCAATATCCTTTTGCAGAAGCATATCTCTCATTGCAAAATGAGTTTCTTTCTTATAATCTGCCGGAATATAGCCTTTTGAACCTGGTGCTAATTGATTATTATATTTCATAAAATCAATTATTTGTCTTGCATAACCAATTGTTGTAGTAGTTTCATTTTCTTTAATTACAACATTATTATCATTCCATCCATGATAATTCGGTAAAGTAGTATTTTCTAAAGCTAATGTAGGAACTTCTTTATACTTGTTAAATATTGGTTGAGGTGTTGCTGTAAGCATGTAAAGTTTCACATTTTGATGTTGTTTCATTATAGGAATGAATTTATTCTCAATAAAACTTAAATACTTATCTGCTTCATCAAGCCAAATTGTAAATTTGAACTCTGCCTTAATGTGCACATTAAGATGATTAATTATTTCATCAATATCAAGAACTCTCTTACTATTAGTACAGCAAATAACATTTCTGGTCCCATTACAAATTTTAAAACTTAGTTGATATAAGTTATTTATTGTTTTATCATCTTTTCTAGATGAAAACTCAATATAAGGCTCATCAATATCTGGAAGTCTTACTTCATGACTCACTCTAGTTTTTGTTTGTTTTGTTAATAAGAGACTATTATCACAGAATATGAAATTCACAGAATTTACTCCTTCAACCTCTTCTTCAAAACTTTTCTTGATATTTTTAATCATTACAAAAGTTTTTCCTGATTGTTCAGGTTTAGCAAGAAGCACTGACCGTAATAAAACGGTTTCTTCAGTTAAACACATGATTTTTGATACTTTTAAATTCTTTATTTAGAATGTTAACTTTATTTTTAACAATAAAGTATTTCAATTTTTCAATAAGAATTCTTAAAAAGAGTTGTTATTGAATTATCAAATATTTATTAAAAAGCTGTGCAATTCATATTTTGGTATTTATTGCGGAAATCGCGGAAATCTTGCACACAATTCTCATATCTTGCTTGATACTTATTATTGGTATTAGTTCCCGGCTTAAATGTAGCAAGAATTACGCGTATTTCTTGAAGCAAATCCAACTGGTCTTGAAGCTCCTTCTTCAAATGCTGATTTCCACTCTTTTGAACACTCAACTTCTTCAATAATGTTTGGTAAGTTTCAGTCAAATGTACATACTTTGCTACGCTAGCACTATAACTATTCTTGCGTGAAAGTTCACGAGAACGCCGTGATGATGCTGCATTTCTCTGTGCAGTAATCCTAGACTTTGCACGAAGATATGCTCTTTCTACATCACGAATTTCTTTATTAACCTGAACACGCATTTGGCGAATTTCGCGGCGAATAACAACATATTGGGTAGAAAACTTCTTCAACCGAAGTGATTCTGTCTCCATATGGTTAATATAACGACGCTCTTCCCTAATGAATACACGCTGGCGCTTTAATGATTTGAGAAGTTCAGCATCTTCATTTACCTTCTTTTTGAATTCACTATCATAGTGGTCATATGCGGTTTGAGCGCGGGACATATGCCTCCTAAATACTTTCATACTACGAGTATAAGATGTTATTCTGTGCTTATAAGTTCTTTCTACACGGGTATCACTTGTAATGCGTGATGACATAGCTGCTAAATCACGCTTTACATCTTTTTCAATACCAGAAAGAAGTGTAGAAATCTTCCTGTAAGAACGGCTATTTGAAACATCGCGAGTTGTGCGGACTGATGCGGCATCAGCAGTGGGTGCCTCGCCGAAAATAAGTGTTGTTAAACCTAAAAGGAACAAAATGGGTACTGTCTTCATATTGTTCTTATATATAGTTCAATACTTAAAAATCTTTATATTTAATTTATTTGAAAAATAATCATAAATAATTAGATTAGCTACTATTACTTATGATTTTATGATTTTATGATTTTTATCTTCTAACCTTCCTTGACTTATTAGTTTTTCTAAATCTCTTTGTTATCTTCTTATTTTTATTAGTTTTTTTAAATTTCTTTATACGCACTTGTTTAGACTTTCTATATTTCTTAACACGAATCTTCCTAGATTTCTTGCTTCTGGTCTTTCTTGCTTTTCCTCCTGTGGGTGGTTTTTCTGTTCCTTCTAATATTCTATCAAGTTTTCTTTTAAAATCTTCTCTAAAAGCATTATATAATTCATTATTTAGTTCTACATATAAATTATCATAATAGTCACGATAATCAATTGCAAGTCTATCTCTTGCAGCATTGATAACTCCTTCTAAATCTGTTATATCAACTTTTTTTATACTATCATCTTCATTTAAAGTATAAATAGGTAATGTGTGTAATAGTATATCATCTGATAACATATTTCTATATCCGTCATGAAGCTGTTCAATACCAATTAAAGGAAACCTTCCTGACATATGATAGCCAACAGCGAGGCGTTCGTTTTGGTCATATAAAAATTTATTAATACTTTTATAAGAATATTTATTTATATTAGCAATTTTTTTATATTTTATAATAGGTGTTATTTTTATATACAATTTATTTGAAAATTTTTTTATTTGAGGTTTAAAAAACAATTTAGTTTTTAAAATGTTATCGTTATCGCTCATTATCGACCTATATAATTAAAAAATATATTTTTTCAAATACTTAATTAAATTACAAATCACATATCATATTATCTTAACATTTGGCTAATCTAACTTTATCATTAATAGTTTGACATTCATCAAATACAATTATTCTACAATTTATTTTATCATATTCACTAAACTTTGTTTTATTATCTATAATTTTATTTTTAACATTGAATATTCTTGACAATTCTTCAATATACACTACTAAATCTTGTTCATCGTCATTATTTTCAATATCTAATATTATTCCTTCATATTCTTTTGTCAGTATTTTATCTGATGATTGTTTTATGAAACTAAATAGTTCACAATCCAAAGAAACGCGTCTACTTTTTTTATATTCGTAATTAATTCTTTCAACTATTGATAAACTATAATCACGAAATTGTGTCAAACAAAGATATCTGTTAATTGGTTTTTTATTTTGCTGATTTTGCTGATTTTGTTGATTTTGTTGATTTTGTTGGTTGTCTAGATTTAACGCAATTGTTATCATATTTGTTAAATCTGATAATCGCCTCATAGGTGAAGTTATATGTGTCCACACTATTATATCACTATTATCACTATTATCACTATTATCACTATTTTCATCACTATCTTCATCATTTTTCTGTAAATCTATATTCTCCTTAGTGCAATAACTACCTGAATAATAACCAATTTTCCGCTCTAATTCTTTCATTTCTTCTGGTAATTCTTTTTTACCAGACTTACGCATATTCACTCGATAAATACAAGGCAAATCTCGGCTATCAAGCCAATCACATACATATTTATTCATATAAGTCATCAAATATGCAACCATAGTATGACTATCATTAACAAAACCACAAGTATCAAATGTTTTGCAATTACTAACCATATTGTTTACGCAGTCAAACATTTGTTTATAAGATGCATTCTGCAAAAGTTCGCTACTATCATAAACATAATTTTCAACTATTTTTGCATTTTCAATACATAATGTTTCATCTTCTACAATTTTTTGCGTATTATTCCAAACTATTTTCAGAACAAGAACCGGTTTGACATTACCTTTGTTTAAACTGCAAATATTTTCAGCGAATTTCTTCGGCATCATATTGACAACATTTCCACACAAATATAAACTGCATGTGTTTTTCAAGCTATTTATTAGTTGATTAGGTGATAAACCTAATTCTATCAAATCAACTAAATATGATGGAACACAAGTAATTGCAACATATATGTCAAACATTTCGTCTTTTGTTTCTGGGTTAACATATTTGCAAATACCTAATGCATCATCCATATCACAACATCCTTCTGGGTCAATAGTAAATACATTGATTACATCATTTTCTTTTGTTTCATGATGAGTTTCTTGTGTTTGATGTTTTTGCAATTCATTTATTTTTGCATTATTTATTTCTTTATTCCACGAAGAACTCAAACTAAGTTTTTCTTGATATGCTCTGTATTTGCAAAACGCATCTAAATCATCTGTATTACCTAATGTTTCCACTAATATTGCTTCTGGTCTTTCTGTATTAGAGTGTTTGACGATTTCAAACAAAACATATTTATCTGTATAATATCGCGAACAACTAGTTTTTTTAATTTCATATGGTGTTTTCACAGTTGGTATATCTTTATATGAATGACTAATTCCATAATAGAGTTTCCCCACTTTTCCATTACTTTTCACTTGTCTACCATAAGTTTTACCACAAGATAATTCTAGTACACCTACTAGCATATTATTACTCATAGTAACTTACTATTTTTAATAATTATAGTTTGACACTGTTACTTTATAATAATTAGTAATAATCAGTAATAGTTAATAATCAATTTTTATAAAAATTAGAAATAATTGATTTTATTTAATAATTGTTATTTAATAGAGTTAGTGGTAATCAATTAATAATAAATAATAACAAACATTTATAACTAAATAAAATGGGTAATTATTGTTTTCCAAGATTAAAGTTAAATATAACTATATTCAATGATAGAAATGAAAGTTTCACTTTTACAAAAGTCAAGGTATTTTATGAAAATGAAAGTAATTTAAGTTATAAAATAAATAAAAATAATTGTGTTGCTATTATTCCAAAAAAAGATAGTTGCAAAAATTTAGAAATCACATATTCAGGTGATAGCTTAGAAACAAATACAATATTATACTGCAAAAATATAAACCATAATATGTTTTTAGTAGAAAGACAACTAATAACACCAACAATATCAGAAGAAAAACATATTAGTTATGAAGGTGATTTAATTGTAAAATGTTATTTAACAACACATAAAATAATAAATGTTAAAGTAGAACATAATGATAGTTGCTTTTGAGTGCTGTCTTAATAAAAAGAAAATTGAATGAATAATATTTTTATTTATAAATAGTATTCATTAGTTATTAATTGCTCTCTCTTTCAACTGGTTTGTTATTGT
>Ga0181566_10004592_pt1 | contig 11202 bp, 9 predicted proteins | sample 101ome_15_FD_133762 | JGI IMG/M metagenome (GOLD analysis project Ga0181566, IMG submission 133762) | Coastal salt marsh microbial communities from the Groves Creek Marsh, Skidaway Island, Georgia - 101402AT metaG (megahit assembly) | ecosystem: Environmental > Aquatic > Marine > Intertidal zone... | reverse complement strand
TACCACGGTGTACAAAAAATATTTTCCAGCAACTTTGAACGAATTATCGCACGCGCCCGTCACACAACTCTGCCAATTGACGTACAGTTTGGCTCGCTGTTCGCTCAAAAGCACAAGGCAAAATACCATGTATCAGCGCCGCTAGTCCTGCGAGAATAAGGCGAAAAGAGAATTTCAGCGCAAAACGGAGATGCGCGAAGTAGCTCTCATCAACAGAGCGAGGGTGATCAAGAAAAACACGAGAGAACATATCAAACTCCATATTATGCTTCTCGAAATATTTACACTTTAGTCAGGGTGAATTACTCCCAAATATCATGTACTATACGAACATGTTGAGAAATTATCCCAACACTTAAGGTATCCATGAAAATTGATTCTATAGACCGAAGACTATTAGGCGAGCTTCAGCGTGACTCGGCACAGTCTCTGGAAGAACTCGGCGAAAAAGTCGGCCTTTCCAGAAATGCCAGCTGGCGACGCATCAGAGCCTTAGAGGAACAAGGTGTCATCAAGAAGCGCGTCGCCTTGCTCGACCCCGAAACGATGGGTCTGCCGCTCACTGTATTTCTTATGGTCAAAACCCGCGAACATAACGCCGATTGGCTCGAGAAATTCTCGCGCGCAACCCGCGCGATGCCAGAGATCTTGGGTGTTTACCGGATGTCTGGTGAGCTAGACTACCTCATACGCGCCCGCGTCGCTGATATGCCCGCTTACGACCGGCTGTATAAGCGGCTGATCGACAAAGTTGAGCTTTCAGATGTGTCGGCCAGCTTCGTGATGGAAGAAATCAAAGAAACGACCGCGCTCCCGCTCTAACCATTCCCATATGCGAGTAATCAGATGAGCCTAACCTATGTCTACCTCCTCATCGCCGTCGCGGCTGAGACCGTCGGCACCTCCGCGTTACAAGCCAGTCAGCAATTCACCCGCTTGGGGCCATCGCTGTTCGTTCTCTTCGCATATGCTGGCGCGTTCTACTTCCTCTCGTTGACCTTGCGCGAGATGCCGGTTGGTGTCGTCTATGCGTTGTGGTCGGGGCTTGGCATCATTTTCATTGCCCTGATCGGCTTCTTCGTCTTCAAGCAAACCCTTGATCTGCCAGCCGTACTAGGCATGGGTTTGATCATTGCGGGCATTGCGATAATCCACCTGTTTTCCAAGGCCACGCCCCACTAACCACGGAACATATCTGCATTGCAGCATTAGCACTGGCTTTTGTGGTGAATGCGCTGTATTGCGCGCCCAACTCCACAAAAGGCAGACCTATGGACATTCGCAATATCGCGATCATCGCACACGTTGACCACGGCAAGACGACACTTGTCGACGAACTTCTCAAGCAATCCGGCGCTTTCCGCGAGAACCAAGCGGTTTCAGAGCGCGCGATGGATTCCAACGATATTGAGCGCGAGCGCGGGATCACAATCCTTGCCAAAGCAACCAGCGTCGAATGGAACGGCACGCGCATCAACATCGTCGATACCCCCGGTCACGCTGACTTCGGCGGCGAAGTCGAGCGCATCTTGTCGATGGTCGATGGCGTTGTTCTACTGGTCGATGCGGCAGAGGGCCCGATGCCGCAGACGAAGTTCGTTACCTCAAAAGCACTGGCGCTTGGGCTGCGCCCGATCGTCGTCCTCAACAAGGTCGACAAGCCGGACGCCGAACCTGATCGTGCGCTTGACGAGTGTTTTGACCTCTTTGCCAACCTCGGCGCAGACGACAACCAGCTGGACTTCCCGCATCTCTACGCTTCCGGCCGCTCTGGATGGGCTGACGAGGAACTCGATGGCCCACGCAAAGACCTCAAGGCCCTGTTTGAACTCGTGGTCAAACATGTGCCCGCGCCAAAGCAGGTCGCGCATCGTAGCGAGCCCTTCCGGATGTTGGCAACGACCCTCTCGGCTGATCCGTTCCTCGGGCGCATCCTGACGGGTCGCGTCGAAAGCGGCACCCTGCGCGCCGGTGAGACGCTCAAAGCGCTCTCCCGAACGGGTGACAAGATTGAACAATTTCGCGTCACCAAGATCATGGCGTTCCGTGGTCTATCGCAACAGGCGATTGATGCTGCAGAAGCAGGCGACATTGTCACGCTTGCCGGTATGAGCAAAGCCACCGTCGCAGATACGCTATGCGACCCCTCTCTCGATTCCCCGCTGCCCGCGCAGCCGATCGACCCGCCGACGATCTCGGTTACTTTTGGGATTAATGACAGCCCGCTGGCCGGACGGGATGGCAAGAAGGTACAATCCCGCGTCATCAGGGATCGCCTGATGAAAGAGGCCGAATCCAACGTCGCCATCAAAATCGAAGACACCCCCGGCGGCGAAGCGTTCATCGTTTCTGGGCGCGGCGAATTGCAGATGGGTGTCCTGATCGAAAATATGCGCCGCGAAGGTTTCGAACTTTCGATTTCGCGCCCGCAGGTGATCTTCCGGGAAGAAAATGGCGTTCGCATGGAGCCCGTCGAAGAAGTGACAATCGATGTTGATGACGAGTACACAGGCGTCGTGGTCGAAAAGCTCACAGGCGCGCGCAAGGGTGATCTGGTTGAAATGAAGCCTGCTGGCGCAGGTAAGACCCGCATCGTCGCCAATATTCCTTCGCGCGGTTTGATCGGCTACCACGGCGAATTTCTGACAGATACACGCGGCTCGGGTGTACTCAATCGCATCTTCCACGGCTGGACCCCGCATCGCGGCCCGATCCAAGGGCGGCGCCAGGGCGTGTTGATTTCGATGGAGAACGGCGACGCTGTCGCCTATGCGCTCTGGAACCTCGAAGAGCGCGGAAAGATGTTTATCTCCCCGCAGGAAAAGGTCTACGAGGGGATGATTATCGGCGAGCATAGCCGAGACAATGATCTTGAGGTCAACCCGCTGAAGGGCAAGAAGCTCACCAACGTGCGGGCTTCCGGCACTGACGAAGCGGTCCGCCTCACGCCCCCGACGACCCTCTCGCTCGAACAAGCGATTGCCTACATTGATGACGACGAACTCGTAGAGGTAACGCCGCAATCAATTCGCCTGCGTAAGCGGTTCTTGGACCCACACGAGCGCAAGCGCCAAGCAAGGGCGGCAAGCTAAAAAAAGGGCCTCGATCAACGGGGCCCTTTTTTAATTCCGAGGGATCCCGACTAGCCCGCAAGTTCTTCCACGATCACAAGATCACGAACGGAGGCCCCTTTGGCAAAGCCAAGCGCTTCTTGGTAGGCCGCCGAATTGTAGCACGCGCGCGCGGTGTCGAGTGAGGGGAACCTCACCACCACGTTGCGCGGGCGCGGTTCTCCTTCGAGCTGCTCAAACGCGCCGCCGCGGGCAAGGAAAATTCCACCATGATCCGCAATTGCGACGGTCGCGCGCTTTGCGTATTCGGCATAGGCGGCGTCATCGGTAACTGTCACATGGGCAATCCACAACGCGCTCATTTTGCACCTCCAATCACTGATTCAGCAGCGGCAAAAGCAGCGTCCGCGTTCTCAGCCGATGCGCCTCCCCCTTGCGCCATGTCAGGTCGTCCACCGCCACCTTTTCCGCCAAGCTCAGCAACAGCCGCCCGTAAGACATCAACAGCCGACACCTTGCTGGTCAGGTCTGCGGTTACACCAGCTGCGACGGCAGCCTTTCCGCCGGCTTCAGCCACCAAAAGCACCACTCCGCTGACCAATTCGGCCTTCATTTCATCAATCAAAGCGGGCAGGTCTTTTCCTGTCACCCCTTTGACCACCTGCGCCTTGAACGCGATGCCCCCTACGTCACGCGCGGGATCGGCACTTGCATCGCCACCGGACATTGCGAGCTCACGGCGCAACTGAGCGACCTCATTGGCCAGAGTCTTCCGTTCCTCCAATAGCGCTTTTACCTTATCGACCGCCTCACCAACCGGTGCTTTCAACGCAGCCGCAATTTCTGATAGCGTGCGCTCTTGATCTGCAAGATAAGCCAATGCTTTCTCGCCCGTCAGCGCTTCGACGCGCCGAACACCTGCAGAAGAGGCACTATCTCCTAACACCACGAAAGCCCCAATATCGCCGGTTTGGCGCACATGGGTTCCACCGCAAAGCTCGATGGAGTAAGTCTGCCCGTTCTGCCCTTTGCCGGTCGGCGCCGCGCCCATCGAAACAACACGAACTTCATCCCCGTATTTCTCACCAAACAGCGCCTGCGCGCCAATTGCGCGCGCGTCGTCAGGTGTCATGATCCTTGTTTCGACCAACGAATTCTGCCGGATCATTCGGTTCACCTCGGCCTCAACCCGATCAATCTGCTCAGCCGACAGCGCATTGCCATGGCTAAAGTCGAACCTGAGGCGATCCGGGGCATTCAGCGAGCCACGTTGAGCGACATGCTCACCAAGGGCATTGCGGAGCGCCTCGTGAAGCAGGTGCGTCGCGGAGTGATTGGCACGGATCGCACTCCGGCGTTCATGCTCAACTGTCAATTCAGCACCCTGCCCTACTTCGATCGACCCTTCGACCACGTCAGCAAAGTGGATAAAGACGCCCGCAACTTTTTTGGTATCGGTGATCTTCGCCTTACCCGTTTCAGTCGCCAGCACTCCTTTATCGCCAACCTGACCGCCGCTTTCTGCATAGAATGGCGTCTGATTAACAACAATCTGAACCTTTACACCAGCTTCCGCCTTCTGGGTCTTGGCACCCTCGGAAACGATGGCTTGAACCCGCCCTTCCGCGACCTCCGTATCGTAGCCTAGGAACTCAGTGACACCCTCAGCCTCGGCAAGGTCGTACCATATCGTTGCATCGGCTGCCTCGCCTGATCCGGCCCATGCAGCGCGCGCTTTGGCCTTTTGCTCGGCCATCGCCGCGTCAAACCCATCGGTATCGACAGCGCGCCCCTTTTCACGCAGCGCATCTTGCGTGAGGTCGAGCGGGAAACCGTAGGTATCATACAGCTTGAATGCTGCATTACCCGAAAGTTTGGCACCCTCAGGTAGATCAGCCAACTCTTCATCGAGCAACTTCAGCCCGCGATCCAGCGTTTGCTTGAAGCGTGTTTCCTCGGCTCGCAGCGTCTCTTTGATCAACGCGCGGGCATGATGCAATTCAGGGTACGCATCCCCCATCTGACGCACCAACTCACCCACAAGCCTATGCATCAACGGATCTTTAGCGCCCAAAAGGTGCGCATGGCGCATCGCTCGCCTCATAATGCGCCGCAGCACATAACCGCGCCCGTCGTTAGAGGGCATCACGCCATCAGCGATCAAGAAGGACGTCGAACGGAGGTGATCAGCAATCACGCGGTGGTGCACATTTCCCGCTCCATCGGGGTCAACGTTGGTCGCGTGGGCAGACGCCTCAATGAGTGCGCGCATCAAGTCAGTGTCATAATTGTCGTGCTTACCTTGCAGAAGCGCTCCAATACGCTCAAGCCCCATGCCCGTATCGATCGATTGCATATCCAGAGGCACCATAGAGCCATCTTCGAACTGCTCATTCTGCATGAAAACAACGTTCCAGATCTCGATGAAACGGTCCCCGTCCTCCTCAGCCGATCCAGGAGGGCCTCCCCAAATGTGGTCGCCATGATCGTAGAAGATCTCCGTGCACGGTCCGCACGGCCCAGTCGGACCCATTTGCCAAAAATTATCGCTGGTCGCGATCCGGATGATCCGGTCCTCCGGTACGCCAACCTTCTTCCAGATTTCGAACGCTTCATCATCTGTGTGGTAGATTGTGGTCAGAAGCCGTGACGGAGCGATGCCAAATTCTTTGGTGATGAGTTCCCAAGCAAACGGAATGGCTTCCGTTTTGAAATAATCTCCAAAGCTAAAGTTTCCCAACATTTCAAAGAATGTATGGTGCCGCGCGGTATAGCCCACGTTATCCAAGTCATTGTGCTTGCCACCGGCCCGAACGCATTTTTGGCTCGTGGTCGCGCGCACATAATCGCGCCGCTCAACACCTGTGAACAGGTTCTTGAACTGGACCATGCCCGAGTTCGTGAACATGAGAGTCGGATCATTGCGCGGCACAAGCGGGGAACTGTCGACGATCGTATGACCGTTGCGTTCAAAATAGTTCAAGAAAGTAGAACGGATATCGTTGAGGCTGGTCATCAGGGGATAGCTTCCGCATGTGTTGGAATGTTCTGCCCCGTTTAACTTTTGAGACAGCCACTGTCCACAACCTCTCGCGCAAACGAAAGTATGTTCACGTTGTGATGAGCCTGAAAATAAAAAGGCCTTCGCAAACATCAGCGAAGGCCTACTGTCAGAACGTTTATGACGGACTAGCCATCAAGAACTTCGTCATTGAAATCTTCCGACGAGTCAAAGTCCAAGCCATGTGCAGCGCGGATCTTGTCTTCGATATCGAGTGCCATATCTGGATGATCTCGCAAGAACTGTTTAGCGTTTTCACGCCCCTGTCCGATGCGTTCGTCCCCATAGGAGAACCAAGCGCCTGACTTTTCGACAACACCCGCTTTAACACCGAGATCCAGCAATTCACCTGTCTTGGAAATGCCCTCGCCATACATGATGTCGAATTCCACCTGCTTAAAGGGGGCGGCAACCTTGTTCTTGACCACCTTTACCCTTGTGGCGTTCCCAACGACTTCGTCGCGGTCCTTGATCGCGCCAATTCTACGGATGTCCAGACGGACCGAAGAATAGAACTTCAGGGCGTTTCCGCCTGTTGTTGTCTCGGGGCTGCCAAACATCACACCGATTTTCATCCGGATCTGGTTGATAAAGATCACCATGCAATTGGAACGGGCAATTGAGCCGGTCAATTTGCGCATCGCTTGGCTCATCAAGCGGGCATGAACACCAACACTCGAGTCACCCATGTCGCCCTCAAGTTCGGACTTAGGGGTCAGCGCCGCAACCGAATCGACGATGACCATGTTTACCGCACCCGACCGCACCAACGTGTCGGTGATCTCCAAAGCTTGCTCGCCGGTGTCAGGCTGGGAAATGAGCAACTCGTCAAGGTTTACGCCAAGCTTCTTGGCATACTGGGGGTCCAACGCGTGCTCTGCGTCAACAAATGCACAGACACCGCCCTTTTTCTGCTCCTCCGCCACGCAATGAAGCGTCAGCGTTGTCTTGCCGGACGATTCCGGCCCGTAAATCTCAATGATCCGCCCCTTCGGCAAACCACCTATCCCGAGCGCAATGTCGAGCCCCAGAGATCCTGTAGACGTGGCCTCGATATCGCGCATCACATTGTCGCCGCCAAGGCGCATGATCGACCCTTTGCCGAACTGGCGCTCGATCTGGGAAAGCGCGGAATCAAGGGCCTTTTGTTTTTCTGCCGATTTCTTGTCAGTCATGTCCAAAATATCCGCCATTGCCATTATTGCGCTCCTTATTTCACACCCGCACTCGGGCGGCAATTACTGCTTATGTTCGCCTCTTGTTCCGCTCTGTATGCGGACAAAAGTAGAACATTTCAAGTCAAATTTATACGAAGGAAGCTTTCAACACACATGGTTAACGGCTAGTTTAAACCTGATGGAAAACTGAAATAACGTAAAGGAACAGGGTCAAGGTGCTTGTTTTTTGGAAAGAAAATCTTTTTTTCCTTGACGTTCCGAAAACCGGAACGACCGCTATAGAGGGGCGCTCTCACCGCATGCGGCGATCATTTTCAGGGATCCCCCGATTCTCAAACATGTTCCACTCTACCGATACCGGCGTTTCGTCGAGCCGCTGCTGGATAAAGCAGGAGATGCATCAAGCTTGGAAACGCTCGCCGTTATTCGGCACCCCTTGGATTGGCTCTCGAGCTGGTACAGATATCGCCACCGTGAAGAATTGATCGGCCAACCGAACAGCACGAGAAATCTTTCGTTCGACGAGTTTGTCTTGGAGTTTTGCAAGGGAACGCCAGCGTCTTTTGCCGCAGTCGGCAGTCAGGCCAAGTTTCTAACTGACACAGAAGATGGCCCCGGAGTCACCCATCTCTTCCAGTACGAAAACCAGCGCGGCCTCATCGCTTTTCTTGAAAATCGACCGCAACGGAAGATTGATCTCCCCCTCAAAAACGTATCCCCCAAAATCGACCTCTCAATCCTGCCAAGTACAGTTTCTAAGCTAGAAAAAAGTCGGGTTGAGGAGTTCGAGATGTGGGAGAATGCCGCGTATGAGGCACAATTCGGATAACTTGAACGGGCTTCGGCAAGTTGGCGAAGGGGTACGAAAGCACACAGCACACCGGCGCGAAAACAACCCAAAATTGCAAAACTTCATTTCAAGCTCCACTCTTAATATTGGTTCGGCAAGGTAGGTCAGTCGGGGTCTATCCCCTCCGTCATAGCCAGACACACTCAAAATCAGTATAGACGCCCTTCAAAATCAGCCCTGACGGTCAAATCTTACGCCTAACGTATATATTTTTCACCGAAAGAGACGATGTTATTACTTATGAAATTTTGGTTTATACTTGAAACAAGCGCGTGATCGAAAGGCGGAGAAATGAAAATTCGTATATTGAGGCGTCTCGCACAGGGTTTCATCTTCACCGCCTGCACCATCTTTGCTTCATCAACGATCGCGGATGAGGTTCGCGTTTACTCTCTCGGCGTCGTTCCCCAGTTTGAACCGCTGAAACTGGCGAGCATATGGACGCCAATATCAGATGCAATTTTTGAACAATCCGGCGTTCGATTGGAGCTTTTGGGATCATCAACGATCCCTGAGTTTGAAGAAAGGTTCCTCGCTGGTGACTTCGACTTCGCTTATATGAACCCGTACCACTCGATCATGGCGAGCGACGCTCAAGCGTATGTGCCCATCCTGCGCGATGGATCACGAAGTCTCTTCGGTATTCTCGTCGTGCGCAATGATGACTCGGCACTTACGGTGTCTGAATTGGAAGGTTCACGGATCGCCTTTCCGGCGCCCAATGCCCTAGGTGCATCGCTGATGATGCGCGCCAATCTTGATCGCATTCATAAGCTCGATTTCGAGCCGGTCTATGCCGAGACTCATACCTCCGCCTACCTCAACGTTCTTTTTGGAGAAGCACGGGCAGCGGGCGGTGTCATGTCGACCTTCCGTAATGCCGAGCCTGCGATTCAGGATAATCTCCATGTTATCTACGAGACAACACGCGTGGCCCCACATCCGCTAACGGCGCACCCGCGGGTCGCGCACGAGATAGTCGATTTGGTACGCGAAGCAATGTTGGCAATAGCGCAAAATGATGAGGGCAAGGCCCTGTTATCGCAAATTCCCATGCATGAACCGGTTTCGTCGAACGAGGCTGAATATCAAGCCCTTCGTGAAATGGAACTTGAGCAGTATTTGGTTCTATCGGCGCCATAGTGAATGACCGAGCCCAAGCATAACCCTGCCGGCGGCCAGCAAATGGCGTCAGCTCCGCGCTGGTCGATCCGGTGGCGGATCACTTTGGGCGTCGTGATCTTTGCGGCAATCGGCTTCGGAATGCTCTACTCTGTCGGCTATCCGAGGGTGACCGGTGTTCTCATCGATACCCGCGGGCGCGAGGTTCAGCGCCAGCTCGAAATCGTCGGCAATGCGATCCTGCCATTTATCCTGCAAAGCCAACTTGGGGCGACGCATGAAACGCTTGATCAAGTGCTTAGCCAGAACAGTGACTGGAAATCGATAGAACTTAAAAGACCTAACGGCCGGAGACTCTATCCGATCACGCCACCTCCTGTCGGCTTTAAAGGTGAAATCATATCAGTAGCGCATGCCATTTCGTTTGAAGGCGAAACTGTCGCGATTCTGACAGCAGATATTGATCTCGGCGAGACTCTCGCAACGCTTCGAGGTCAGGTAAACAGCATCCTGTGGACGGTTATTGCCTCTGTTACTATCGCTTGCGGATTATTGGCTTACACCTTGGATGTCTTCGTTGGGCGCCGACTTACGAAACTCTCCATTGCCTCGCGGCGCTTGGCGAATGGTGACTTTGACGCTGAACTCCCCAAGGATTTGGGCGATGAAATCGGCGCACTGTCATCAAGCTTTGGCTATATGCGCAGCGTGGTGCGGGACAAGGAAGTTTCTCTCAGAAGGGCTCGGAACACTGCTGAGCGCGCCGCCCAAATCAAAAGCCAGTTTCTGGCAACGATGAGCCACGAGATTCGCACACCGATTAACGGCATCATTCCGGTAGCCGACCTCCTCCTGGAAAAGGAACAGTTAACAGCCGGTCAAAGACAAAAGCTGGAGACGATACGATCCTCTGGCAGCGCTCTCCTTGCCGTTATTGATGATATCTTGGACGTTTCAAAACTTGAGTCAGGCCGCCTCGAACTGCGGCAGGAACAGTTGGATCTCCGCACATTAGTCGATAGCGTGCTCGACATGCTTCGGGTGAAAGCGAATTTGGGGGGCATCGAGTTGCGCGGGCGCGTTTCGTCAAATGTGCCATCCGCCCTGATCGGTGACGAGAACCGTATCCGGCAAATTCTCATCAATCTTGTCGGGAACGCGATAAAGTTCACCAGCGATGGATATGTTTCGGTTGAAATCCGTGTGCGGCCGGATGTGAAGCGCGGATTGGGTATCGTACCGCTTTCGTTCAAAGTCACCGACACAGGCGTTGGTATCGACAAAAAGCACCACGCCGAGGTTTTCGAACGGTTCTCTCAAGTGGAAAACAGCCTCTCGCGCCGTCATTCCGGAACGGGGCTTGGCCTTTCAATTACAAAGGCCTTGATTGACGCAATGGAAGGCGAAATTGGGATCGACAGCGCGCTGGGTGAAGGCAGCACTTTCTGGTTCAACATCGATCTCCCCAAAGCAAAGGTGTCAAATTTCCCGAATCTGAAAATCAAGACGGCTAATGAAAAGAGCGCGCAGGTGACGCCGCTGAAGATCCTGATCGCCGAGGACAATCACATCAATCAGGAAGTGTTGCGGTCAATGCTCGAAAACACACCACATTCCGTAAGCATTGTTGATGATGGCAAGAAAGCCGTCGAAGTCGTTGAAAATCATGATTTCGACATCCTGCTCGCGGATCTGCAAATGCCAGTGATGGGCGGTCTTGAAGCAGCCCGACTTGTCCGTGAACTCCCAGAACCCAAAAGAAATCTCAGGATAGTCGGCGTCTCGGCATCAGCTTTCGAGCAGGACAGACGCGATTGCTTCGACGCCGGAATGGATGATTTCCTCGCCAAACCGATATCTCGGAAAGCACTATTTGAGGTGCTGGAACGCCAATCCAGCCAGCCTCGCCTATCTGAAGGT
>Ga0181566_10004574_pt1 | contig 11231 bp, 9 predicted proteins | sample 101ome_15_FD_133762 | JGI IMG/M metagenome (GOLD analysis project Ga0181566, IMG submission 133762) | Coastal salt marsh microbial communities from the Groves Creek Marsh, Skidaway Island, Georgia - 101402AT metaG (megahit assembly) | ecosystem: Environmental > Aquatic > Marine > Intertidal zone... | reverse complement strand
GTATTTGTTATTTACAAACGCTATGTATGAGATCGAACAAATCAGTGTACGTGTGTGTGTCTTGGTGTTTTGTACGCGTATAGTATTGTATATAGTGTAGTAGTGTGTGCTTTATAGATAGTATGTATGAGATCGAACAGATTGGTGTACGTGTGTGTGTCTTGGTGTTATGTACGCGTATAGTAGTGTATATAGAGTCGTATTTGTTATTTACAAACGCTATGTATGAGATCGAACAAATCGGTGTACGTGTGCGCGCGCGCGTGTCGGTGTATGCACATGTACGTCTTTGTATCTATGTAGATAAACTATAACGTCATACACTATGATGTACATACACATACTGGACATCACATCGCGCGATGGTCTCCTCCACGCCACGCCACGCCACACACCAGTGTCCTCGACCTCGACGGTTCATGACTCGTCGTCAATCACTCCGTCACGGCGAGACGGCGAGACGGTCGACGGGGGCGTCGCGAGGCGCACCGCGCGTCCGGTCGTGTATTCGTGTGTTCGTTCTCCAAAGGACGAACGTGTGTTTCGTCTTGGAATCGGACCGCGGTGGAGCGCGCGGACATCGACTCGTCGTCGTCGTCGTCCCGCGCGCGTTGACGACGATCGACTGTGCGATCGGACCGGACCCGATCGCGTCATATCTCGACTCCACTTCGCGCCGTTCGATGCGCGTCGTCGCGCGCGAATCGGTGCGCGAGAGGCTTCGACGACGCCTGCGCGCGCGTCTGCGTCCACCGCGTCGTCGTCGCGTCGTCGAAGCCTCTCGCGCGGACGTCGTCGACGACGACGACGACGATGATGGCGGCGACATCACGATCGTCGATTCATCTTCCAAGCGACCCGCGTCGACGACGACGACGACGACGACGACGACCGCGGACGCGGTGGACGACGCCCACCGTCTCGATCTCGCGCTCGCCGCGTGCGAATCGGTCGACGGCGAGACGGTCGGTGCGATTCGCAGAGGATTCGCGCGCGCGGTGAAAGACGCGAACGCGGCGGCGACGGCGTTGACTCGATTGACCGCCGACGCGCTTCCGACGGCGTTCCGAGCGAGCGCGAGCGCGATCGAGCGCGGATTGACGCGATGTGTGGGACGACGGGAATCGACGTCGTCGACGACGCGCGCGCGTCGTCGGTCGACGGCGCGGCGACGACGCGGGGACGGGGACGGGGAACGAATCGAGCGCGATCGCGATGACGATGACGACGGTGACGACGACGACGACGACGACGAGGAGGACGCGCGACGAGACGTCGCCGTGCGTCGCGCCGCCGTGCGTCACCTTCGTCGAACGGTGGCGTCGGGACGCGAGTACGCGCGCGCGGACGACGAGGACGAGGACGGTTCGGACATCGTTCGACCGGTGTTCGCGTCGAACTCGTCCGAGGACGTCGAACGGTGGTTACGCGAGGGATTCCGCGCGCTCGAGCGGTTCGTCTCTTTTCGCCGCGGCGATAACCGTTCGAAGTCTGTGCGCCGAGACGGTGTCGACGCGATCGTCCTCGACGGTTTCGACGCGAGCGCGCTCGACGCCGAGGACGCGGCGAGACTCGCGCGATGGGACGCCGAGACGAACGCCAAGGCGAGCGCGTGCGTCGTCTCCTGGCTCGCCGATCGTCGCGAATTCGACGACGCGCTCGTCGAACTGGAATCTCTGCGCGCGCACGACGTCGGCGCCGCGTCGTCCGTGCGTCTGATTCAGCGTCGCGAGCTCTTGGTTCGAGCGATCGATTCGTGGAGAGAATTTCGAGACGTCGTCGTGGCGTTACAGCTCGGTGCGGAGGAGTTTCGACACGCGGAGCGCACGATTCGACTCGCGCGCCGCGGTGCGCCCGCCGATAGTCGCCGGCGCGACGACGACGACGACGATGACGACGCTCACGCCGCCGCCGCCGACGACGACTCGAACGACTCGAACGACTCGAACGCGCGATGGCGACGCGAATTCCACGAGTGCGCCCTCGCGTACGCGACGCGCGTACCGACGGCGTCCGAGACGCGAGACGCGGCCCAGACGTGCGTCATGCGCGTGCGCGCCGTCAACGCGTGCGAATTTCCCGCGTCTCGAGACGCTCGCGGAAACGCGACGACGAGGACGACGAGGACGACGAGGACGACGACGACGCGGAGACAGCGCATCGACGCCTCGTACGCCGATCGCGATGTCGACGTCACCGCTTTGCTCGAAGACGCGGCGAGAGATTTACGAGACGCGCGAGACGCGGTGGTTCGAGAGACGCGCGCGCGCGCCGAGTGTCCGTTTGAATTCCGCGTCGACGCCGACGACGACAAAGATGACGCCTCCGACGCGCGCGTCCGACGCGCGATTCGTCCGCTCATCGATCGATACGAGTCCACGCCGCTTCACGGAATCGTCCACCGCGCCATGTCGGCCGCGCGCGTCGAGCGCGAGATCGACGACGAGGGCGCGGCGCTCGCGGCGTGCGCGCTCTTCGCGAGGTGCGTCGCCCGACCGACGCGCGCATACGTGGCGCGCGTCGACGACGAGGCGCTCGAGGCGGCGCTTCGCGCGTTTGAAAACGACGACGACGACGTCACGTCGTCGAAGACGGGGACGACGACTCGAAAGGGGAAGAAGAAGGGGAAGCGTCGAACGGCGCGCGCGAGCGAAACGCGCGGCGAAGTCGCCGAACCCGCGATCGAGAGCGCGACGTCGACGGAGTCATCGACGGTGAACGCGACGACGACGACGATTCGGTCGATGGATTCAAGCGACGAGACGATCGCGCGACGAGACGACCGCGAGAGTCTCGACGACGACGACGACGACGACGCGTCGCTCGCGGGATGGACGACGGCGCGCGCGCGGCGAAGACCCGCCGCGCCGCCGCCGCCGCGACCGCCTCCGCCGCCGCCGACGCCTCCGCCGCCGCTCCCGCGCGTCTCGCCGACACCGTCGCTCGGATTATCGTCGCGACCGGGTTTCCCGCCGAAACCGAAACCCGTGGTGTCCGCCGCGAGACTCGACGCGTCGGCGTCGGCGGCCGAGTCGCCGGCCAAGCCGACGCTTCGATCCGTCGGCGAGTACAGGCGCATGTTGAACACCGAGAGCGCGCGCGAGCGCGAATCGCGTCTGAGAGAGTTTCCCGCGCTCGAGACGACGAGTTCGTCCGCGAGCGCGCGACGCGTGATGTCGCGCATTCCGCCGCCTCGCGCGTTCGCGACGAGATCCGCGGCGACGACCGCGACGACCGCGACGCCGACGCGAAAGACGTGGGCCGAGGCGAAACGCGCCATAGACGGCGTCAAGCTTCCGTCTCTGATCAAGATTAAGTGAACGCAAAGACGTGTAATGAAAATGAATGAATGTGTACGTACGTATGAAAACCTCGCGCGTTCGCGCGTCACCCTCGACGAACCGTCTGCGATTTGACACTGATGAGCGGACCGTCCGCCTTGGACTCATCCTCGACGACGACGGGTAAGAAATCCTCGCCCGCCTCCCAGATGACGGTTCCGTCGCACTGACACAACTTTTTGTGATTGGCGCCGACGCCGGCGCTTCGCGCCAAGACGCTCGCCACCGCCCCCGTCGAGTCTCCCGCATCCTCGGTCGCGTGCACGGCGACGCCGCGTCCGATGAGATCCCAACACTTGAGTTGAGAGTTTAAGATGGTCGACGGCATGTCCGCGCGTCCGTTCGCGTCGACATCGACGACGGCGACGACGCCCGCGTCTCCGCCGTACGCGCCGCCGCACGACTCGACGCCTCGCGTCAAATCCCCCCACTCCCGCACCGTCACCGCCACGCGCGCGTTCGGACGCAATCCACTCAGCGTGATCTCCGCCAATAACACCTCCTCGCTCGCCTGGACGAACCGAACCGTCCCCGCGACGTCGCCGTGTCCGTACGCGCGCCCTTTAAACTCGCCGACGCACGCCAAACTCTGTCGAAGCGTTCGCACATCCGTCCCCAACGCTCGCGCCAACGCCTCCCCGAACGCCTCGTCCTCGTGCCCGCGCGTCGCGCTCCCTTGTCCGATCAATCGAACCTTGTACCCGCGCGCCTCGATGGCGTCCGACACCGCGCGCGCCGTCGCCGTCGTCACCACCTCGACGGTATTCGTCCCCAGCGACGTCTCCACCGACAGCGTCCCGTCCACGGCTTCCGTCGCCTCGCGCACGCTCGTCGCGCACCGTTCGCATCGCATCTCCACCATGAACTCTAACCGACGCGCGGCGGTCGCGGTCGTCGTCGACGCGTCGTCGTTCGATGGCGTCGCGAATGATTTCGTCCCGGGCCCACCGCGCGCGAATCGTCGACCCATCGCGCGAGGTCGCGCCGTGTCGACTCGCGACACGGCCGCGCGCGTCGAGCACATCGTTCGCGTCGTCATCGCGGGACGTCGCGGGATCGTCCGCGTCGCGTCGCGCGATGGCGTCCCCGACCCCTTATCCGTGACGTCATTTCACTCCACGCGTTCGTCGACCGACCATCATGCCCGCGCTCACGTTTTCGTCCTCGATCGCGACCGCGACGCCGTTGGCGTCTCGCGTCGTCGCCGCGAGGTGCGTGCGGGCGCGGTGCGCGCGCGCGCGAGGGTCGGATCGCGATCGGAACGAAACGGGTCCCGACCAGGGTTGTTTTTGATGAATCGGGACGAGGGGGTGGTACCGCGCGCGGTGTGTGTCTGTGCGACGCGAACGCGGTGACTGACGATGCGTCGTGTTTTTGTGTATCGTTATAGATCGTCTCGCGCCATGAGCGTGCGCGTCGTCGCCGAAGAAAAGGTGCGCGGCGCGGTTTTCGAGCGCGCGCGCGCGCGAGAACCGCCAACCGACGAGCGCGGACTGACGCGTGTGTGTCTCTCTCATCTTTTTTTCGCTCGCAGACGGCGGTGTGCGTGCTCACGGGTACGGCGGGCGTCTCCGGCGTGCTCAAGTTGTCCCAAAACGGTGACGGACCGACGAAGATTGTCGGTTCCATCACCGGTCTCGCCCCGGGCAAGCACGGTTTGCACGTGCACGAGTTCGGCGACACGACCAACGGGTGCATGTCCACGGGACCGCACTTTAACCCGAACAAGATGGTGCACGGCGCGCCGACGGATTCCGTGCGTCACGCCGGTGATCTCGGTAACGTCGAGGCCACTGCGGGCGGGTGCGACTTTACCATCGAGGATTCGCAAATTCCGTTGAGCGGCGCCAACTCCATCATCGGTCGCGCGTTCGTCATTCACGAGTTGGAGGACGATCTCGGCAAGGGTGATAACAGCGAAATCGGCACGCAAGGTAAGTTTGAAACGTTTTGACTCGTTTGACTTGCTGATCGAGTTTCATTCAATCGCTCGGTCAGTCGCTCGCTCGACGGGAAAAGAAAGGAAAAGAAAGACTGACTTTGTTTCTTCTTTTGCGCGAAAAAGGGAAGACTTCCTCCACGACGGGGAACGCTGGCGCGAGGCTTGCCTGCGGAATTGTCGGAAAGGAAAGAAAAGAGAGAGAGAGAGACACGAAGAGAAATTTTGAAATTTCTCGACGTCGTCTCTTGTTTTTCTCGCCTCGCCCCGCCGAAAAAAATTCTCGAACTCAAACCACGGAGCGACTAACCTCGACACCCCGTTCTCATCGCGCAGGGGGCTTAAAACCGACGATATCTCTTCGCACCACCGGAAAAAGAAAGAAAAGGAGACACTCGTCGAACATCTCTCTCGCACGTCGCGATGACAATCTAAAAAACGCATCATCATCAGTTTCATCATCATCATTCACGTTTCCTCCTCTAAAACCGCGAATCGCGCGCACGGCGCACTTACAAATCTCCACATTGGCCTCGGCCGACGTCTTCGTGCGCTCCCGCGGAAACGTTCGAGCGCGAGCGCGCCTCGTACTGCTCGCGAATCCATGGCCCGAAAAAAATCGACGAATCACGACTCAAAAAACAGTCCCCCTTCCTCTTTCCAGAGGGAAAAGGGAACAAGGTAACCAACTGTACCGGGCGCGTCGGCACGTCTCGTCGTCCGACCGCGCGTTACATGCGCGTCGCGTCGACGACGTCGACGCGCTCATGTTTATCGACGCGCGCGTCGGTCGCGCGTCGTGGGAGACGACGCGCGGCGACGCGGCGTCCCGAGAATCATAATCGAATCGAGCGCGCAGAAAACACCACCAACCTCTTTTTGTCCCGACGACGACGCCTCGTCGTCCCGCGCGCGTCGTCCGAAAAACGACGAGATGACGACGACGACTCGACGTTCTCGCGGTCGTTATCCAAGAATCAGTGGCCCCCGCCCGTGGAACCGGACGCGCCGAGGATGAATTACGCCAAGCTCGCCTTTTTGGCGGCGGCGTACACGAGCGCGTGTTATCTCGCCATGGCGTTGGCGTATTACGTCGTTCCGAGCTTTGATTTAGCGTCGAAATTAAAGTTCGATCACATCGGAGCGTTACCGGAGACGCCCGTGTTCACGGTCGGGAACGTGCGGGAATTGTTGAAATTTATGAACATGTTCGGGACGGCGATGTACGCGCACGCGGGCGCCATCACCGCCGGGTCGCGCGGGATGGATCTCTTGGGGTGTTTACTCGTCGGATTCATCACCGCCATCGGTGGTGGGACGACGAGACAGATTTTGACCGGGGATCTGCCGGTGTTTTGGATGCGGGAACCCGAGTACATGGCGACGGCGTTGGCGGCGTCGGCGACGACGTTTTATCTCTGGCCGAAACTTCGCGACGGCGTCAAGTATTCTCGAGAAATGTACACCGTGTTAAACGTCACCGACGCGCTCGCGTTGGGATGTTTCGTCGTCGTCGGGACGAACGCGGCGTGTATCGGGGGATTCGGCGCGCTTCCGGGCGTGTTGTGCGCGCTCGTCACCGCGTGCGCGGGCGGCGTCTATCGCGACCTTCTCTGCGCCCAACCCGTGCGCATCATGCACGCCGAACAAGAGCTCTACGGCACGTGCGTCGCCGCCGGCGCCACCGTGTTCATGTTTCTCGCCAAATTCTTCCCGGACGCGAGTCTGTGGACGCGCGTGTGCCTCCCGATCGTCGTCGTCGCGTCGTGTCGAATATGGGCGTGGAGTCGCGGCGTGCGACTCCCGACGTACGCCGATCGCGATCCATACGCCGGATACGCGTCGAGGCGCGTTTTATAGGAGACGAGGACCGAACAATCCATCGACATCGCGCGGCGCGTCGTTTTTTCCCCACCAGTTCCGCCCGAGCGCGCCTTTGTCTTCGTCTTCGTCGTCGCCGCGCCGTCGGCTCGAAAACCTGGACGATCGATCGACGTCGCGAGCCGCCCGCCCTTTCCCGCACACGCCGACGCGCGAAACGTCGCGACCGCCTCACGAACACGACGCGCGCGCACTCGTCTCGTCATGCGTCGACGCATCGCCGAGCGCGTCGCGGCGTCGCTCGCGCGCGCGACGATCGTCCCGCGCGAGCCGGCGGTGGGCCCGCGATGGATCTCGACGCGCGCGAGCGCTCTGGACGCCCGCGCGACGTCTCGAGCGATGCGAACGACGTTCGCGATGCGCGCGGATGGAACGCTCGGCGCGCGCGCGTACGTCGTGGGACAGATGGTGCACAGGGACACGCCCGAGGATAACTCGAGTTTGACGTGGGCCTTCGACGAGAGCGCGAAACCGAAAGTGGACGCCATCTTGAAGCGGTACCCGTCGAATTACAAGCGAAGCGCGATGATTCCTCTGTTGGATCTCGCGCAGCAACAAAACGACGGGCACTTGACGCTGGCGACGATGAATCACGTGGCGGAGATTTTGGAGGTGGCGCCGATTCGCGTGTACGAGGTGGCGACGTTTTATTCAATGTTTAATCGACAAAAGATGGGTAAGTTGCACGTCATGGTGTGTGGGACGACGCCGTGCATGTTGAGAGGGTCGAGAGACATCGAAAAGGCGCTGAGCGAGTACATGGGGGTGGAGAAGTTTGAAACCACCAAGTGCGGGACGTTTACGCTCGGCGAGATGGAGTGCATGGGATGTTGCGTCAACGCGCCGATGATCGCCGTCGCCGATTACCGCAACGGCATCGAGGGGTACACGTACAATTATTACGAAGATTTAACCCCACAGAGCGCCGTCGCTGTGTGCCAAGAGTTAAAGGCTGGTAAATCGCCGCGCGTCGGCTCGCAGACGCGCGACAAGGCGGAACCGAGCGGCGGTCAAACCACCCTCCTCGAAGATCCCCCGGGCCCACAGTGTCGCGATTTGAACAAGGTTCGCGCCGATCTTGAAGCCGCCGCCAAAGCCGCCGCCGAGGCGGCCGCCGCGGATGCGAAAAAGTGAGGCGAACGCGGAAGTGCCGAACGAATCGAATCGAACCACGCGCCCGCGCGAATACGACGACGCGCGGGCGGCCGTCCTCCGTTCCCTACACGCGCCCCGGACGCACCACCGATGTAACATCACACTTGGAAAACGACGTAAAACAATACACCAACCACCATTCTCCGCGCGCGTTCGACGTCTCCGCGCGCCGCCCGCGGAGCGCTCTCGCGAACCCCTCCCCCACATAGTACACACCACCACATACCACAAAAAGGTCTTCAATACGAGACGAACACCCCATACATATATAACCTTCAAAATAACCATCAAATCACCACGCGCCCACCCCTCGCCGGCGATCCGCATCGCATTCCGTCGTCGTCGTTCGGTCGTCGTCCGCACACCGCGACGCGCGTCGCGACGCGCGACGCACGCACGCACGTCCGTGAAGTCTTCTTTCGTGTCGATTCCATACGCCTCGCCTCGCGATCGCGTCGGCGCGCGACGGAACGGACACGGGACAGTGTCGAGGGGCCGCGGCCTTTTATTTGAAATTTGGGATCGATCGACGTTCGTTCGCGTTCGACGCGTTCGTCCGATCGGTGATTCGCGCGCGTCGATCGTCTCGACGCGATCGACGCTCGACGCCGGACGCGTCGCGTTCGTCGGGACGCGAGGCGAGGCGAGGCGACGCGAGAGAGGGTGATCGTTCGCGTCGTTTGATTTAAATCTTTGATTTGATTCTTCGATCGCGAACGGGGACGACGATACGCGACCGACGCGTGATGTCGTCGTCGCGTCTCGCGATGCGATGCGCGCCAAAGACAGTCAAGGCGACGTTGTTTGCGTTCGTCGTGGCGTCGGTGTTCATCGTGGGCGCGCGCGCGGGGTGCGAGTATTATACGAATTGCGGCGCGTGCGTGGCGGATACCAACTGCGGGTGGTGCGGGCACGATCCGCACTCGCAGGGTGGATACGGCGACGTGAATAAGGGCGATCACATCGAGCACTTGAGTGCGGCGTCGAAAGTGCTCGTGGGTGGTTCGGGGCAATTCACGGTGAGCAGCGGCGTGGTGACCGGGGTGAACACGCGGTTTACCCAACAGTTTCACGGCGGGTCGACGGGGGCAAAGTTTTACATTCCGAGCGCGACTACTGCGTATGACATCACGCGCGTGAACAGTGACACGTCAATCACGCTCGGTTCGTCTCCAACTGATGTGAGTACTGCGGAGGAGTTTGGTATCGGGGTGAGAGCCGGTACGGGGACAATCGCGGCGGCGTCGACAGTCACGTCCAGACCGAACAGCGTGACGACCGAACAGCTTCACATCACCGGTACGAGTTCCGAATTCACGAAAGAGTTAAAGGCTGGGTACTGGCTCGTGCTTTATAACTCTGGGGTGGTGGTGGAGTATCGAGTCATCACCGCGATTCTCAGCGATACTTCTCTCACCGTGGACAAGGACGTCTCCTCGTTGGCCACTTTCAACTCTTGGGGCTACGTCTCCTGTCCGCCGCGCATCGGGAAGCGCGCGGTCGGTCTGGGTACGATCGAGTCGCACCACGATCAGACAGCGACCGGATCGACGGCTGTCAACGGCACCGCCGTCATCGCTCTCAACACGAGAACCGCGTCTGACACGCCAGAGCTATCCACCGACCATCTCGTCGACGCGAGCGGGAGCGCCACGATGTACACGCACCGAATCATCGGTCGAGGAACCCGGTTCGAGAGTCAATTCGGACTCGAAACTGCGTGGGCGAGCAAGTTTCACGGCGCCGGTCCGTGGATGAGCGTACAAATCAACGGCGATTGGGAAACGGTCAGAGTCAATGAACTCGGCACCGCGTCTTCTAACGAGGCCGAGGCGATCGCGGTGCTCCAAAACTCCTTCTCCGAGCCGCTTCTCAAGGCGACTCACTGGGAGTGGTATCCCTTGCTCACCAAGGGGTACGGCACGATTCGTTCGTACGGGAAGCGCGTCGTCTCCAACGACTGGGACAACAAGGAGGGTTTCGAAGACATCGACGGTATCGCGGCTTTGACGGCTGGATCCATCTCTTCCCAAGGCGTATACGGAAGCACTCGCTTCATGACGCAGCTTCGAACCGGGTACACCATCACCGCGTGCGGTCAGACGAGAATGGTCAACTCGATTCAATCCGACGTCGAGCTCACCATCGACCGTCCCTTCACGCTCGGTAACCGCGAGTTCATCCCCGCTTCCAGTACCGGCGGAAATGCCGACCTCACCACTCTTCACGTTCGCGGTCTCACGCGTCTCCTTCCGCTCTGGCCGCGCGGCGTCACCGTGCGAATCGCCGGCGTCACCGCCACTGGATCGACGACGGCGGGCGGCAGCGACACGTACACGTACACGACGTATTGGAAAACCTTCTCGAACGCTGTCGGCAGTAATCCGACGTACAGTCAAACGTGGACGGAGATCACGGACTCCGGCGTGAGCACCGGAATCGGCGTGTACATCAAGTGGGAGGCAGGCAAAACGGTGGACACCGACGACGAGTGGCGTCTGCACGTCGCCGACGTCGAAAACTGCCGCTACTACATCTCCACGGAGGGCGAACGCTACATGACGGACGACAACGCCAACCCACCGGTGTGCTACAATCACGGCAAGTGCGTGCCCGCGAACACCGCCGACGATAATCGTCCGTCCACGGCGCTCACGACGACGGGCACCTGGACCATCGATCACAGCGCCGGGACGCTGAGCACTTCGGGTGGGAAACTCCTCACCGAACTCGCCATCGGGGACATCATCCAAGACGCTGCTGGCATCGAAGGCCGCGTCACCAGTATCACCGACGATAACAGTGCCGGGTTCGTAAACGCGGATAACACGGCGTCGGCAACCACGGCGAGCGTCAACGTGCTCAAGTGCGCGGCGGGTGTGTTTAGCGGGACGCATCACGAAACCACCGGTACG
>Ga0181566_10004571_pt1 | contig 11236 bp, 10 predicted proteins | sample 101ome_15_FD_133762 | JGI IMG/M metagenome (GOLD analysis project Ga0181566, IMG submission 133762) | Coastal salt marsh microbial communities from the Groves Creek Marsh, Skidaway Island, Georgia - 101402AT metaG (megahit assembly) | ecosystem: Environmental > Aquatic > Marine > Intertidal... | reverse complement strand
GGAGCTGTGCCTCATCGCGGAGGACACGAACCAGTGGGGGATGGACCTGAAAGCGAGCGACGGGCGAGGCTTGGCGGAGCTCCTCGAGGCGCTCGCCGCGGTGGACGGCGTGGAGTGGATCCGCATCTTGTACGCGTACCCGAGCTACTTCAGCGAGGAGCTCATCGACGCCATCGCCGACATCCCGGAGGTGTGCAAGTACATCGACATCCCGCTGCAGCACATCACGAACCTGTCGTTACTGCGCATGAACCGCCCGCCGAGGCAGCACACGGAGGACCTTCTGTATAAGCTCCGCGATCGCATCCCGGGCCTGGCGCTCCGAACGACGTTCATCTCGGGTTTCCCGGGGGAGACGGAGGAGGAGCACGAGGACCTCATGGCGTTCTGCCGGGAGTTCAAGTTCGAGCGCCTTGGGGCGTTCGCGTACAGCGAAGAGGACGGCACGCCCGCGGCGGAGTACCCCGACCAGGTCGAGCAGGCGGTGCGGGACCTGCGCCGGGACCAGCTCGTGGCGCAGCAGCAGGAGATCAGCGAGGCGTTTGCCGAGTCCAGGGTGGGGTCCACGGTGAACGTCGTAATCGACGGCTTCGACCCGGATCTGGACGCGTGGACGGGGAGGACGATGTTGGAGGCGCCGGATATCGACCCCATCGTCTTCGTGCAGGAGCCCGCGCCGGGAAGCGGGGTCGCGGCGCTCGAGCAGGGGCAGATGCGCAAGTGCAAAATCGTCGGAACCAGCCTCTTTGACCTGGAGGCACACGTTGTGGCGTGAGGAGGGGCATCCCGCGGAGTCGCGGAGGCGGCGTTCTTGTACAAGTATCATACAGCTATTCATTACCTTCGTACATCATCAACACGGCACACGTTTTTCGTTCCGCGCGTCGCACATGCCTCGCGGGTCGCCGGGAATCTACTCTCAACAGACGTCGACGTTCGCGGTTCGACGTCTTCAGAAGCGCGCGGAGGAGGAGTTCACGACTGCCTGGTGCACGGGTGGCTGGACGGGGACGCCCACGGCCGGCTCCTCCGCGTAGTAGTGCTGCTGCGGCGGCGCCTGCGGCCCACCCCCCCAGGCTCGCAGGCTCGCGGGGTCGACATGGCGCGGTGGGGCGCCCGAGGGCGCGCCGAAGAGGTGGTTAGCGCCGATGCCGGTATTGCCGTGGGCCCGCTGGTTGTCCAACTCGCGCTTCGCGAGCCTCGAGTACAGCAGCCCGGCCGCCGCGGCGAGGATGATGCACACCATGATGGTGATATAGATGCCCCACATGCCGTCGCGCGACGCGTCGCGTGGACGCGCTGCGAGTGGCGTCGGGGGCGCGAGATCTCTGAGCGACGCGGTCGTGGCGTTCCAAAATATTGTGGAGTCCCGGCGCAGTGCGAATTGATGAACCGTATCTATCCATGCCGGCGGACGCGTCGACGGCGTCTTCCGCTCTCTATATGGAAATCACTTCGCGTCCTCGTCGTCTCCCCGCGCGTCATCTTCACCCGCTTCCTTCTTTTTCTCCTCCTCCCTCGCCGCTGTTTCCGCGTCCGTGACCGCCTGCGCCTCTGCCGCCGCCGCCGCCAGGTTCTGCCGCGCTGCGTCGAACGGATCCGGCGCCGCCTTCTCCTCATCGCCCTCACCCTCTCCCTCATCCCGCGTCCTTCTCCCGGCGTCCTCGGCGGCGCGCTTGGCGTCCGCGGCGTCCATCGCCGCGGCTTCCTCCGCGTCCGACGCGAGGATCTGCGGCGGCGTCCCCGGGAGCGGCAGCACGTCCACGTCCACGACGCCGGCGTCCGACTCCTCCGCGAGAGCCTTCGCCGCCGCCGCCGCCTCCTATGCCTCCCTCGCGCGCCGCTCTGCCTCCTCGCGCTCGTGCTCCTCCTCCTTCCGCCGGCGTTGTTCCTCGTCCGCGGCCTCCCGATCGGCGCCCGCGAGCTCGGCGTCCTTCGTGGCGCGCATCTTCACCTCGTGGTCCTCGACCAGGTCGCGGACGTGCGAGCCGTACAGCGACCCGTGCGCGAGGAGCTCGGAAGCCACCTGCAGGATGACGGGCTTGTAGTAGTTTACGTACTCCTCCGCCCGGATGTGCGCTCGCACCATGAGGTCGTACACGCCGTCCTCCATGCCCTTCGCCGGGATCTGGAAGTGTTCGACGAGCTCGTCCGGCCAGCTCGGGGCGAACTTCGAGGCGTCGGGGTAGACCCCGCTGCTCTGCACGATGTCGTACGCGACGTCGGCGGCGGCGACGAGGTCGCCCTTGGTCTGGATCGACACCCCCTGCGGGCCGAAGAACACCGTCTCCACGCACCGCCCGGCGAGGAGCATGGCGAGGCCGTCGATGAACTGGTCCAGAGTCACGACGCCGTTCTCCGTGCCGCCGACGCTCGAGTCCTGGTCCGGCATCAGCATGATCCCGGTCATCTGCTCGCCGTACGGTTTTATCGTCACCCGCAAAACGTCCGGACAGTAATTCTCCGAGCGCTTCGACGACCACAGCACGGCGCGCCCCGCCTCCACCATCGCGCGGTGGTCCTTCCCCCACCCGTCCTCCATCGGCGCGGACGACACCCCGACCAGGTTGCGCTCGATGACTTTCTCGATGTCGTCCAAGTTCACCTCCTCGCGGTCGGCGCGAACGCTGAGGATTGCTGCCTCGTTGAGCAGCGCGGCGAGCGACGCGCCGCTGTACCCGTCGGTGAGCTCCGCGGTGCGGTTCAGTAACGCGTCCGACTCCCACTGGGCGTTCCCCGCCGTCGGCACGTTGAGCTTCCGCGCGTGCACCTTGAGGATCCCGAGCCGATCCTCGTGCCGCCTCGGCACGCCGATGTGGAAGGACTTCTCGAACCGCCCCGATCTGAGCAGGGCCGGGTCGAGCTGCGAGCTCAGATTCGTGGCGCCCATGACGAGGACCATCTCCTGATCCCGCCCCGCCCCCGCCTTGGTGTCGAACCCGTCCAGCTCGACGAGCATCTGCATCAGCCCTGCCTCTCGTTCCAGCGTGGCGGAGTCGCGGTTGCCGTACAGCGACCTGGACCGGCCGATGGTGTCGAGCTCGTCGATGAAGATGATGGACGGTGACACCTCGCGCGCGCGCTTGAACAAGTCGCGCACGCGCTTGGCGGCGACGCCGACGAACATCTCGACAAACTCAGAGCCGTTGGCGTAGAAAAACGGCACGCCCGCCTCGCCGGCGACAGCCTTGGCGAGCAACGTCTTCCCCGTCCCGGGGGGACCTTCGAACAGGATGCCCTTGGGAATGGTCAGGCGCGCCCTCTGCTCGGTCATCTCCTCCTCCTCTTTGGTCATCTTCTCCTCCACCCACCCGTCAGGGTCCGCCGCGTACTCCTCCGTGCCCGGCTTGGGAATGCTCCGCAGCGCGCGGGCGTGAAAACCCTCCGGCGGGCGGTTCCCCGCGCCCTTCCTCTCCGGGGGGAGGTTTTCCTGATACTCCTTGAACTCCTTCATGGTCGAGATGATCACTCTGAACTCCTCCACGATGTGGTCCACCCCCGCGACGTCCTCGAACGAGAGCTTCTGGAACTTCCCGTCCTTATCCGTGTCCTTCCCGCCGATCATCTTCGCCTTGGACTTGCCAAACTCCTCCATCATGTCCGCCTTCGGCGCCTTCTTCGTGAGCTGCCCGCGGAAGACGTGCTTGTTCAGCCACTTCACGACCGGCAGCTGCTTCTTCCGCCCCACCTTTCGCCCCGCGCTCAGACCGGCGTCGGCCTTGAACCACGTCGCCAAGAACGTCATCGCGATCATGGGCCAGATCGTCGGGAGCATCGCGACGAACGGCTCGTTCGTCTCGTTCAGGCACATGAACTGCGACATCGCCGTCTTGTTATGCTCGGGGCGCTGCCGGTCGTAATGCCCGTTTCGGTTCATGTACGCGAACTTCGTGAGGTCCCAGTGCACGTCCCCGGGCACCTTACACTCGTACCGCGTCTTCGTCTTCGGGCCGGCCACCTCGTTCCCGGGGTTAGACATCTCAATGATCACGGTGCGCCCCTGGTCGTACTGCAGCAGGCGCCCCACCTGCCCAGCCTGGAGGAAGTCGAGCAGCTCCGGGAACGCAATCTCGCGCTCGACGCTCGGTTTCATCCCGATCTTCTCGCGAAGACGGTACGGGTCCAGCTTCGGCTCGGTGTTTAGGACCTGCGGGTACGTCCGGTCCGCGCGCGCGTACACGTCGAGGTACCTGTCCAAAGCGCGCTCGTGCTCCTTCTCCGTGATCTGGCGCTCCGTGACGTTTCGGTCTTTATCTCTGACCTTCACCATGGACGTCCGCGACGGGAACTTGCCCTGCTCCTCCCACACCGCCCGCGCCCACGCCCTCTGCGCCTTCAGCGCCTTAGCCTCTTCGATCCTGTTCGGAAAGAGGGGGTTGGCGAACGAGAGGGCGTCCGGAAGAGGGCCAAATCGCGGGTCCGGAGGGGGGTCCGTCTGTGACCAGCGAATCTCCTCGCCCGAATCTTCCGCCACGTCCTTCGCCTTCTTCTTCTTCGACGACTTCGACCCGGACCTCGAGGAGCCCGTGCCGACGAAGTCGTCGAAGTCGTCGTAGTTAAACCCCACGTCCTCGCGCGGTTTCTTCGCGCGACAGAGCACCGCGCGTCGACCCTGCGCGGACGCAGCGGAGGAGAAGCACACCCGACTCGCCCCGCCTAGGGTAACCGTCTCGCGCGCGCTCACGCCCGCCGCGGCGCCGGCGTCGCCGGGAGTTGCGGCGCGGACGGCCGCGACGCCGCGGCGCGATCGCGATCGTGGGCGCGCGATAGAGATCCATCGCGAACGCGCGCCGACGCGCCCGACGGGACCCGCAGCGCGGATCGCGACCGATGCGGGCGAGGGATGCTGCTGCGCCACCGCCACCGAGCGCGTCGCTGCCGCCGCCCCGATCGCGGCGGCGACGGACGCCATCGCCGCGCTCGGTCCGTGTCCGTCCCCGCGGGCTCAGGCCAATTCCGACCGCCTCCAGACGTCAATCGCGACCTTCGCGACCGCGCGACCGTCGGAATGCCCCGCGTCGCACCTCGGAATGCGGCGGCAGCACCTGTGGGGTTGGTTGAAGATGGCATCCCTGAGGGAAAAAGGTATTCCGGGCGATCGAAATCGACGTTTCGCTCTTCAGGGTTTAGGTTCAAAGCGTCGGTATTTGTTGGGTTCGTGAACCCAGAAAACCGCCCGATGCCACCGTCCCCGATCCTTATCCGCGGCGGCGGCTTTTTCCTCGCCAGCGCGCGGCATGCGCGCACCATTCCTTGCACCGCGCATCGACGCATCGTCGCCGATCGCTCCGCCTTTTCGAAGATGGCCACCTCTATGATGAGTGCTAGGACCGCGGCTCCGGCCGTGTCCTTCCGGGCGGCGTCCCGCGGTGCGTGCCCCCTCGCCCACGCCCCAACCCTCTAGCATTTCCGCCTTCGCCGCGGGTGGTCGAGAGGAGGCGACCACGTCACCGCCGTCGGCGCGTCTCGGCGCGATCCCAAAACCCCGTCGCGACGCTATCGCGAACACCTCCGCGCGCCGTGTCACCCTAGGCGTCGATCCGGGCGTCGCTCGGCGCCGCCGTTCCCTCGACCGCATCAACCGTTCGCGCGCGCTCGTTCCGCCAGCTGATCCGCCCGCCCCCCTACCACCGCGCCTTTCGCCCTTTTTTTATTTAGGCTCTCGCGTCTCCATGAAGGCGCCGGTTGTGGGCCGTAAGGCGGCGGGCATGCAGGTGTGCGCGGCGGTTAAGAAGACCGCCGCCCCCGGCCGGTACGAGGCCGTCTTCCTCATGAAGCCCGGCGTGGAGGACTCCGTTCGCGAGGCGGAGGTCGACAAGCTTCGCTCCATGTTCGAGGCTGGTGGCGCCACGGAGTTTGAGGTGACCGACCGCGGGCTCTGCAACAACGCCTACGAGATCAAGGGCTTCGCGGACTCCCACCAGTACATGCTCCACGTGCAGTGCCCCCGCGGCACGGTCAAGCAGGTGCAGGACACCCTCGCGCAGCCCGTCATCGGCGCCGAGGAGATCATCCTCCGCTACATGTTCTTCAAGGAGAAGTAAGCCCCGAGCGCCGCAACGCCGTAGGTAGAACAACACACATGTCGCATATTCATACCGACGAATACACGTGAGGACGCGTGACCGCCGAGCGAAGCGACACGCGCGCGCTCCGTCCCTCCGCAATCCGCTATGCGTACGACTGTGCTCTAGAGCGTCTACATTAAAAGGTTCCCGTTTGGGGTGGTGACTACGAGTCAGGCGGGCGCCGCGGCTTCTTTGCCTTTGGGTGCAGATTGCTGCCCGTCGTCCCCGCGCCTCGAACGCCGACGCCGCGGCCGACGCGAGTGCCGGGGGCAGGGGCGCCCGAGCCCATGTTTCCCTCGCCGCTCGCCAGTGCCTTCTCCAGTTCCTCGTCCAGCGCGCTCCAATCGTCTGTGCCGTCATTCGCTTGTTCCCGCGAAGACGAGGGCGCCTCCTGGACAACGGCAGCGGGGACAAAAGCCACCGCGTCGGCGGCGAGCCGCGAGACGGGTTGGCAGTCCGGCGCCGTCGTGGACGCCGCTTCATAACACGCGGCCGAGCCCGCGGTTTGCCACCGTATCTCCGCGTCCGTCAGACGCTTCATCACATCGGGGGGAGGCGCAGCTGTCGTCGCCTCGGAACCATCCGCCTCGCTGGGGCGACTTTTGGCGCGTTCCTCCAGGCGTCCAACGGCGACGCCGCGGGTGAATCCGCTCTGGTAGGCGACGTAGGCTCCCGCGCCGAGCCCTGCCGCGGTAGCCGTCGCGATGAGCCACCAGGGGGTCTCGCCTCGAGCCGTGGCCATGGGTCAGGTGACGGGCGCGCAAGGAAAAATGTTGGGCGCGACAAGCGAGCGCGTTCTTTGAAGTCGTCTCAACTTACAATCACAAGCCTTCATGCGTCGCCCATGCCTCCTAGCACCCTCCGCGCAGGGCCAGCACGAGGTGAAGCACCGACCCGCCCTCGATGTTGTACTCCTTGGCGGTCCTGTCGTCGTTCATCTGCTTCCCTCCGAAGATCAACCTGAGAGCGCGAGTGGGGAGGGGTCAGAGACAGATCAGATCATCTCTCGTCGAGAAAAAGAAAGCGTTCCGCACGCCACGCACCGCTGCTGGACAGGGGGGATCCCCTCCTTCTCCTCCACGCGCTCCTTGATGCGCTCGATGGAGTCGCTGGGCTCGATATCGATCTCGATCTCTTTGCCCGTCAGCGTTTTCACTTTGATCATCTGAGAGAGGAGACGGCGTAAGGGGGGGGGGTCGGTGGATGTCAACCTCACCGCCAGGGGGTGCCCTAATCTCGGATGGGCGAGTCGTCGCGCCCGAGGTGCGCGGCGCGGGGAATCCCAGGACGATCGAGCCTCAAGACGCGGAGAACAGCGCGGAGACGTACCATCTTGGCCTGCTATTCGTTCCGGCGCTCCCGGTGGTGGCGCGCTGCGAGTTGTGCCAGTACGCGCGTGAGATCGCGCGGTTTCAAAGCCAGCAGAAGCACTGAAACCGTGAAACTGGCGCGGGCCACCGGCTCAACTGGGGACGAACTGCTGGCCGGTTACGGTACCTTCTCGACCCTTTGAGGCCGCGGGCCTTGGAATTCCCTGAGCGCTCTCGTCAGCTGGGGGTGCCCCCCCGCGCCCACTTCGCGAGCGCGCCGCCTCTCGAAGGGTCGCCGCGGCCTTCTCAGGCGCGCGGAACCTTCGCGGAGCGGGACGCCTTGGCCGCGCGGGCCCCGAAGGTGACGATGCGGTCGTCGCGCCGATCGGACGGATGGGACGGGGTGCCCGGTGGCGAGTCGCCCGCGGCGCCGTCTTCCACGGGAACGTTCCGCACCGCGCACGGCGGGCGCAGCAGCGCGCCGCCGTCCGAGGCGCCCTCGACGGCGTCGGACTCCGCCTCCCGATGGCTCCCAGAGGACCTTCGCGAGCAGCTCAGGTGCGCGAGACGCGCGAACCCGCCCAGTGCGACGGCACGCGCCGCGTCGCATTCGCGAACGGGCCGAACGCTCGCCAACCACCACTGACTCTTCCCGACCCCCGACCCCCGCGGTTCCCCCTCCCGCAGCGCGGCTCCGATCGGCGAGGGCGCGACGTTCACGAGCGAGCAGATGCGCCGCGTCTTGGACGCCGCGGAGGCTGGCATCCGCACCCGCGGCCGCGCGCTCGAGCGCAAGGTGCTCCAGGCGGCGTCCATGGGCTATTCCAAAGGCGTCGCCGCGGGAAAGGCGAGCGACGCGGCGGCGCGCGACGCCGCCGCGCGCGAGCTCGAGACGCTGCGACGCGAGCTGGAAGACGCGCGAAGCGCCTTGGGTGATGGCTCGGTCGCGGGCGGGTCCGTGTACGACGACGCCGCGTCGACGCCGGACGACGCGACCGCGATCGGGGGAAAGTCGGGCGTCCGATCCGCCGCCGGCGCCGCGGGTGCGCGAAAGGAGAAGCGGTTCCCGGGCATCCCGGAGGGCACGGACTCGGCGAAGGAGGGCCCCCCCTCGACGAGCGGCGCGCCCTCGACGCCCGACGCGTCCGTCGCGGGGGCGGCGCCCCCGCGGTCGACGGCGCTGATGATGCCCCGCGACGCCGGCGCGATGCCCGCGGAGGTGTCGCTGCGGAGCTCCGTGGGCGGGTCCGGGGCGTCGCGCGGCGAGGGCGGGGGCGCGCCCACCGCCGCGCTGTGGGCGCTGAGCGTCTCCGCGAGGGACGGGTTGCTCCCGAGCGCGGCGGCGCGGGACGCCCTGGATCTGATCTCGAGCCGGTGCCAGCTGTTCTTCGCGCACGATAAGCTCGCGCGCGCGAGCGCCGGGTTGGCGCTGGCGAAGTGGCGCCTGGCGTGCGAGGGGCCGAGGCGGAGACGCTCGAGCGCGGAGGAGGCGGCGAGGCGACGCTCGAGGCGCGTCTTGGCGCGGTGTTTCGACGCGTGGCGTCGTCCCGAGGAGGACGCCGCCGCGGGGACGTCGGGGGCGGAGGCGCTCGCCGAGCGGACGAAAAACGCCTCGAAACCGCCGCCCCCGCTCGATCGAAAGCACGCCGCGGGGCTCGTCGTCGAGCTCCGCGCGGCGAAGCTCGAGGCCTCGAGGCTCGCGGGGGAGCTCGCGGCGCTCAAGGCGGAGCGAGAGAGCGCGGGCCCGACCCCGCGCGAGGCGGCGCAGAGCGAGAAGTTCCGCGCGCACCTCCAGCGCGTACAGCGCGAGCTCGAGGCGGCGCGGCAGGAGCGCGACGCGGTGAAGAATCTCGCCGGGAGGGCGAGCCGAGAGGAGGAACGCGTCGCGGGGGAGCGGCGCCAGCGCCTCCGCTCGCAGGCCACGCAGGTGGGCGGAAGCGGCGCCCTCGCGGTGGCGGCGGAGGACACCGCGGGGACGCTCGAGGTTGAGCTCCAGGCGCAGGCGGCGAGGTTCCACGCGCAGTTCGAGAAGCAGGCGAGCATCGCCGACGAGGCCGAGCGGCGGCTCCGCGAAGAGGCGAGCGCGCGCGCGCGAACGGAGGACCAACACAGGCGCGAGCTCGCGCGCCTTCGCGAGGAACACGCCGCGGAGATGGCCGCGGTGCAGAGCGAGTTTGCGCGGAGCCGGGAGGAGGCGAGTCGCCGCGGCGGCGGGGGGGGCGCGTCGAGCCGCGGAGGGGACGACGCGCGACCGCCGCCGCGCGCGCCGCGAGGCGCCCCGGCGAGGCTCACCGCGGAGGCGCTCGACGCGCTCGACGCGGAGGCGGGGCGTATGCGACACTCGGAGAAGGTCGAGGAGAAGGTGAAAGGGTGGGAGGTGACGGCGGCGATCGCCGAGGCGGGGGCGAGCGTCGGGTCGCCGGGCGCGTCCCCGAACGACGCGCCCGCGGCGAGGGCGCCCGCGAGGATCGACGACCGAGACGCCGCGGACGGGTGGGGCGACCGCGCGCAGTACTCGCGCCGACCGGGCGCGCCGAGGGCGCCCCTCTCCGCGACCGGAAGTGAGAGGAGCGCGAGGTCGCGGCCCGGCGTCGGCGCCGCCGTCGTCACGGCGATGCGCGCGGGCGGGAAGGACGCGGTGGAGGCGCTGTTGGCGGATCGACAGTTCGCCGCCGCCCCGGAACGCGTCGCCCCGGAGCCCGGACCCCGCCACGCGGCGCACCCCGGCGCGGAGACCGCGCGCCCGGCGCCCGCGAGCGCGACCCTCGCGACGGCGCGGCTGGTCATGCTCGGGCACGGTAAGGCAGAGGCGGCGGAGGCGCTCGCCGCCGTCGGGAACAACGACGTCGACGCCGCGCACGAGTGGATCCTCGACGAGCGAGCCAGGGCGCAAAACGCCTTCTTCGCCTGAGCGACGCGTCCCGCGGCGAAGCGCGCGCGAGGAGTAGACGGGGGTTCAGTTAAGGGGGTTCTATCGTATCGTATATTCATACCGTAGTCATCACATCCCACGCGGAGGTCCGCGGCGGTGTCGCGCACGGCGCGTCCGCGCCGCTCCGTTCACCGACTACTCGCCATGGCTTTTTCCGCGCACCGCGGGCACGCGAGGGCGACTTTCGCGAGGGCGTACTCCGCCTCGGCGAGAGCGCCGGCGACTCTCATCCCGGCGTCTTCGCACCGCCTCGCCAGCTCCTTCGGTTCCGTCCGCGCCGCCTCCGCGTCCAGGGCGTGCCCGCACGAGAACACCCACCGCGCGTCGGCGCGCGCGTGTCGAATCGCCGAGGCGGCGTCGAGCCCCTTCGCGACGTCGGACTTGACGCGCGTCCACGCGGTTCGCGCCGAGACGCGATTGGCGACGGCGCGGGAATCCTCCAGCGACGCCACGCGCAGGCTCGCGACGGTGAGCGCGAAACGCGCGGAGAACGGAAACGCGCGCCGTCGCACGAGCGTCAGGAGCGCCTCCACGCTCGTCCCGCCTCCCTCCTCCTCCAGGTTCCCGCTGTCCGTTCCCGCGACGGTGACAATCAGAAGCCGCTCGAGCGCCTCGAGCGAAAACCCGCGCTCCAGCCACGCCCCGGCCACGGCGGCGACGGCGTCGGCGCGCGCGCCCGCGCCCTCCGCCTTCGCCACGCACTCGCTCAAGATGGCCTCGAGCTCGGCCTCGACCCGCGCGTCGCACGCCTCGGTCCTCGGCGCGGACGCGATCGCCCTCAGCCGGCTCCGCGTCGCCGCCAGCCACTCGCCCGCGTGAGAAAACACGAGAGCCTCCGCCCGCGCGTTGGCCCGCGCCGAGCACGCGCGCGCCGCCCACGAGACCCGCACCGCCCCCGAACGCAACCCGCGCCCCAACGCCGCCTC
>Ga0181566_10004570_pt1 | contig 11238 bp, 11 predicted proteins | sample 101ome_15_FD_133762 | JGI IMG/M metagenome (GOLD analysis project Ga0181566, IMG submission 133762) | Coastal salt marsh microbial communities from the Groves Creek Marsh, Skidaway Island, Georgia - 101402AT metaG (megahit assembly) | ecosystem: Environmental > Aquatic > Marine > Intertidal... | reverse complement strand
TATTTTACATATCAATTATCTCTTAGCAAAATCATTGATAGAGAATCAAAAAGTAACACTTAGTGAGGATGATATTAACATAATTTTTGCTGGAAAACCATTTGAAGGGTTTATGTATAAAAACTATTCTAAAGTCTATTATTTTCCTGATGAGTGCAAGGAGTTAGATCTTTACAGACAAAACATTAACAAACTCTCTTGTGAGTATAAAAAAGCTCTTGCTCTCACACTCTTACGCCGAGCGATGATTCGTAAAATGCCCTATTCTCGTTTTAATCTTTCTTGGGAAAAGATTGTACAACTGCGAGATGAAGCATATTCATACGAAAAATATAAAAGAAAAAGAGCGTATCATAATGAGAGTTTTAAAACTCATTTTATACAAAACATAGATACCTACAACAACGCGATTTTTAACAACTCTAAAAAAAACCAAGCCTTTAATCAAGATATTTTTGAGCTGTTACCTCATCTTCATGCAGATATAATCTATCTTGATCCACCCTACACTGGAACTATGAATAATTATCATGGATTTTATTCGCTTATGGATGAATTCATTCATTCTAAGAAAATCAAACCATTTCAAAACAACTTTAGAGAAAAAAAATCTTCACTTGAACTTTTTGAAAAACTTTTTTCACAACTCTCAAATTTCAAATATTGGTTTTTGAGCTACAACAACAATGCATATCCATCTAAAGATCAACTTATAAATATTATCTCACAATACTCTTCAAAGGTTAAGGTTGTAGAAAAACCTCACAACTATCAAATTACCGGAAAAGAAAAAAAAACAACAAATACAGAGTTCTTGTTTATTGTAGAAAATGAAAAATACGTACAACAAGATGGCTAAACAAAATTACGAAAACTACTGGAGTCTTACCAATGCTTTTACAGACTACAACAGTGTTAAATTTATACGCACACTCGAGATCTCTCTTAATTTCATGGAGCAGTTTAAAGAGGAAAAATTTTCTCAAAATAAATATGAAAGGCTTCAAGCAAAACTAAATTTTGATGATGTAAACACAATTTCGATACGAAAACGGATAAATCAACTTGTAAAATTAGGATTTATTAACCCATTTTTAAAATCATATCATCCAGATGCAAAACTTTATCTTGAAGCTAAAACGAACAAAAGACGAGCAACTCTACTTTCAAAAATTGTCTATTCGAACTCCAAACTTAATGCTTCAGTCAATGAAAACTCCTCACTTCACCAAATTAACTTTTTACTTAAAACATTAGAAGAGGTTGGTCAACTTAGTATTGATGACATTATAGGCCTTATGCAGATCCCAATCGCAAGAGTCTCAAGAGGTTATCTAACACACAAAGAGCTTGAAACATTAAAATGGCAAGCGGAGACAATAGATTTTAAATCAAGAAAATATAACCAAATATCCCATTTTTTAAACCTACTAAAAAAACTTGATGATTTAGTTTTACATGAAGATGTTCTTTATTTTAAGGATGACATAGAGCTTCCAAAAGTTAAAGAGAATACTAAACGTGATAGCTACCTTCACCGCATCTATAAAAATCATCTCAAAGAAGAAAGTGAAGAAAAAATCGGTTCCATCTCTTGTATGGTTGAAAATCTTGTATACCCTTCACTTATTGCAAGTCATATCAAACCCTACATACAATCCAATGAAAATGAGGCATATGATCCTGATAATGGACTTCTTTTAAGTAGAAACCTCGATGCACTTTTTGATCAAGGCTATATAAGTTTTGATGAAAATGGCTTCATAATCTGTTCAAAACTTCTCAATGAAAAACTAAGCTCTCATCTCAAAGAGTTTCATATAGATCCTAAATTTTTACATCACAATCGATTAAAATATTTACGCTATCATAGAGACTATATATTTAAAAGAGAGTAGTTTACATGGCTGAGCTTTATATAGGTGTGATGAGTGGCACTAGTCTTGATGGCGTAGATATTTCTTTGTGTGAAATTGATTCGAAAGAATGTAAACTTCTTTATGCAAACGAATACCCTTTTCCACTAGATCTAAAGACAGATATTCTTCAAATGATCTCAGAAGCATCCACAATTGAGCAAGTCGGTATTCTTGATTCCAAACTGGGAAAACTCTTTGGAGATCTCATTAACAAATTTTTGCAAGAGTTTGAGATCAATTCAGATAACATTGTAGCTATCGGTCTTCATGGACAAACACTTTGGCATGCTCCTCAAAACCGACACCCTTTTTCAATTCAACTTGGATCGCCGAGTCAAGTCCATTCCCTCACTTCAATCAAAGTAGTATCAGACTTTAGAAATCTAGATATTACAAACGGTGGTCAAGGTGCACCTTTTGCTCCAGCATTTCATGAATTTCTTTTCTCTGCAATCAAAGAAAAGACTACAGTTGTAAATATTGGAGGTATGGCAAATGTAACACTTTTGGGTTCTACACTTCAAGGCTGGGATACAGGGCCTGGAAATATTTTTTTAGACACCTGGATACAAAAAACTAAAAATTTTATGTACGATAAAGATGGTATGTTTGCAAAGTCTGGTACACTTCATCAAAAGCTTTTACATTGTATTTTATCTGATCCTTATTTCAAACAAAAACCTCCAAAAAGTACAGGAAGAGAATATTTCAATTCCAAATGGCTTGAAAAAAATCTACAAAGTTTCAAAATGTTACCTTCTGAGGATATTCAAAGAACTCTTCTTGAACTCACGGCAAAAACAATTACAGATGCGCTCAAAACGACCGATACTACTTTAACGATCCTTTGTGGTGGTGGATCAAAAAATGGCTACTTAGTACAAAGAATACAAGAGCTATCATCACACAAAGTTGTGAACAGTGAAGAATACAATGTTGACAGTAATGCAATGGAATCAATGGCTTTTGCCTGGTTTGCTTACAAGCGTATCCATAATGAAGCAGCTAATCTTGCTTCCGTTACTGGTGCAAAAAAAAATTCAATCTTAGGTGGGGTTTATGGATAAAATCAGAGAATGGCTTTTAGATACACCCTATCAACATTTTTCAATTGAAGAGGCATCTTCAGATGCAAGCTTTCGAAAATATTACAGATTAAATCATGCAGATACAAATCTCTTACTCATGGATGCTTCACTGGAGCGTGAATCATTAAAAGCATTTTTGGATGTAACACAAAAACTCCATGCAGTAGATGTAAACGCCCCTAAAATATTGGCACAAAATCTTGAAATTGGATACCTTATACTAGAAGATTTTGGAACAACCCACTATTTAGATATTTTAGACTGGGATAATTTTGAAGAACTTTATAAAAAAGCTATCGATGTTATCTTAAAAATGCAAAAAGCAGATACAAAAAATTTACCTCTTTATGACAAAGCATTTCTAATAAAAGAGATGGACCTTATGCTGGAATGGTACATTGAAAAACTTCTTCCAGCCACTCCAACACAAAAACAAAAAGATACTATTGCAACCACTCTCAATGCTATAGCTGATGAAGTACTCAAACAACCTCAAGGTATTTTTGTTCACCGAGATTTTCACTCACGAAACATTATGCTAAAAGAGAACGGTGAAATAGGAGTTATTGATTATCAAGATGCTATGAGCGGCGCACTTTGTTATGATATAGCTTCACTTCTTGAAGACTCTTATATAGAGTTTGATCGAGAAGACAATATAAAACTCATATTATATTTTAGAGATCAAAAAGGTATAGATGTTGACGATGAAACATTTATTCGGTGGTTTGATTTTATAAGTATGCAACGTCATATTAAGGTTTTAGGGATATTTGCTCGCTTGTTTAAACGTGATGGAAAAAGACAGTACCTTCAAGATTTGCCTCTCACACTCAAGTATCTATTTGATACAGCAAAACTTTATGATGAGACAAAAGCATTAAATCAACTTTTTAAAGAGCTATAAACTATGAAAGCAATGATTTTGGCCGCTGGACGCGGTGAAAGAATGCGCCCACTCACAGATTCAATACCAAAACCTCTTTTAGAAGTGCAGGGAAAGCCACTCATACTGTGGCATATAGAAAAACTCTCACAGTGTGGATTCTCAGAGATTGTAATAAATATCGCTCATTTAGGGTATAAAATACCTGAACTTCTTGGTAATGGTTCACAATATGGCGTTTCAATTAGCTATTCAGATGAACAAAAATCAGGTGCACTTGAAAGTGCTGGTGGTATAAAAAAAGCTCTACCTTTATTAGGTCAAGAAACATTTTTAGTAGTTAATGGTGATGTTTTTTGCGATTATAATTTCGATCCAAATTTTCAACTATATGATAAAAAAGCACACCTTATTTTAGTTAACAACCCCTCACACAATCCAAATGGAGATTTCGGCTTAGATGATACTTTGGTTTTAAATAAAACTCAAAAAATGTATACATTTTCAGGGATAGGGTATTATAATCCTTTACTTTTTGAGGATAATCCAGTTGGAAAATCTGCACTAGCACCGCTGCTAAGAAAAGAGATTGAGCTGAAAAATATATCTGGCGAGATATATACTGGAAAATGGCACGATATCGGAACACCTCAACGCCTAGAAGATATAAATAAAGGACATAAATGATCAAACTATTTTTTTTAACACTCATAAGCGTATCTCTTTTTGGAAAATATACAAATTGTGAATTTAAAAACGCTCATTACACAGAAATTTGTGAAAAAGTTGTTAAAAATGGAGTACCAGTTCATCATGCAAACCTATTTTTACTTTCTAGAAAAACAGAAAAAATAGATACGCGAAGCTTTAAACTATTTCACCCTAGCAAGATCAAAACACATAGAGCAAATGAGAAAAAAGCAAACAATGTTTTGGTGAAATATGTTCCAAAAATCGTGAGTCATGTAAAAAAATACAAAGACGTATATGATGAGGCAGAAAAAAGGTATGGTGTGAACCGTGAAATTATAGCTTCAATCCTAATGAAAGAGACAAAACTTGGAAAGATTAAACCTAGCTTTGATGCTTTTGAAGTTTTCAACACACTTGTTGTCAAAGTTGATCCAAAAGATGCTCGTGATGAATGGCTTTTACGCATGGGGAAATCAAATCTAGTTTCCATTATCACTTACTGCTACAAAAAAGGATATCAGCCAGAAGAGTGTTCACTTCCAAGTTCCTATGCTGGAGCAGTTGGAATTCCTCAGTTTATGCCTAGTAGTTTTGTTTACATAGACAGCTATAAAGACAAAGTTGGGGATCTAACAAAAATGGAAGATGCAATCATGTCAGCAGCAAAATTTCTGTATAAAAAAGCTGATTACTCTGAACTTATAGATTGGAATAAAATGCCAAACCTTCCAGAAGTTGAGTCTCAATGGTATGAGTATGAGTTTGAAAATGAAGATGCATCTTTTGTTTACTCCAAAAGTACTAGAACAGGAAAGGTTTACAACTGCTTTGCATGCGAAAAGCCACACCTAGAATATCTTCGCTCGTATGCAAAAAAAATTATGCGTTATAACAACTCATCAAATTATGCGATTGGTGTTATCCGTTTAGCATATGACACACATAAAGCACTTTAAGATCAAATACGCTACTCTATAATTGCTCTAAGCGTATGCGATTCTCCAGGCTCTAGTTTTTTAAAGTCATCAAATGCATTTGCGCTCTCTACACATACAAATTCTGTATATGCTGTATCACTCATCCCACTCATTCTTTTACATTTATCTATCCATGGATTCCAAACAACAGATGAACTAGAACCAAAATTTTGAATCTGGATTACTCTACTTTGGTCTTTAATATATATACTTTGATCTACTTCCTGGTACACCCTATCAATCTCTTGATCAAAAATAATATCTCCATTTTGAATTTGCATATTTCCAGTCAAAGCATCCAGATATGGCTTTGAATCCAAACCTTTTATAGCTATATTTTCAATTTTAGATATATGAAAATAACTATGCAGTGCTTGTGTAATTATATAAGATTTTTTATCTGTATTAACAGTTGTTAACTCTAGTGTAAGTTGCTCTGAAACAGTTATTTTCAGCTCTAGATCAAATGCATTGTTCCAGAAGTTTCTACTTTTTTCATCATCTTTGAGAGATAATATAACTTGCGTTGTTTTAAGGTCAATCTCTTCAACACTCACAAGATCCCATAAAAAAATTCTTGCAAAACCATGTTGTGGAAGTTTAGGGTTATTCATCCCAAAAGAGGGCCAACATATTGGAATCCCACCACGAATAGCGGTCCCTTTTTCAAATAAACTCTCATCACTTAACCACAACAAAGGCTCCTGAGTGTGTCTAGCATAATGAAAAACATGTGCACCTTGCAACGCTATTTCAGCACATGCTGCGTCATTTATTATCTCTATATACTCAAAACCATTCTCAAGTGCCTTAAGTTCACCCATCCTATTTCCAGCTATCCATTTTATGCCACTTTATTGCATACATAAGTATAAACAGATAACACACTATTCCTACCAAGTAAGAACTTTGCATATCTCCACTTGCTTGTGCAATTCGTCCAAACACAAGTGGTAAAATAGCACCTCCGGCTATCGCCATAATCAGTAGTGCACTTCCTTTTGCAGTGTATTTTCCTAAGCCTTCTAAAGCAAGAGGCCAGATTGTTGGCCATACAAGAGCATTTGCAAATCCAAGTAAAGCAACAAAAGTAACAGAATTAGGTAAAGTTGCTATACCACTCCATCCCCATAAAATCTGAGAAACATGATACGATTGAGTTGAGCTAAAAACTACACCAAAAATAAAGACAATTCCAAAAACTGCTGATCCTATTAAAGCTTTTTCCTGTGAAAGATATTTAGGAATAAAAACAACTCCAACTATATAACCAAGTACCATAAACACCATAGTGTAAGAAGTTAAAGCAGTAACATTTGAAACTTCCAAACCTTGAGCATATAAACCTATAGTATCACCAGCAATTACCTCTATCCCAACATAGAAGAACAAAGCAATAGCACCTAAAATAACACGAGGAAATTGTAAAATCGATCCCACTTCACCATTGTCATCTTTTTCAAACTCAAGCTCAGGTAGAGATGAAAACTTCACAAGTCCTATCAAAAATGTTAAAACAATGGCCATCAATATGTAAGGTGTTATCAATCTTGAGGCAAGCTCTTCAATCTCATCTGCGCTAAAATCTCCAGAGATACTCCCTATATCTGAAAGAATAAGAGCAGTAAAAACTAAAGGTACAATAATTCCTGCAGCTTTGTTTATAAGTCCCATGATGCTTATTCTCATAGCAGCACTCTCGATAGGCCCAATATGAACTACATAAGGGTTTGAAGCTGTTTGCAGAATTGTTAATCCTGTACCTAAGGTAAAAAGTGCCAACAAAAAAATCAAAAAGTTTGCACTAAGTGCTGCAGGTATAAAAAGCAAACTCCCTACAACCATAACACCAAGGCCTATAGCCATGCCATTTTTATATCCTGTTCGCTCTAAAACATACGCCATTGGAAGAGCCATAACTGTGTATGCGATATAGAATGCAAACGTTACAAAAAGTGCTTGAAACTCTGTGAGATTACATATCACTTTTAAAAAAGGGATTAAAGAGCCATTGAGCCAAGTTACAAATCCGAAAATAAAAAATAAAACTCCTATAATAATCATAGGAACTACACTTGAACTTTTACCCATTTCTCAATCCTTCCAAATACTTTGCAACACCATCTTGATCATTTGAATACTCCAAAATAACATTTGCCTTTGCTTTAACCTCATCTTGTGCATTTGACATAGCTACTGAAGTGTTTGCTAAATGAAACATCCCAATATCATTAAGATTATCTCCAAAAACAGTTAAATTTTTTAAGTCAAAACCTAAATACTCCTGAACACTTTGAATACCATGGGATTTATCGGCTTCAGGATGAAGTATCGTCAAAAAGTAACACCCAACATACGCTTCTGGTGCAAAAATAAACTTCAGACTACTTCCAAACACATGAACTAAATGTTCATACAGTTCCCGAAGTAAACTTTCCTCTCCCATATACACGATCTTAAAATTTGAATCCATTGCACGAACTCCAGAATGTTTTTGAAGGTTATCGGCAGATGAGTAGCGAGACAGAACAGTTTTTTGATCTGAGTTAAGAACTTCATCATGTAAAAAAACTTCGGTTAAATTCTTCTCATCACTCAAAGAGAGTATAAACGGGTAAATACTAAACTTCCAACCCTCTTCAATAATCATATCTCCAATATCTTTGGATATGAGCTTTGTATCTATAATCTTTTTCTCTTTTGTGGCAATAAGTGCACCATCAAGCAGTATCATAGGTGCATTAAGCTCAACACCGCCTAAAAACTGAGTTGTTTTCATGTAGGTTCTCGCAGTTGCTATCCCTAAAACTGAACTCAAAGCATAGGAGTTCCAGATATTTTTAGTATAATCGCTCACAGATAAATCGTTTCGTAAAAATGTATGATCTAAATCAGTTATAAAAATATTTTTCATGAAACTATTATAGCTAAATATATAATTCAAGAGAGAAGATGCAAGAGCTAAAAAAAGCAGTTGTTACAGGTGCAAGTAGTGGAATTGGTAAAGCTATTTCAATGAAACTTTTGGAACTTGGATACGAAGTAATTGGGATAAGTAGAGATATAAAACCTGAGGATTTTGCTCAAGAAAACTTCATAGCTATACAATGTGATCTTTCAAGCGAACAAGAAACACTTCAGTTGTGCGAAAACATCAAAAGAACAACTGTTCATATTTTAGTAAACTGTGCAGGATTTGGGCGTTTTGAACCCCATGAAGAGCTCTCACGCAAAACTATAATGCAGATGACTTTTTTGAATCTCACTTCACCAATGCTTCTTACAAATACCCTCCTACGATCTCTAAAAAAAACAGATGGATATCTCATAAACATCAACTCTATCGAGGCATTACGAGCAAGTAAGTTTGCTGCTGTGTACTCTGCTACAAAAGCTGGGCTCAAAGCGTTTGGAGATTCGCTTTTTGAAGAAACAAGAAAATCAAACCTAAGCGTAACAAACATAAACCCAGATATGACAGAAACTAATTTTTTTGATCAATTACATTTTAAGGTTAGTGAGAAGGAAGATGAAAAACTTTTAGCAAGTGATATAGCTGAAGCAGTCGTTCATATACTAAAAATGAGAAAGGGTGCAGTTGTGAGTAACTATACTATTCGTAGCCAAAAATTTGGAATTTCGAAGAAAAACTAATGTTTAATATTGATTCTTCCACCTGAAGCTTGCATACTATTTCCAAGAAAATTGATACTTTGTTTCATCTGTCTCATCGATTTACCCAAATCATCTTGGAGATTATAAACCAACTCCATCCCTTGTTGAATCAAATACATAGCTTGCTCCGCATCTTCTCTATTTGAAAATTCAGGAACACTATCTAAAAGAGTATCGATTGAGTCTATATCTTTTTCAAGTAAAGCAATCTTAAATTTAATTATCCACATTTGTTTGTTCTCTCCACACCTCTAAGAGACTTCTGAAAACATTGCTTACTTCATCAATTTTTGTAGTATCTTGCTGCGAACTTGCCAAACCTAGTAACTTGATTTCATAATCATACAGTCCACCCAGATACTCAGCAATCTGCCCTTGTTTCACATCTAAAGTATTAATCAACTCTGTAATCACAGCTATAGAGCGGTTAATCCAGTACACACGCTTTTCAACATCTCCATCTTTAATGGCTTTTTTAGCTTGTGCATTAAAACGTAAAACACCCTCATATAGCATTGCAATTAATTTTTCCGGAGATTCTATCCCTACATTATTTTGTGCATATATGCTATGTGCGGCATTTCCATACATCTGTGATCCTTTTTCTTGATTGTTTAAATCTTTCATGCATAAAGTATCGGTTATTTTTTTCTTTTTCTTAACACAAAGTGAGTACAATTTTAGTAATTAAATAGTTAACAGTTTTGGTCGATACTATAGTTGTAGAAAATATAATTTTTTAATGAAGGAAATAACATGGCTGGAATTAATTCACTTGGTATCGGTTCAGGTGTTCTTACTGCAGATGTTCTTGATCAATTAAGAGAAGCTGACAATGCCGTTATTTTAAAACCACTAGAAGACAAACTTGAACTTTCTACTCAAAAAGAAGATGCGTACAAACTATTAGATGGTTATATGGATGCTTTTAAGCAAAGTACCTCTTCACTAGGTGGAGAAAACCTTTATCTAGGTCGTCAATCTACTGGAAGCGATGAATTTGTTACAGTAACTTCCAAACCTGGAGCAGATTTACAATCTTTTAATATTACTGATGTAGTGAAAGCTGAAAAAGATGTATGGAATTCAGACTCAGTTTTCTCCAGTACATCTTCTGCAATTGGTTCTACTGGTAGTGGGACATTAACCATCAACGTAGGTGGTGAAGATTTAGACATAGAATACAACGCTTTAACAACATTAGACGATATTAGACTAGCAATCAACGAATCTCTAACATTTGGTGCAACTGCAACAAACTTAAAGATTGGTGAAGACAAGTACACTTTTTCACTTACTGCGGATGATTTTAACGAAGCTATTACCTTTACAGACACTCAAGAGCAGGAACAAATTGACAAAATTACTCTTGATGGGAACGCGAAAACTGGAGATGTTTTTACTTGGAGCGATGGAACTCGAAGTATTGACATTACTCTAGTGGATGGTGAAACTGCTGAAGAAACAGGGGCTAGAATTGCGGATGCAATTAACTTAGATGCCGGTGGAGATCTTGCCGGACTTTATGTTGCTACTGCTACATCTGATGGATTTACAATTAAACTTGTCGATGCTGATCCAAACAATCCTTCTGGGGATAAATTTACAAGCACCGCTTCCATAGCTGGACCTTCAACTGAGCTAACAGCTATAAAAGAGACAGTATCTGATGGATACACAAGACAATTAGACACTATTTCTCTTTCTAAAGATGGTGTTACAACTAACACATCTCATATTGCTCAAGTTAGCACTCAAAAAATAACAATACCTTTTACAGATACAGCAATTACAGATGGCACTTTAGTTGCAGGCAATACGATTTCTGGAAATTTTGATGGTGTAGCATACTCATATACTGTACAAGCAAGCGATATTGATGCGGCTAGTACAAATGATGAACTCATGGCAAATGTAGCTTCTCAAATGCAAACAGATCTTGCTTCAATCGCTAGTAGTGTTACTTGGGATGAAGTAAATCAAGAGATGGTTGTAACTGC
>Ga0181566_10004567_pt1 | contig 11243 bp, 12 predicted proteins | sample 101ome_15_FD_133762 | JGI IMG/M metagenome (GOLD analysis project Ga0181566, IMG submission 133762) | Coastal salt marsh microbial communities from the Groves Creek Marsh, Skidaway Island, Georgia - 101402AT metaG (megahit assembly) | ecosystem: Environmental > Aquatic > Marine > Intertidal... | reverse complement strand
TTCGAGGGTTTCTTTTCTACGTGAGAATGGCAAGTTTTTTGCAAAGATATGGGGGTAATTGACCTTTTAGTGAGGTAGATCATGGCTGGTGAATTTTTTGGATGCTGGTCACGTCTCACCCGATGGCTTTTTCGTAATGCTAAATTCGCACCCGCTGGAAGAAAATGATGAATCGAGAGCATGCGAAGGCACTTATCCGAAGTTTTTCTTTTGATGAGGTAGAGGTCATTGAGCCCAGTCTTCAGGAGGCGCTAGAATTGGCGACTGAAGATCGGCAGCTGGGGGAATGGTTGAGCAGAGAGTGCGGCGCGGATGCTTCTTTTGTTCGATTTCTGTTTCATGGGGCAATCCCAGAGGATCTTAAAAAGTCCATCATCGATGTTCTTGAAAGTGGAGGAGAGATTGTCGATGAGATTGCTTGCGAAGCCTACGCTGCACCAAAGTCTGTCGAAGTGGAGCAATCTCCTGAAGTCGTCGAAGCAGAAGATGACTCAGGGAGTCTGAGCGTGAGAACTCAACGCAAACTTGGATACCGGCTGTTGAACTGGAGTTTCTCGATTGTTGTGATCGGCTTGATCCTCATCTCAATGGCTTTTGTTTATCAGTTTTTCTCTGGTGCAGGAGAAGGGAGACTCCAAGGCTCGACGTCAGAAGAGGTCGTCGGTGCGACTGTTGCGATGATTGAATCTCCATTTTTCACGCTAGATCTTCAAAATGATCGACCTGGAGTCTTATACGATTGGTTGGAGTCTCAGGGATTTCCCTTTCCACAGAATCTCCCGGGTAAAATGTCGCAGATGAAGACAGTGGGTTGTCGGACCCTTCGAGTGGGTGGGGGAGAAAGACCAGGTTCCCTCGTTTCCTATCGAAATGGAGAAGAGCTCATCCATCTTCTAACGATCGAGAGAAGAAGCGTTCTCTCAGAGAATACTCAAGTGCCAAAGAATCTTTGGGGTGATTGGAGCCAAGTGAGGGGTCACAGGCAATGGGTTGCTTTGCCGTGGTATCACGGAGAGTATGCGTTTTTCCTTCTCAGGGAGAGAACGCACCAAGGCTCGATCGATTTCTGAGAATGATTATCGAGAGAGGCGGATAGAGCATGGGTTTTATGATTTTGGGATCTTCCAGGCGCTTAGCCACTGCTCTGATTCTTTTTTAAACCCTTTTTGTAGGAGTTTTTTTTCGAAATCAGGGTAGTGAGCGGCTCCGTAAAAGACTCCCAGTTTTTGATCTCCTTTGGTGATTTGCGCTTCGAGCACACGTAAGCATTTTGCGTTGCGGTCTGTGATAATGACTGATTCTCCTGTGAGTCCTGCAATGGCTTCATCCCCCTGCGCTAAGGCATCCACGATGAGTCGTTTTGCTTTATTGGGATCCCCCGAAAGAAGTGCTCTCATGAGGGCTTCGGTAGAAGGTTGTTTAGCCGAAGAAAGGTCAGTGGCTTGCTGGGCAAAGCTAAGGAGTGACTCACCTCTTTGGGTCTGTAAGCGTACAAACTCTTCCTGTGTCAGGTCAGCATGGATGAAGTTTTTTGCCTGATAGTTAATGAAGTCTTTTTGGTGCGAGAGTTCGAGAAATCGAGCTGCGAGAGAATAGATCTGATTGAGGGGATGATTTGTATTTTGATTTTCTTTTTTAAGAAGCTCTTGGTTTTCCCCTCCAATCATTTCGTAGAGGATACAATCGAACTTTTTAAAACGCTCATTTAAATCCTGATAGTAATCTTTATCTGCGAGGTGAATGGCACCAAAAAGTGCGACCTGAATATCACCTTTTCGGTAGTTGCAAATGAGTGGTTGGAGACGAATTTCCTGATCATCTTGGTCAACTCGGATGAAGTTTGTCTCGTTGATCGGGGGTGAAGCACCGCTCAAAATAGCCAAGATCAGACTCAACAAAGCGGTGGTAGGAAGTAATTTCATTGCTCTTACTATCGCTAAAATGGAAGGGATGAGCAATCGGAGAATGCGGGCGTTGCGGGCCGAGCTATTTTGTCGTAGAGATAGGGGTCTTCTACCATGTCAGCCGAACTTCGTTATTGTCAGAATCTCTTTGAATATTCCCGTCGTCATTCCCGGATTGTTTCTGTCGGGAACGTGAAGATCGGTGGTGGCCATCCGGTGGTGGTCCAATCAATGATTACCTCGGACACTCGGGATACCGAGGCATGCGTCGCTGAAGTGCTCCAGCTTGCTGAGGCCGGTTGTGAAATGGTGCGAATCACGGCTCAAACAAAGAAATATGCGCAAAACCTTGAGCACATCCGCAATGGTGTCAGGTCTGCTGGGTGTGATGTTGCCCTCGTGGCCGACATTCATTTCAAACCAGATGCGGCCTTTGAAGCTGCAAAGTGGGTCGAAAAAGTCAGGGTCAATCCGGGGAATTATGCGGATAAGAAGAAATTTGAAGTGCGTGAGTATACCGAGGAGCAATATCTCGAAGAACTCGACCGAATCAGAGAGGAGTTTTCTCCCTTGGTGACTCTTTGTAAGGACTTAGGCCGTGCGATACGCATTGGAACAAATCATGGGTCTCTCTCAGATCGTATCATGAATCGATATGGGGATACGCCCTTGGGGATGGTTGAGAGTGCATTGGAATTTGCCCGTATCGCCAGAGAACAAGATTTTCATAATTTTGTCTTCTCGATGAAAGCATCCAATCCCAAGGTGATGATCGAAGCTTACCGCCTCTTAGTTGCTCGTTTGGCTGAGGAGGGCGAGGACTGGAATTATCCGCTCCATCTGGGGGTGACCGAGGCCGGAGATGGAGAAGACGGTCGCATCAAGAGTGCGATTGGCATTGGGAGTCTGCTTGCTGATGGAATCGGCGATACAATTCGTGTGAGCTTAACCGAAGATGCCGTCCACGAAGTGCCGGTTGCCAAGGCGCTCGTTGACAGCATCAAAACTGGTGGTCTAGAGCAAACAGCACAACCCAGTTGGGACCCATTTGAATACCAGCGCCGAAAGACCCAAGTTGGTGAAATTGCTGGTTATCAAGTGGGAGGTAACGAATTAGTAAGAGTTTGCACCTCGCGCAAAAAATGGGATGCCATTGCTCACAAAATCGACCAGATGGGTGATTTTAAGCCGGAGATCATCATCGAAGAATCAGGGGTTATCTCGGTCGATCCAAGAAATGATCATGAGATAGGTGAAATCAATCACATGTCCTCTTCCCAACTGGTCACTGTAGTTGATGGAGCAGACCTTCCCGCCATTGCAGCCTTCCGGCTTCTTGCTGCAAAATTAGAGCAACATCATCGCATTCTTTTAAAAGACACCCTCAATGCTTCTTTGGATGCTGGAGCGGATTTTCTACCCACCCTGCTTGAAGCCAGTAAGGTCATCGGATCGTTAATCTGTGACGGTATTGGGGATGCGATTCTTGTGCAGGGCGAAGAGGCCCCTGGGCAATCATTACGTCTTTCCTACAATATCTTGCAGGCAGCTGGTGCTCGAATCTTCAAGACGGATTATGTGGCGTGCCCGAGCTGTGGTCGCACTTTGTTTAACTTGCAGGAGACTACGCAGAAGATCCGTGAGGCAACGGGGCACCTCAAAGGGGTTCGGATCGCGGTGATGGGCTGCATCGTCAATGGTCCTGGTGAAATGGCGGACGCTGACTTCGGATACGTGGGTGGAGCTCCAGGGAAAATCAACCTCTATGTTGGCAAGCAAGCCGTGAAGTTTAATATCCCCGAAGGTGAGGCAGTTGAAAGGCTTCAAGATTTGATCCGGGAGCATGGCAAGTGGGTTGATGCTCCTGAAAATGTGTTAGAAATTTAGATCATGAAGGCTGTTGATGCTCCAGTCCACCAGTCCGAAACTTCGACGACTTCTCAAACGACCCAGCCATGGTCGGTTGTTATTCAGGATGATCCTGTCAATTTGATGGAATATGTGAGCCGAGTCATCATGAGAGTTTTTGGCTATTCTAGGGAAAAAGCGAATGAGTTGATGATGCTGGTGCATCAAAAAGGAAAAGCGATTGTCTGGAGAGGCAATCGTGAGGAAGGCGAAATGTATGTGAGCCAGCTTCATAGAGCTCAACTTCAGGCACGTTTGGAGAAATCGAGATGACACTAGGGCCTACAGTGGGAGGTGGGTTGAAGCTCATCCCTGAAGAGGTGCAGGACTGGTTGGTGTTGCTCGAAATCGCAGCGGATGCTCATCAGGATTTGGCTTCGAGTTTCGCAAAACTGATGGACGAAGATGCCATTTGGGATGAGATCGTCGTTCCGGAATTAGAAACTGAATTTGGGGCTCAAAAAAAACATGTTCTCCAAGTGGTTCGTAAGGCGCGCCGTTCAAACCAAGAGGAGATCATTATCGATGTCCAAGACGCTGACCTGTGGTATGGCGCCTTAAATCAGGCTCGGTTGTCTTTAGAAAACCAATATCGTTTTGGAGCCATGAATCTCTCGAGTGCCAATGACATTGAGGAGCGCGAGGCTCGCTCCGCTTATCTGCGCAATGATTTCTATCTCACGTTGCAGTCTTTGATATTGAGGTATATCAAGGTGAACTAATCTTCCTTAAAAAGTCGATCAGCTGCGTTGATCACTTCTTGAATCGAAATTCCCTGTAAACATCGGTGGTCAAGGGGGCATTTTGAAAGAAGGCAACCACTACATGGCTCACGATGATGAACGATTTCGTGGATTTTACCCAACGGGCGTTTCCATTCAGGTTCGTTAGGCCCAAAGATGACAACTGATGGTGTGCCAACAAGGGAGGCGAGGTGTGGAATTGATCCATCATTGCCAATTAACCCTCGGCATTCAGATAAAAACGAAAGTTGTTCAGCTCCTTCGAGACTGACCACAAGGTTTGGGTCTCCCAGTTCTTCTGCAAGAGCGTGAGCGGCCTTGGGATGTTCCGGTGAAGGGATAATGACAATCTCATGACTCGCGGCGATGTGTTTGGCAAGGGTGACAAACGAATGCAAAGGCCACTCAGCAGCGGAGCCAAAATCTGAGCCTGGAACAATCGCAATCCGGTTATTGCGTTGAAGGTGCTCCGAGGTGGGTTCGAAGTATTCCGCCTTAAAGGGGTTGATTCCCAACTCATGCACCAGATCCAAGTAGTGATTGACCCGGTGTCTCACAGGTCCCGCTTGTGTCATCACCGAGACTGGGTCAGTGAGATGTTTTTTCACCTTTTTTGTGGCGTATCCCAACCGTTGGGCAATTCCTAATTTTGCAAAGGCTGGTGCCACCACGGACTCATCCCAAAGGATTGCCGAGCTAAACTGAATTCCACTCTCGCTCAGCGCCTTGGCCGCTTTCCTGGATGAGCCTGACTCATAGGTAATGACCTGATGGGGACTCACAATTTGAGTCCAGAGGGATTTAAGGTTGTCGGGTGAAATGATAAAAAGCTCTTCAGCAGGCCTCGAGCTCTGAAGGGCTCGAAGGGCAGGAACGCTAAAACACGCTTCTGAGATGGAACTCGGAGAGGCAACGACAAGATGACCCTCTCTGATTTTGAGGGTGGAGCCTGATGGGGGTAACTCCTCGAGTGCCGTCTCTGCCATAGGTCTAGTTTAGAGTTTGAATGGGGAAAGTCACGCTAGAGAGATGAATTTCACTTCATTCATGAGTTCACGTTGGTGAAAATTTGGCTGATTTCCCTTCGGGGGATTGGCCGTGAGAAAGATTTGCGATGGGGAATTAAGAATGAACGTTGTGTTGAGCCGACTTGAGCTGCCGAAATGATAATATTGGCTCAGCCAGTCGAGAGGAAAACTTGCCTGCGCACGCCATGAGTCGTTGAGTTCTTGGCTGGTTGTTTCTACATGGGGAACTGGGGCAGGTTGTCCTCCCATAGGCACCAGAACCTCTGAGAACCCACAAGTCCACCAAGCTCCATTGGGGGAAAGGTTGAATTCAAGATAATGGCCGGTGAGGTGATCAAGGAGGAAGAATTCCGCGACATCATATTTCCAAAGTTCAGCTTGATAGGTTCCCGCAAGGCTCTCGGGGTGGCTGAATCCGGAGCCCAGCTTAGACTCTACCAGGAAGTGAAATCGCTGGTCAAAGACCGCAAAATAAAAGCGGACTGATCGGTCAAGCTGTTGGTCAAACCAGTCTGATAAAATATCGTGACCATGATGCTCTAAATCCTTAAAATTAGGCTCTTTTGGCGGTGAATAAATGTGAATAACAGGCATTAATTTTAGGGATTGTGAACAAGTAAAAAAATGTTCGTCAGTTGATCGGAATTTACTCGATCCGTGTTTTCATCAGTGTATCACTTGAGGTGCTAAAGCGATGATGAAGCCCATTGAATACATTGGAGCAGCACCCGTAAAACTCAAACGGAGGAGCTCTTTTGGCGGTTGGCTTTTGGTGATTTTCGCCTTACTCATCGGGGGGTTTTTTCTACGACCTTTAGTTCCGTTTTTACGAGCTCAACAGGACCTCACCTCAGATGCCAATGTGAGCGAAGCGGTGTCGACCTTGCGTTCGGATGGTGGATTTGATAATTTGCTCGCCGCGGCGGCACTGGAGCGGACCTTAGAGAAGGTGCTGTATGACGGGGCCTACTTCAAAATCGATTTTCCTGGTGGAGATATTCCAGCGGATCGCGGGAAGGCCGAAGATTTGATCATTCGGACGTATCGAAAAGTGGACATCGATCTCCAAGTCGAGGTTCACGAAGACATCAGTCAGAATTATCACGCGTATCCTCAGGTTTTCGATTCAAAAGAGGCCGATCCCAATATTGACCACCGTAGAGCACAGAATTTGCAGAGATTCTTTGCAAGAAAAGGTGAGACTCTCACGATCTCCGAGGATGCCATTGATTATTCTGTCGGAGATATCGTCGTATGGCAGCTTCTAAATGGGGACAAACACCTTGGTATTATTGTTCCTGGTCCCGGCATCAAAAAGACAGAAAAGTGGGTGGTGCACAATCTTGGCTCCGGTCCCGAGTGGTCCGATGCCCTCTTTGATTTTCGAGTCATTGGGCATTACCGCTATTCGAAGTAGCCCCAAGTGGAGTCCCAAAGCATTTTGGGGCCTGCTTCACCGAGTTTTTCCTCAAAGAAAACTCAGTTCATCGAGTTCATTTGGCTGGTTGTTTTTGCGCCTACTGTTGATGACTAGAGGCCTGCTTGTTTTCGAGCCCGAGTGACGCTTTCTGGAGCGAGTTGATCTTCATGAGCGCGAATTACTTTTCCAGCATCCGTTTCGAAGATAAAGAGGCTCTGGTCTTCAACGCCAATGAGTTTCGCTCTAATCTCTGACCCCTGAGCACTCTTCCAGGAATCGATTTGGGTGTTTTCGACCTTTACGAGCACGACTTCTCGATCGGTCAACGAAAAGCTGCCCTTCTGTTGAGCCTTGCGAATCTGTGTGCGGCCCTCTTTGAAAATAGAGCTATATTTCTGACTCTTCATTGCGGGATGATCATAGATCCCATAGATGTTTTTGAGACCTGGATCGACGAGGATGACAATGGGAATCGCCGCGCCACCACGACGGTAAGCATCTTTGACGAGGGGAGGAAGGCCCGCGGTTTCACTCGTATCTACCACGATGCTTTTTGAAAAAGAGAGAACTGCTTTGCTAGCCGACACACTGACGGCACCCGGACAGTCCACTCAAGTCGCTGTCATTGTCTTTTTTGCAATCACAAAGCTTATGGGTTGCTTTGCCTTTGCGGCAAGTTTGCTGACCTGCTCAAGTTGACCGAGGTTAAAAGACCCTTTCGGTATCTCAAAGGCGCCCAAGAGGCAGGAAAAGGCGAGATTTAAAGAAATAAAGATCTTCATGCTTACGAGAAAATACAAAGGGATTCTCCTAACACAAGTCTGGGGCTGGGGATTGTGAGATCAAATGACCATCCCCAATCATTTTTTCACAAAGAGAACCGCATCGGCAATAACATGGCCGTTGGTTTCCTTGTTCGAGAGCGTCACCTCGGTCGGTCCTCCCAATTGAAGAGTTGCGATCCGGTGGAAAGAACCCTGATTGGGAGTTTGTTTTTGATTGAGAGTTCGTTGATAGATTTGTCGGTTTGTTTTGATTGAGATTGGAACGTTGCTTGCCCGATTTTGGTTGGGGGTATAGGCGATGAGGATCTCATAGGTTCCAGGATCAAGACTCACTGCAAATGTTGCGCGGCAGGAAGCGTCTCTAAGATCGCCGTCGTGTAGGTAACCTTCATGGATTCCGGCAAGAATTGTGGATTTTTTCCAATCACCGGTGAGTTGTGCTTGGGTGTCATCGATCACGATTCCCTCAATCATCTTTAGTGCAACAAGCTCTCCACGGGGCTTGTCCCATGTGAGAACTTGGCCATCTGAAAGGAGTCGTTTCTCTAATGTCTCAAACGGGAGGTCCTGAACCGAGGCATTGAGCTCAAGGCAGAGACACGCGGCGGTTGCAGCCGATTGACCAAGAATCATAAAAACAGGCTCCATACGAATGGATCCGTAAGCGATATGAGAGGATGAGACCGCCACGGGAACAAGCAAGTTGAGGCAGTTCTCTCTCTTAGGGATAATGGCTCCGTAATCGATAGGATAAGGCCCACCTGGGTTTCTCTGGATATCTCCTTCATTGCGGGCATGCCCGTTTTGATCAACGTATCGTTGGGTATGATGAGAGTCCATATTGTAGGAGCCCATCCCAATGGGGCGTTGAGTGGGAGTGAGATATCGGAGGTGGTTTTCATTGACCACGACATCAGAGACCATACGGCGAGCCTCACGAATATAGAGTTGATGGGGCCAATTGCCATTTTCTCTAAATTCATCTTTGGCGAGCCCCCACTCTTGCATTCTTGTTTGAATCTCGTCGGGAACGCGAGGATCGTTGGCGATGAACCATAGAAGACCTTTTTGATACGTTTCGTGTTCTTTGATGATTTCTTTCCGGCGTTGGTAACTTGCTTCCGGGTAATCGTAATTGTAGCCGATGTTATCAAAGGAAAATCCCCCATGATTATTCGTATCGGTTTTTAGATTTGGAATCGGGTCAAATTTACGAAAGAGATCCTTCCATCCAGCTTTTAAATAGCGAAGAGCCAATTCGTATTGGGCTGGATCATAGCCTGTAGGTTTTGGAAAAGGCAAACGATTGGGAGGATGATTCGTCATGCAGGTGCGAAAACAGTAGGCCTGAATGCGATGATCTCCCTGGCCGTCGATCCCCGGTGAATCTCCATGGATGCGGGGGAGAAGGCCAGAAGAGGGGTCGCCTGGGATGAGATAAGGGTCAACGGGGTGAACAAATTGATGTGAGACTGCGTTCTTGGTCTGAATGCCATTGAGCGTTTCATTGTATCGTTCATTGGGTTCTCGCCCGACAATGTAGGGCACTCCTGCACAAGCCATCAGGTCTCCTTCGTAGGTAGCGTCAATGAACATGTCACCCGCATAGCGATCTCCTGAAAGCATGGTGATTTCAAGAATACGCCCCTGCGCTTTCTGAACGCCCTTGTCACGATCGAGCCATTGATCGCGGTGGACGGGTATTTTGTATTCTTTGATATAATCTTCGAAGATCTGTTCGGCAACGTGGGGTTCAAAGATCCACATCGTCCGGTTGGCTCCATCGATCGCCGCAGAACCTTGACCGCGGTTCCCGTAATCAGCTTGCTTTTGCCATTTCCAGGATTGTGCCTTGTTGTAATGAAGAAAAACGCGGTGATAAAAATCTCTAGAAAGGCCTCCGATGACCTCTTTTTTTCCGGAGTCAGTCCAACCTAGGCCGCCTGAGCTGAGTCCTCCAAGATGCTTTTCAGGACAAACAATGATCACGGACTTTCCCATTTTTTTTGCCTGAACGGCAGCGATGACCCCGGCGGAAGTTCCTCCGTAAATCACGAGATCATGTTTTTCTGCGGCTCGAAGCCCCGCGGTATGAAATACGAGTAATAAGGAGGCGATGAGAGGTTTCATTGCATTGGAAGTGGCTGCTGGCAGCAAACTGTTTGTGGTGATGAAGGCAGAGATGCTGCCTGAGATGATTGTTGGTGAGATCAGGTTCGAGAGGCTTTTTTAGCCATCTGAGTTTTTATGCTAAAACCTTTATTATTGCATTGCGGATGAGAACTGGCTGCTCATCACGACCGAGATTCTGGAAACCAAGACGTCCCTTTCTTGGGCGGTCTTTGAGAGCTGGAGCATTTTGTCCGTTGTGCCTTTTTACCTGGCGATCCTCCTTTTGGAGATCTTGTTGGATAATGAGAAAATCATTTAAATAGACCGTGACCATTGATCCTCGTAGCAAGATTTTATAGGAGTTCCACTTCTCGGGTCGGTATACTTGTTTTTCGGGAGCTAAAGCTCGATAGAGGCCACCGGTAAGCTCAGAAGGTTGAGCTTGGGGATTGTATCGAAAATCTGCCATTTGCAGTTCTAATCCATCAAAAGCAGGATCTCCAGAAATGGGTGTTCGAAGGGCACACCCACTGTTTCCTCTGGGACCGAGTTTAAAATCAAAATGAAGCTCAAAGTCTGAGTATTCCGTTTCACTTATCAGCCAAGATCCACGAGTGCCGCCTCCGATAAGAACTTGATCCTTAACAGACCACTGCGCATTGGCTGGACCCGGTTTGGAGACATCAGACCAAGCACGCACGATCCAGCCCTTCGGAGAGCCATCTTCCTTGAAAAGGGGAGTAAACCCAGACTCACCTGCGAAGCTAGAAAGTATGATTGATAGGTTCAGTGAACCAACGACAAGAAAACTGTTCCAAGACATCTTACCCACACTCCTCTCAGATTTCAAAAGGGTGGTAAAATGGAAAATGAATTCTTGAGAAGTCCCGGACCCGGTGGGAATCTGAGCCCTGCTCTTTCTATGAGGAGAAAGAGAGACAATTCCTGTCGTTTAGGAAGCTCCCGTGACTCTAATTGCCCTCTGGCTTGCTTCCAAATCCTAGGGTGCTTGGGATGTTGATTGAACTCAATGAATCTGGTTTGGATGCAGAATACGCCACATTTGGCTGTCTGAGGCTTTGAGCCAGATCAGGGATCTGATGACGAAGACTCTCAACAATACAACGGGCAAGTTGGTATGCCCCATAGTTGCTGTGATGGGTGTCGTCTTTAAGCTCATCTTTTTGTCCAGGAAAGGTGCCCGCCGGATAGTGCACGAGGGCCTTTTTGGAATCATCTGGTCCGAGTGCTCGGTAGAAATCTAGGCTCATCGTGTGGAGATCTAAGAGGGGAACATTTTGCTCTTTGCTGACGAGGCGAACAGCCTCAGCGAAGTCGGTGAG
>Ga0181566_10004565_pt1 | contig 11243 bp, 7 predicted proteins | sample 101ome_15_FD_133762 | JGI IMG/M metagenome (GOLD analysis project Ga0181566, IMG submission 133762) | Coastal salt marsh microbial communities from the Groves Creek Marsh, Skidaway Island, Georgia - 101402AT metaG (megahit assembly) | ecosystem: Environmental > Aquatic > Marine > Intertidal zone... | reverse complement strand
CGGCTAGAAGGTACAAATGTCGAAAAAGGCAAGGCCATTATGGCAGAATCTGGCTTGAAAATCATATCAGCCGATAATCTGGGGGATGCAGCAAAGAAAATTGTCGCTGCTGTACAGGGAGAATAGTAATGGCTGTGCTAGTTGGTGAACATACACGTTTAATCTGTCAGGGTTTTACAGGTGCGCAAGGCACATTTCATAGCGAACAAGCAATCGCCTATGGTACCAATATGGTTGGCGGGGTAACACCCGGCAAGGGCGGGCAGACACATCTTGGCCTGCCAGTATTTGATTCTGTGGCGCAAGCAAAGGCGCAGACAGACGCAAATGCAACTGTTATCTATGTACCGCCGCCATTTGCCGCTGATTCTATTCTAGAAGCGATTGATGCAAAAATGCCTTTGATTGTCTGTATTACCGAAGGTATTCCGGTCAATGACATGGTTGAGGTAAAGCGTGCGCTATCTGCTTCGAATAGTCGGCTTATTGGCCCAAACTGTCCGGGTGTTATCACGCCCGGTGCTTGCAAAATCGGCATTATGCCCGGCCATATTCATCAGGTAGGTAAAGTCGGGATTGTATCGCGTTCAGGTACGCTGACTTACGAAGCAGTTGCACAGACAACAGCTGCCGGTCTGGGCCAGTCAACCTGTATTGGCATCGGGGGCGATCCTGTAAATGGCACGAACTTTATTGATTGTCTGGAAATGTTTCTTGCAGATGACCAGACAGAAGCAATTGTGATGATTGGCGAAATTGGTGGCTCTGCCGAAGAAGAAGCAGCCGCCTTTTATGCTGCCCAGCCGCATAAAAAACCAATTGCCGGCTTTATTGCCGGTCAGACAGCACCACCCGGCCGCCGTATGGGACATGCAGGCGCGATTGTAGCTGGTGGTTCAGGCGCGGCATCAGACAAGATTGCGGCAATGCAGAAATCAGGTTTTGTAATGGCAGAATCACCGTCCGGACTTGGGGATGCTGTTCTTCAGGCGATAGCAAAATCATCTTAAAACGCACAAATGAGATAGCTATAGGCTTGCCTGAGCAGGCAAGTTAAGGTGAAATAAGACAATGTTACTTTTGAGATTGACCCAAATACGGTTCTGAGGGGAGCGCAATCATGGATTCATCTTTGCTTTCAGGCGCTAATGCCACATTCATTGCCGAAATGCAGACTGCATGGCAACAAGACCCATCTTCGGTGCCGACTGAATGGGCAGAATGGTTTGAGATGTTTGGTGCCTTTACCGATACAGCAGAATATAAGCCAAGCTGGGGTAAAGAAGAGACCAAGATTGTCGGCGCGCATGATCCAGAAGCATCCATAAAGGCAGTTGCTCAGGGCATTGCCGGTAATCGCGATCTGATGGCAAGTGATGTCAGAAGTGCAACTTTGGACAGTTTGCGGGCGATTATGCTGATCAGAGCCTATCGTATCAGAGGCCATTTGCTGGCCAAGCTTGACCCGCTTGATTTGCTCGAAAAGGAAATTCATCCCGAACTTGATCCTGCTAGTTATGGCTTTACAGAAGAAGATTATGACCGGCCAATTTTCATCAATAATGTGCTTGGTCTAGAAACAGCCACATTGCATGAAATTCTGGATATTGTTACCCGCACCTATTGCTCGACCATCGGGGTTGAATTTATGCATATTCAGGATCCAGCACAAAAAGCCTGGATTCAGGAACGGATCGAAGCCATCGGCAACCGCACCGAATTTACCGATAGAGGCAAGGTGGCGATTTTTGAAAAGCTGGTAGCTGCCGAAAAGTTCGAGCAGTTTCTGCATAAAAAATATATTGGCACTAAACGTTTTGGTCTGGATGGTGGTGAAGCATTAATACCGGCCCTTGAACAAATCTTGAAGCGTGGCGGACAGATGGGGCTGACAGAGGTCGTGGTCGGCATGCCGCATAGAGGCAGGCTGAATGTACTTCATAATGTGATGGATAAGCCGTTCAGGGCAATCATTTCAGAATTTCTGGGCAATCCGTCAAATCCGGAAGAAGCAGGCGGTTCAGGTGATGTAAAATATCATATGGGCGCATCATCAGACCGACAATTTGATGATAATGACATTCACCTGAGCCTAGCGCCAAATCCGTCACATCTTGAAATTGTCGACCCTGTTGTTGTCGGGCGTGTCAGGGCAAAGCAGGATCAGATTAATGATCATGAAAGAACAAAGGTGCTTGGCGTGCTATTACATGGTGATGCCGCCTTTGCAGGTCAGGGCGTTGTGGCAGAAACCTTTGCCTTTTCTGCGTTACGTGGCTACCGGTCAGGTGGCACAATCCATATTATTGTGAATAACCAGATTGGCTTTACCACCAGCCCATCCTATTCACGATCATCACCCTATCCAACAGATGTGGCCAAGATGGTGATGTCTCCGATTTTCCATGTAAATGGTGATGATCCTGAAGCTGTTGTGCATGCCGCGCGTATCGCAGTTGAATTCCGGCAGACATTTGGCTGCGATGTTGTGCTGGATATTTTCTGCTATCGCCGCTTTGGTCATAATGAGGGGGATGAGCCATCATTCACCCAGCCATTAATGTATAAGCAGATAGGCCAGCAACAGACAACCCAGCAAAAATATGCTGCCCAGCTGATAGCAGAAGGTGTGCTAACAGCAGAAAAAGCTGCGTCAATTCTGGATAGTCAGGAAGCCTATTTCAATGCAGAATTTGAAGCTGGCATGACGTTTAAGCCAAACAAGGCAGACTGGCTGGAAGGTCAGTGGTCAGGCTTTACCAAAGCCTATGGTGACAAAAGACGTGGCGAGACAGCCGCAACAATGGATATGCTGAAAAAAATCGCTGGGGTGATTACCACGATTCCAGATCATATCACGCCTCATAGCAAGTTAAAGCGTGTTGTAGAGGGACGTCGCAAGGCCCTTGATTCTGGCCAGAATATTGACTGGGCAACCGCAGAACATCTGGCTTTTGGTTCTTTATTGCTAGAAGGCAAGAAAGTGCGCCTGTCTGGTCAGGATAGCTGTCGTGGTACCTTTAGCCAGCGTCATTCAGTATTTATCGATCAGGCATCTGAAACACGCTATATACCGCTATCTCATCTTTCAGATGGGCAGGCAGATTTCGAAGTAATTGACTCGCCCCTGTCAGAAGCGTCTGTGATGGGGTTTGAATATGGTTTTGCGATGGCTGAACCTAATGCTCTTGTGATGTGGGAAGCCCAGTTTGGCGATTTCGCTAATGGCGCACAGGTGGTCATTGACCAGTTTATCTGCTCAGGGGAAGCTAAATGGTTGCGGATGAACGGGCTGGTATTGCTGTTGCCGCATGGATATGAAGGTCAGGGACCTGAACATTCATCTGCGCGCCTTGAAAGATATCTTCAGCTATGTGCCGAAGATAATATGCAGGTGGTGAACTGTTCGACACCAGCCAATTATTTCCATGCGCTAAGACGCCAGCTTCATCGTGATTTCCGCAAGCCGCTGATCGTCATGACGCCCAAATCTTTATTGCGGCATAAATCATGTGTATCTGATTTATCTGAAATGGCAGAGGGCACCTGTTTCCACCGTATTCTTGACGAAATAGATAAAAAGATTGCCAACAAGCAGGTAAAGCGGGTGGTGATGTGTTCTGGTAAGGTTTATTATGATTTGCTGGAAGAACGCGATAGAAAGGCGATTGACGATGTAAAGATTATTCGTCTTGAGCAAATTTATCCATTCCCGCATAAAACACTTGTAGAAATTCTGTCACAAACCAAAAAGGCAGAACTTGTCTGGTGTCAGGAAGAGCCTAAAAATATGGGAAGCTGGACATTTGTGCGTGACTATCTCGAAGCTGCAATGCAGGAAGCAGGGATGAGTACAAGCAGAGCCATCTATGCTGGCCGTAAAGAGGCTGCTTCGCCAGCCACAGGCTCAGCCGCGCGTCATAAACATGAACAAGAAGAACTGGTATCAGCTGCGCTAGCATCTGAAAAACAGGGAATTGCCGCCGAATAGGCAACATAACAGGATAAGGAAAAATTCATGAGCACAGAAATAAAAGTACCTGTTCTTGGTGAATCAGTCGTTGAAGCAACTGTCTCTCAATGGATGAAATCAAAGGGCGATGCTGTTCAGGCTGACGAGCCTATTGTTGAGCTGGAAACAGATAAGGTAACGCTTGAAGTGCCCTCACCTGTAGCTGGTGTGCTTGAAGATATTATTGCCGCCGAAGGCAGTACCGTTGGGGTAGATGCGTTGCTAGCGATTGTTGCAGAAGGCAAGGCTGCCTCCAAGCCTGCTAGCCAGACACCGAAAGCACCGGCACAGCCTGCACCTGCCGCACCCGCAACGCCCGCCCCTGCGCCAGCTGTTACTGCAAGTTCTGCTGCGGTTGCTTCTTTATCACCTGCGGTGCGTAAGCTGGTTGAAGAACATCAGCTAAATCCGGCAGCCATTCGCGGCACTGGTAAAGATGGCCGGCTTACCAAAGCAGATGTCAAATCGGCGATGGAAAATGGACAGGCGCGCAACACTGCACCTGCCAGTACAGCACCTGTTTCAGCGCCATCTATTGCCCGCTCAGATGATCCGCGTGAAGAACGTGTGCCCATGTCACGTCTGCGCCGTGTGATTGCATCACGTCTGAAAGACGCCCAGAACACAGCTGCCATGCTAACTACCTTTAACGAGGTAGATATGTCGGCGGTAATGGCCTTGCGGTCTGAATATAAGGACGAGTTCGAGAAAAATCATGGCGCGCGGCTTGGTTTTATGGGCTTTTTTGTGAAAGCGGTAATTACCGGACTAACAGAATTTCCAGCCGTCAATGCAGAAATTCATGGCGATGATATCATCTATAAGAATTTCTATAATATCGGCGTGGCAGTTGGCACGCCGCAAGGGCTGGTTGTGCCAGTGCTGAAAGATGCCCAGAATATGGGCCTTGCAGATATTGAAACAACCATTGGCGAATTTGGCCAGAAAGCAAGAGATGGCAAGCTTGGCCCTGCCGATATGGCAGGCGGCACCTTTACCATTTCAAATGGTGGCGTGTATGGCTCGCTTATGTCCACCCCTATTCTGAACCCGCCTCAAAGCGGCATTCTGGGGATGCATAAAATCCAGAAGCGGCCTGTTGCCATTGGCAATTCAGTTGAAATCAGGCCAATGATGTATCTGGCATTATCTTATGATCACAGAATCATTGACGGTCGGGAAGCTGTATCCTTTTTGGTAAGGGTAAAGGAATCAATTGAAGATCCACGCCGCCTGTTACTAGGTGTGTGATGCGGGTCTGATACTCACATTAGCCAGAACCGGATGAGGGATGCGATGAGCGAAACAACATTTGATCTGATCGTTATTGGCGGCGGGCCTGCGGGCTATGTCGGCGCTATCAGGGCAGCACAGCTAGGCATGAATGTCGCCTGTATTGACAAGCGCGCAACGCTTGGGGGCACGTGTCTTAATGTTGGATGTATCCCTTCAAAGGCATTATTGAATGCGTCCGAGAAATATGCGGATGCCATATCTGGTCATCTGGCCGGATTAGGGGTTACTTTCTCAAAGGTCGGGCTTGATCTGGATGCCATGATGTCGGCAAAGGATTCTGTTGTCACCAGCTTAACAGACGGGATTGATTTTCTGTTCCGCAAAAATAAAATCACCAGACTGACAGGCACGGCCAGCATTGTCGAAGCTGGCAAGGTCAATATCACAGATGGGCCGGACAAGGGCAGCTATCATGCTGACAGAATCATGATCGCCACCGGTTCAGAGCCTGCCAGCCTGCCAAATATCGATATTGACGAGAAAAAGATTGTATCTTCAACAGGTGCGCTGTCTTTGTCAAAACTGCCAAAAAAGATGGTAGTTATTGGGGCTGGCTATATCGGGCTTGAAATGGGCACCGTATGGTCACGACTGGGCACAGAAGTAGAAGTAGTAGAATTTCTGCCACGTATTTTGCCAGGCATGGATTCAGAAGTAGCTGCCAAATTCAAGGCCATGCTGGCAAAGCAGGGTCTGGCTTTCCATTTGAATACAGCCGTGAAATCTGCCAAAGCTGGCAAGTCGGGCGTAACACTAACTGTTGAAGATAACACATCAGGCGAGCTACGCGATATCAAATGCGATATTGCGCTGGTGGCTGTTGGCCGCACGCCAAATAGCCAGAATCTGGGACTGGAAGCGCTAGGGGTTGAGCTGACAGCAAAAGGCCAGATTGTGGTTGATGCTGATTTTGAAACAAATATCGAGGGCATTTTTGCAGTTGGCGATGTTATTGAAGGGCCAATGCTAGCACATAAAGCAGAAGAAGATGCGGTTGCTGCAGTTGAAATTATGGCTGGTCAGGCCGGACATGTGGATTATGATCTGGTGCCAGGTATTGTCTATACCGCCCCTGAAATTGCCACGCTTGGCGCGACAGAAGACAGGCTAAAAGAACAGAATATTGCGTATCACAAAGGGGTATTTCCCTTTCTTGCAAATAGCCGTGCCAAAGCTACCGGCCATACAGACGGATTTGTGAAAATTCTGGCAGATTCCAAAACAGACAAGGTGCTTGGATGCCATATTATCGGCCATGAAGCAGGCACGTTAATTCACGAAATTGCCACTGCGATGGCGTTTGGTGCGTCTTCTGAAGATATTGCCAGAACCTGTCATGGCCATCCGACCATGAATGAAGCGGTAAAAGAAGCTGCGTTGGCGGTTGACGGTCGGGCCATTCATATTTAACGCATGTCAGATATCTTGGCTATTTTGTGCGAGCGCGGGGATGAATATCTTCATGTAATGCGGCCAGCTTGGCGGTGTTGACATGGGTATATCGCTGGGTTGTTGACAGGCTTTCATGGCCAAGCAGTTGCTGGATAGCCCGCAAATCACCGCCATTTCCAAGCAATTCCGTTGCAAAGGCATGGCGCAGCGCATGCGGGGTGATATGGGCAGGCAGGTCAAGCGATATTCTAAGCTGTTCTACCAGCCTTTGTACTGCCCGCGCATTGAGTGGTGCGCCTCTGCTTGATCTAAACAGGGCTGCTTTGCCTTCAGGCTGAAACGGACAGCTTGCCGCCGCCTTATGCACCGCTTCGGCTACCACCGCCAGCACAGGCACATCTCTGTCTTTACTGCCTTTGCCTGTGATGGTTATCCACTCTCCAAGCGGCAGGTCTGAGGCCTGAAGTGACAAGGCTTCAGAAATACGAAGTCCAACACCATATAACAGCATCAGCACTGCAAAATCCCTGTCTTTCTGCCAGTCTGCGATAGGGCGTTTAAACACCGCCTCCAGCAATTGCTGCATATTCAGGCTATCGATTGTTTTGGGGATATGATGCGGCTGTTTCGGAGCTTTCATCCAGCTCATATCATCAATCTCAAACAGACCCCGTTTAATGCCAAACCGGTAGAAACTGCGCAGGCTCGAAATCCGTCTGGCAATGGTAGCGCGTGAATGCTGTTGTTGCTGTTCTGCCAGAAACTGGCGGAATATGGCACGTTTTGGGGGTACTAGCTCGGCATTATGGGTGACCAGAAAGTCACGATAAATATCGAAATCACGTTGATAGGCATCTAATGTGGGGGCTGAAAATCTGCGTTCTGCTTCAAGCCAGTTAACCCAAGCTTTCAGCCAGTGATGAGTTGTTGATTGTGACTGCGCTTTATATGTCATGCTATCCTGTTCGTTGCGCAACATCCTGGCTTTCCAGACAGGCAAGCAATGCCACCCCGACAATTTCAGCCAAATTAGTAAGCAATGTCTGCCCCTGATCTGGTGAAAAGCTAGTTTCATTCCGGCCTGCCAGAATAAGCACAGACCCTTTTACCGGCGGTAATAGCTGGTCTGGCAAGGCGATGGCGGCCATACTTGCTGACGGTGTTGAAAATAATCCGCTAGATTTTGCAGGGCCAAGATAAATCTGCTTTGCATCCAGAATTTCGGCAATTTTATCATCATCCAGTATCAGAAAGCCTGCTTCTTCTGCACCGGTAATGGCAGTTGATGATGGCATTACCAGCCGCGCACCAGCCAGTGAGAAAATAATAGGCAATTCTTCATCGACCATCTGGCCAAAGGCGGCGAGGTCCGTACAGGCCAGAAATCCCAGAGTTGCATGATGTAAAGCTTGCCAATGCGCCATATTCACACTTGCCGCCTCTATCAGGCTTTTATTTGCTTTTGACAAGCGGCGTGCTTCTTTTCTGGCCTGAGCAGCAATCCGGCCTGTCGCATCGATCAGTTTTCGTGCATGGGCAGGATAATGAACATCCAGAAATTCGGGATTATCTGCCAGATAATCCAGTACCTGCTGTTCTGTGACACAAGAAGGCTTGCTCATGGTTGTCGCCCTAATTTATCATCTTTGCTGATTATCTATTACCAGATTATATCTTGCAAGACTGGCTATAAAATTGATTGTCCTGTTTTCTGCCAGTCTGCCAGAAAGGCGTCCAGCCCTTTATCTGTAAGCGGATGTTTATAAAGCTGGCTTAGGATAGATGGCGGAATGGTGACCACATCTGCGCCGATAATGGCAGCATCTGTTACATGCTGGGTGCTTCTGACAGATGCTACCAGCACTTCTGTAGCAAAATCATAATTTGAATAAATGTCGATGATATCGCTGATTAGCCCCATACCATACTGACCAAGATCATCCAGCCGTCCGACAAATGGTGAGATAAAGCGTGCCCCTGCTTTGGCGGCCAGCAATGCCTGACCTGCGGTAAAACATAATGTCACATTTACCATGATGCCTTTGGCAGATAGCTCGGCACATAATTGTAGCCCATCAGGGGTAAGCGGCACTTTAATGGCAACATTATCGGCAATCGCTGACAGCACCTCTGCCTCTTTGCGCATGGTTGCCAGATCTGTGGCGGTTACTTCTGCGCTAACAGGGCCTGATACAATCTTGCAAATCTCGGCGATGGTCTGTTTAATATCCCGACCTGATTTGGCAATCAAAGAAGGGTTGGTGGTAACGCCATCAACCATCTGAGAGTCCAAAAGGGATGAAATCTGGTCTATATCTGCTGTATCAAGGAAAATTTTCATCTGTCTATCTCTTCATTGTTGTGGCTGTTATCTGAAGGCACAAGATTAACGCCCACAGATTTACCCTGATTGCGCCACATGTTACTGTGATGGCTCAGCCAAAGGCAACAGCAAAATATTCAATGTGATAGATTATTAACAGTGAACGAGTTGGCGATGTCATCTGGTTATCTTAAACTGTGTAACCTGATATGATGAATGATGAAAGGCCAGTTTGATAGCCCAATGACAGACAACTCACCCAATATAGCGCATCATAGACGATACCAGATTGCTGTACCTGTGCCGATAATGCGCGCAGATAAAACAATTTACGACTATCTGGCAGATGCTGAACTTCAGCTAATGCGCGGTGATATTGTGCTGGTGCCTCTGGGTAAACAACAGCTATGGGGGATTGTGATTGGTCTGCAAAGTCAGCCAAGCCTGCCAGATTCGCGGCTGAAAAAGATTATCTGCAAAGCAGATTTGCCGCCGGTCAATGATGTTAATCTGGCCTATCTTGAACAGCTTTCCAAATGGACGGTTGCACCGTTCGGGGCAGTGATGAAGCTGATGCTGAACTGTCCGCAAGCGCTGGTACCGCCGCCACAGGTAATGTTGTACCGGCTTGCAGATAACCATCAACACAAGATTGCCCAGACAGCGATTAACCTTACCGCCCAGCGTCAGCGACTGATTGATTTTATGGCATCAGCGCCAGCGATGAGCCTGTCTGATCTTGCTCGCGAATCAGCAACAGGCACATCTGTGATTTCTGCGTTGCGGAAGGCAGGTATCATTGTTGAGGTGGCCTCATATCCTGAGGCTGATTTGCCAAAAATAGAGCTATCTCATGCAGACAGGCTAATGCAGCAACTAACGCTGAACCATACCCAGCAATCAATCGCAGACAAGATTACTCCCTTTCTTAATAGCGGGTTTTCAGCCCATCTGATTGATGGCGTGCCAGGCGCAGGCAAGACAGAGCTATATTTCTGGCTGGTGGCCAGACAGGTAAAGTATGCGATTGAGAATCAGCAGAATAAATCAGCAGCTTCCAGCCCGTCAGGTGGGCAGATTATCATTATGCTGCCTGAAATTGTGCTTACAGCGGCATGGCAGGACAGATTTTCAAAATGGTTCGGAATCGCCCCGCTTATCTGGCATTCTTCTATGGCAATGCGCCAGCGTCGCAATATCTGGCGAAAAGCAATCAGGGGCGAGCCAATGGTCATTGCAGGGGCACGTTCGCTCCTGTCTCTTCCTTTTTCAGATTTAGGCATGATCATCGTGGATGAAGAACATGACAGCTCGTTCAAACAGGAAGATTTTGTCAGCTATCAGGCGCGGGATATGGCATTAATGCGGGCAAAATTGCACAATATACCAGTTCTGCTTGCCAGTGCGACTCCCTCGCTAGAAAGCTGGGTCAGGGCCTCTGGCGGGGGTGGAACGCCCCAAAAAGACTGGCATTACTGGCCATTATCCCACAGATTTGGAAAAAGCAAACTTCCGCAAGTTAAGCTGGTAGATTTGCGTCTAAACCGCCCTGAGGCAGGAAAATGGATATCCCCGCAAATTAAAGATAAAATCGCAAGCCAGCTTTTAGCCGGAAGACAAAGCCTGTTATTTCTTAATCGCAGAGGTTATGCCCCGATGACAGTCTGTAGCGGGTGCGGCTATCGTATCGCCTGTCATCAATGTGATTCGCTTCTGGTAACCCATCGTCTGGCTGGCAAACGTCAATGCCATATTTGCGGATATACAGAACAGCTTACCCCTCACTGTCCGGCATGTGATAGCCAAGATAGTCTGGTGGCTGTAGGGCCGGGTGTAGAACGGCTGGTTGAAGAGGCAAAGGCCGAATTTCCTGAGGCGCGTATCTGTATTTTATCTAGTGATTTTGTTTCACAGGCAGGTTCAGCTCAGCTTTTGCTAGACCAGATAATTGCCAATCAGGTAGATATTATTGTTGGCACACAGATGGCAGCCAAAGGCCATCATTTCCCGCATCTTGATTTTGTCGGGGTGATAGATGCCGATCTTGGGCTTGGCGGTGGTGATTTGCGCGCCGCCGAACGGACATATCAGCTATTATGGCAGGTGGCAGGCCGAAGTGGCAGAGAATCAGGGCTGGACGGTACGGTGCTAATTCAGACCTATCAGCCTGAACATCCGGTAATGCAGGCTTTGCAAAGTGGCGATACTGGGCAAAGTGGG
>Ga0181566_10004561_pt1 | contig 11249 bp, 20 predicted proteins | sample 101ome_15_FD_133762 | JGI IMG/M metagenome (GOLD analysis project Ga0181566, IMG submission 133762) | Coastal salt marsh microbial communities from the Groves Creek Marsh, Skidaway Island, Georgia - 101402AT metaG (megahit assembly) | ecosystem: Environmental > Aquatic > Marine > Intertidal... | reverse complement strand
GCCAAAGAAAATCTCATCCAGTTAGAAGATCAAGCTAAGGTTATAAGAAAACCATTGAGTGAAATAACTAATAAGTTAGAGGATTATGATGGTGAGAATCTTGATGATTTATTAGAAAGGCATCAAAAGGTAAGTTTTTCTATACAAAGTTCTGAACAGTATTTACAAAATGTAGAGAATCAACTTAGCACATATGAGGATAGATTATCTTTGTTAGAAGAAAAGAAGACAGTAATAAAAGATAATATAAATAGATATAATATCAACGAACATAATATCAAAATAAATAAGGATATACAAGAAAAAATAGATTTTCTTCGTAAAGAAGTAAATGAAACAGAGGAATATATAAAGAATAATATTGATAATGAGATAAACAGTAAGAATATAGAGTATGGTCAAACACATCAGCAGTTGATGGAACTATCTGAAACTATAGAGAAAGTAGAAAAGATAGAGAATAAATATAATACATATAACATACTTAAAAACGCTTTGTCTAATAATGGAATTCCTTTGTTGATTATGAGTAAGGTTATTCCTATAATAAATGAAGAGATTAGAAAGATATTAGCTAAGATATCTAATTTTGATGTTATGATAGAAGTTGATTCTATAGAACAAGACTTACACATATTTATTGAAGATAATATTTCTAAGAGAAAAGTCGAGTTAGGTAGTGGTATGGAAAAGACAGTAGCTGCTTTAGCTATTAGAGCGGCTTTAGCTAATATATCATTATTACCAATATGTAATCTATTTATTGTTGATGAGGGTTTTGGAACATTAGACGCAGAGAACTTAATAGAAATAAATGAATTACTTCAATATTTGAAGACAAGATTTAATAATGTTATGATAATAAGTCATATTGATGTAATGAAAGACGTTACAGATAATATAATATCAATAGAAAAAGATGAGTATGGATACTCTAGCATAAGGATAGAATAATGGATATATCTACTATAGGTAATATAATAACTGGTGGAGTTTTTAAAGATGTAGGTCTTAAAGTTTTAGACACAATTATTGGAAGATTTCCAGAAAAGATGAGTGATGAGGATCGTCATCAGGCTGAAATTGAAGTTATGAAAATAGTGAATGAAAAAGAAATTGAAGCCTTAAAACAATGGAATGAGCAAGAAAGAAACTTTCAAAAATTTATCACAGATATGGAAGGAACATCTGCTGATTTAAAACAAATGCCAATAATTGGCAGAGCTATACTTTTTCTTAGAGGTGCTTTTAGACCACTTATGGCTTTTGGCATAGCTTATACAGATTTACAAGTTTTTTCTGGTGGGTGGAATTTGCAAGAAGTTGGAGGAGCACAAGCAGATCAGGTTTGGAGTTTGTTGTATGTTATAAATTTTTTGGTTATAGGTTTTTACTTTGGTGAACGAGCTTTAAGAAATTTGCAACCATTAATAGAAAAAATGATGGATAGAGTTATTGGTGGAGAAAAAAAATGAGCATAATTGATAATTTTTTTAAGATATCTAAAAAAATTAAAATAATAGCTTCTAATGAAATGAGACTTGAAGTTGTAAGATATTCATCAACAGATGAATCAACAATAGGTGCTTTATTTGATGTAACAAAAGAAAGAAAGTTTTTGTGTTATACATTAGAAGACGCACCACAAATAGAAAAAATACCCGGCAGAACAAGAATACCAGCTGGAACTTATGATATGAGATTAAGATCAGAAGGTGGTTTTCATAGAAAATATACTTTAAGGTTTGGTAAGAGTTTTCACAAGGGTATGTTACATATACAAGATGTTCCTAATTTTAAGTGGATATTAGTTCATTGTGGTAATACACAAGAAGATACATCTGGTTGTTTGTTATTAGGTGATGTATCTTATAATAACACAATTAAGAATGGATTAATAAGTCAATCAGAATCTGCTTATCATAGAATATATCCTATTTTAGCTGATCATCTGATAAAAGATGGTATAATTACCATAACATATGTAGATTATGATAATAATTAACATATTTATTAATATAGTATTTTATTAATTATAGGAGTTTTAAAATGAATTTACAATCTTTTGATCAAATAAAACTACAAAGCCTTGATGTAGTTGGTTTATCTGCCACTGGTGATGATGGTTTTGGTGTTGTTAATACGCAAAGAACATTGCCTATAGAGGTGGCTGGTCGCCCTTTTTCTGTTATTTTTAAATCAAATGATGAAGCTGGTGCACCAACATCATTTCCCGCAACTATTAATTACACAATACAGGTAAACAATAGCAGATATCTTGATCCAACAATTCAAAGAGCTTTTCACCCATCTCAGTTAGGTATACAAAGTGTTTATGAAAAAGCTTATAATAATGGTTTGTTAGATATTGAACCTTCAAATCTAGATTCAACCTTTAACGCTAATTGGGTTGATTTAAGTGGTGGGTTAGATCCAACAACCGTTTCCTTTTATTCTAGTGGAATGGCTGGTGATTATGGTTTTAGATATATAAGAGTTGTTAGTAATGTTCCTATGACATCAAATGAAAAGATTTTTGTTTATTATGGTGGTTTGGATCATATGGGTAAGTAAAAAAATAAGAAAGCAGGTTTAATTGAGTGAATTAGAGTCAAATCCTTTAGGTTTACCTACCAAAACTACAAAAAAGTGGAAGGTAGATGAAAATACTAAGGTAAAAGAAGAAAGAAGAGTGTTGTTCCCTAATTTTTGCCCACATATCAGAAACGATACCAATAAGAAGTGTGGAAACTTCATGCGAAATTGGGATCAAGTGTTTTATGATGACTATGATATGTGTGAAGAGTGTTATTTAAGAGAAAAACCTAAAAAAACAGTTGAAAAATGAGAATATTTTTATTATATTTATAAAATAATGTTGGATTCCCCAAAGAACCAATAAAAAACAAGCCACTCATAAGAGGGCATTAAAATTTATCCAAATAAGGAGAATTATTATGAATAAAGTAATTGTAAGTGATCCATTTGCAGGTTCAAACGTTTTTAACAATGTGGAAGCATTATTTGATTCTATGTTGAGAGATACTTTTAACACGGTGAATAGATCACCTATTGGCACTACCTTAAAAAAGGTTTCGTATCCAAAGGTAGATATTAGAGACACACATGACGCTGTTTATATTGACGCTACGGTCCCCGGATTGAAGAGTGAAGATATAAACATTGATTTTGATGATGGTTTTCTCAAAGTGTCTGCAGATAAGCAGGGTGATGTAGATGGCGAGTTTGTTCATAGAGAAATCCATCGCTCTTCATTCTCAAGATGGTTTCCTGTTGATGTAAAGGTTTTTGATGTAGAACAGATTAGTGCAAACATTGAAGATGGTATTCTAACAATTGTTGTTCCTAAGAAAGAGGAAGCAAAGAAGCCATTACCAAGAAAAATTGAAGTAAAATAAAAATTTAATATTGGATTGGGGAATCCAACTATATCGGAGAAAATTAAGATGATGATGGTAAATCCAGAGGTATACACAAACTCACCTAATAGAGTAGAAGAAGATCAATCAGTTCAAAGCGCAATAGAGGTGATAGCTAATTATGTAGAAAAAGTTCCAGAAACAAACGCGAAATTTGCTGATGACTTACTTATGTTAAGCACTACAGTTGTTAGTAAGATTTCTGACGCTAATCAAGCGCAGATAGATTTTGAACAACAAATGGCTGAATTATCAAAATTAATTGTAAGGGATCTAAAAGATAACGGTTATTCAAGTGCAAGACTTACAATGATTAATGTTGATGTTAACCCCGGCATGTATAGATATGCTGGAAGTGGCACACAAAACAGACAAGCTATGTATACTGCAGTAGCTACGTTTCAAATTTTTGTTTAAAGAAAAGAGGACTAATGGTAGATGATTTAAATCTTCAATTTAGAGATGGTGAAGAAAGAGAAAAGATTAAGAAATTATTTATGACTCCACCTTCTATTAATGAAGAGAGACCAACAATTGTTTTTTCAACCCCTTCTGAAACAGGGACTAGTTATTTTAGGTTATTTGAACCTATGAGAGCAATGTATAAAAAGTTTTCTGATGAAGCTAATTTTGTTTATACAGAAAAATTACAACCAGAGCATGTAGATATGGCAGATTGTATTTTAATGCATCGTTGTGGTGAACTTCATTCTAAATATTTAAATGTTGCAAGAATGTGGCCCAAGACAGAGGTCCGGCCATTAGTTATACATGATGTAGACGATAATGAGTTCAATCTTCCAGCAACTCATCCGATGAAGGAGTTATGGGAACAGGCTGGTAAGGATAAGATGAGTGTTCATTCTTTAAAGTATAGTGATTACATAACAACTACTACACCCAAATTAAAAGAAACTTTTAATAATTTTAATCAAAATGTTAGTGTTTTTCCAAATAAATTTGATTGGAATTTACATCAATGGAATTTAGATAAAGAGCAAGTAAGAAGAGAAATGTTGGAAGAATGGTTTCCAACTGATGATAAAATTATTATTGGTTGGGCTGGATTAACATCTCATTATGCGGATATTGAAAAGATGGCTCCAATACTTAAAGTTATTCACGATAGATATCCTAATACTCACTTTATCATTGCCGGTTTAGCTTTAAAGGATTCAAATGTAAAGGTTGAGATGGTTAATGGTAAGAAAACCTTTAAAGAGGTTGATGTAGAAGATGAATCAAAAACATATAGTGGTAGAGTAAAAGCTCTTTTTAATAGATTTGATCAGAAAAGAGTTAAGTTTTTTAAGGCTCTTCCATTAGAAGAATATGGTAAGTTTTATAGTTTGTTTGATATTAGTATGGCTTATATTGAGCATAATACTTTTAACTCTTGTAAGTCAGAAATTAAAGTTGTTGAATCTTTAAGGTATGGTTGCCCAACTATATATTCAAATTTTGGTGGGTATAGAGATTTTTCACAATCTTTGCCAAGTAGTCTTGATAATAAGGGATTTTATCTAAAGGATAACAGTAGGCAGAAGTGGGTAAATGCTCTTGCAAATTGTATTGATAACTTGGATGAATCAAAAAAACATGCTCTTGCTTTAAGAGATTATGTAAGTGATATTTATAATATTGACAACTCTATTGAAGATCATTTTTATTTCATAAGAGAAAAGATAGAAGAACATAGAGAAAAACAAGTTAATAACGCAGCAAGGTATATGGAAATATAGTATGGAAGAAAAACAAAACATATTAGGTGATGAATATGAGGTTTTAAGTTCTGGTAAGGTTATAAAGGGAGATTACTGGTATATACTTGATGGTAAGAAAACACTTATCTTAAATCTCCCCAATACCATTAACGAAAATGACATAGAAGAAATACTCTCAGATTATAAGAAACTTCAGTGGGGTAAATTTTATAATCCTTTTAAAAAGAGAACATATGTTGTTGTTAGGGAATATAATATAAATAAGTTAGAATCTAGTTTGTTTAATATTACGGAGACTTAGTTTTGGATAACAAAGATTTAGAATTAAAAAAAATAGCTGAGGACATATATGTTGATTGTCTTAATGAGTTATTATACGAACAAGTTGGCGATGCAAAGATTTTATTTGGGCCACTAGTAAGAAAATTAAGAAGAGTCAATGGGTCTTTAAAGGTTGTTCGTAAAAGAAAGAAGAAACTTCCTTTGTCATTAAGAAATATAACTAAAGCAGCTGCTCGTAGAAGAGCAAGAAGGTCAGCTATAAATAGAAAAGCCAAACAAAAGCTAATCAGTAAGAAAGCTCAAAGAACTACCAAAAAAGGTAGAAGAATGGGTCTTTATAAAAACAAGTAGGTGATTTTATGACATATTCAACAGATACATTAATATGTGGCGTTTGTAAAGGTAAAAAGATTATAGTAAATGAATCTACTAAGAAGAATGAACTTTGTCCGAAATGTCAAGGACAAGGTAATCTAAATGAATCTTTAGGTCAGAAAAGTAAGACACTACTAAGAGGATAAGGGCCAGAAATGGCATCGACTGGTGTTGGATTTATTAGACGCATGGCGGAGAAGATGCTTGGCTCCGTTATCAAAGTATCAAAACAATAACTGACGAAACTCAGGAATATCGTTTAGCCGCTTAGAGCTAAACCACTCAGTAACAAAATTTATTCTTTTGATAGTTACATAAGAGTGTCATTATAAAAGAAGCATTGTCGATTATGTGAGTAGTAACTAACCATGTATATCGGGTAATAATGAAGATAGACAGGACATAGGTTCAACTCCTATCTGGTCCACCATTTTTTACATCATGTTGTATTTTCCTCAAGTCCACCTATATTTATTATAGGAGGATGAAGTATGAAAATGATAACAGTACAATGTGATTTTTGTGGTAAAGAGTTTGAAAGACAACTCAAAGAGTATAATAGACAGCAGGTAAAAAGAGGAAGACCTGCTTATTGTAGTCAAGGATGTGCCACTAAAAAGTGCCATGAAAAAGGTAGTTATAAACAGCTATGGACAAGTGAAACAAATCCAAAAGGTTATTATAGAAAAGATGAGTTTTCTCCTTATAGAGAAACACTTAGAAGAGCGAAAAGAAGGAAACACGAAGTTGATGTTGACCTACAATATCTGAAAGAGGTTTATGAAGCACAAGAGGGAAAGTGTATTTATACTGGGGTAGATATAGAGTTACCAGATGGAAAAAAATCTAATCCTCTTATCACCGCATCTCTTGATAGAATAGATAGTAAAAAAGGTTATGTAAAAGGCAATGTGCAGTTTATTAGTGTGATTTGTAATCACGCTAAAAATGACTTAACACACGAAGAGATGATAAGCTGGATTGATTCTTTGAGAAGATAGGTCCACCAAAATAATAGAGATAAAATTATGGCGTTTGTAAATAGCACAACAAATAGAAGTAGCCGAGGCTCTACTGGTGTAGTTGGTTTCAATAATAAAGACGGTGATTACACGCAGGCAATGGCTGTTGTAAATGGCAACAATGAGTTTGTCGATATGACTTCTGATTCTTTCGGCCGACTAAGGACATCTCATCTATATCCTATGTTTGAAACAAACACAAGATACGATATAGATCCTACTCTGTGGACAACTATTGGTACTGTTGGGGCTGCAACCACCATCGTTGATAAAGCCGCTGCTGCTATAGTTTTAAACTCTGGAAATATTGAAAATGATCAAGCTGGCTTGAGAAGTTTGAAAAATTTTAGATATCAAGCAGGCAAAAGTCAACTAATAATGCAAACTGTTTCTATTATAGATCCAGACGCAGTATCGTGCAGAAGAGAGTGGGGGTATTATGATGAAGATGACGGTCTTTTCTGGACTATAGATGATAATGGAGTTTTCGGAGTGTCTTTGAGAGATAGAGGTGTCACCACCTTTGTTGCTCAAACAGATTTCAATAGAGATAAGTTAGATGGCACTGGATCTAGTGGTTTTAGTATTGACTTAACAAAGGCTAATATATATGGCATCAGCTTTCAATATTTGGGAGTTGGAATTGCTAAATTATTTGTTTATGATGAAAAAGGTAGTATTATAACAGCGCACGTATTTGAAAACGCAAATAAAAATGTGTATAGTTATATGTCAACTGCTGTTTTGCCTTTGTCTTACCTTTGTAGAGTTGTTGGTCCGAACGGCACCAATGGAGGCATGAATGTTTTATGTGCTACTGTCAATTCAGAAGCTGGCGCTGATCCTGTTTACTCTATTGTAAAGTCAGCAGATACAGGTGCTTTCATATCAGAAGCTGGTGGAACAGAAAAATCAATACTTACTATACAAGCAAAAGATAATATAGAAAACCCAGCCGCTTCCGGTCCTGTAAAGAATAAAGTAGAAGTTGTACCAAAATCATTATCTGTAGCTGTTGAAGGTCAAGCGGCCATAGTCAGAGTTAGAAAGAACTCCACATTAGCTTCTGCTGTTTTTGTATCAGCTGGCGATGAATCTTCTGTAAATATTGACAAAACAGATGTAGCGGCAACTGATGGTGAATTGTTAGCGACCTATGTCATAAATAAAGACACATCAAAAACAATTGATATTTATCCTACAATTTTTGCAACTAATAGAAATTCTATAACCAAAAATAATGCGGGTGATAAAGAATCTATAACAATAACAATAGCAAAAGCTACTGGTGGATCTGCTGGCGCTAATACTGATGTGTTGGCCTCACTTACTTGGGCGGAGATAAGGTAATGAGTGTAATAATGGTATTAGATAATGAATTTGGTGGTAGACGCAGATCCAGATCTAAATCTATTGAGATACCAGATCGTTATATAGGTGAAGTAAGGCAGAGAGAAGAAAGAAATAAAGAAAACGACTTTGACATTAGGGGCGTAATGGATTTTATAAACGAAAAGGAATAGTTATGTTAGTTTGTGGTGTATGTAAAGGTAAAAAAATCGTAGATGGGCACGGCGGTAGACCAAAGATATGCCCTAAATGCAATGGGACAGGCAATCTAGATGAAGAAATAGTAGAGGGTAAAGAAAATAAAAAACCTAAGCAGGTTCTAAATGGATAAGCCTTTTGTGAAGATATTCACTAGCTCTTCTTTATCCATGCTCCAAGATCAAATAGAAGGTTGGATGGAAGAAAATAAAGTAAAGTCAGTTTCGTCAGTTAGCACCATTGAAGAATCAAAGAGCGGTTACGCTCAATATATTTCAACTATTTGTGGAGTGTTAAATAATGAGTAAGGTTATTTCTGTTATCCCATATTTTGAAACCCCCATACATTATAATGGTAACATATCTATAGATAAAAAAAATCTAGAAGCTTATTTTATGTACACCATAGAAAGCCTGCAACAAATTTCTGATACCATATTGGTTGGTTTCACCAATAAACTAACTATGGAAAATATTTGGCATAAACATATAGCCAAGTTGCAGCCTCTTATATTCTCTAACATAGAAGATGTTTTTCTCCCCTCATCAATGCTTGGTTTTATGAAGCAAGAAAATTTTCCTTACGAATATGATTATGTCTTTTATAATGAACCAGACCAAATAGTAAATGTAAAAGATTTTGATAAAATAATTTCTGCTATAGGTGAAGAAAAAAATATATATATCTCTCCTCACAGATTAGAGCCTTTACCATTAGCTAACATTCAGAAAAGAAAGAAGTATTCTGAAGGGTATTATGAAAAACAAATAGAATGGTGGCGTGCTACTAAAGTGGCTCGACAAAACCATGTTTATATTCATACTAATATATCACCTCAGCCCGTTGAATGGGATGATTACTATATAAAGAATGAAGACGAGTATTCTGCTTTTAGTGGTAGTTGGGTTTGTCACAAAGAATTGCTTGATAAAGTAAAATTAACTTTTGCTAAAGATTTTTCTACTTCTTATGCTGGTGGTCAAGACATATTTCACACAGAAGATTCGATTAGTCTTAAAACAAAAGACCCAGAAAATTTCTTTGTGGATAGAGTTTCTGCTTGGGAATTAAACGCTTACTTTCTTTAGTTTATATTTATATGAAGAAAGAAAGGGGCGTGTGTTTTGAAGCTATCGGATATATTAGAAGCTATACTGGAGCGTAAATGGGGTAAGGCTCAAGGTAGAGATTACTCAAAGGAAAAGAAATACAATGATACTCCAAAAGCCCGCAAGTATCGTGCCGAACTCAATAAGTACAACAGAGACAAAAAAACTTATGGTAACGGCGACGGAAAAGACGCTTCGCATAAGGGTGGCAAAATCTCAGGCTTTGAGAAATCATCTACCAACAAGGGACGAAGAGAAAAGAGTAGAAAAAAGGGATATAAGGGGAAAAAATAATGCCTCTAACTACACAAGAAAGCATAGGACTGGGTGTAGGTATTTTGAATGTGTGGCATGAGCATGTAAATGCTCACACGCTACGACAAATGAATATGGTTGTGAATCAGTATGTAGATAATAGAATAGTTGCATACATAATAAAAGAATCAGAGCAGTTCAGCATTAGAGTTACAGATATTGACGAGTATAAAACAAAAAGCAAAATAATCACGGAGCTTGACTAATGGCGTTTTCAAAGACCAAAATAAAAAAATATATCAAGATTTTAAACGAATCACTTGATGAATCTGATAAGGATGAATATCAAGAAAAGTTTAAAAAAGTTATGAAAAAGTATGGCATCACTAGTATCAAGGATTTGCCAGCAGACAAGAAAGATGACTTCTTTAACGATGTTGATAAGATGCACATCTCTGACAAAGAAGAGATGAAAGAAGGTTGTGGAAAAAAAGGTTGCGATTGTCCTGCAGGATGTGATTGTGGCCCCGACTCTAAGTGCGGATGTGATGGCGCTAAAGAACCAGTAAATGAAGCTAAGTATACTATGAAGAATGGTAAGGTTCATATTTCAAAAGCTGAGTTTAGAAAAGTGCATAAGGACTACAAGAAGACCACAAAGGGTAAAGAGATGATGATGGTCAATGACCCCAAGAGTGGTGAGTCTCGTTTAGCTCCTGTAGTTTTTGAAGGTAGAAATCCAAAGATTACTCGCAAAGAGATGGAAGAAGTAAAAATGTTTACTGAAAAGAATACACCCACTGACAAGAAAAAGTGGGCGGCTTCTGTAGCAGCAGCTAAGAAGAAATTCAAAGTATACCCATCAGCTTATGCTAACGCTTGGGCAGCTAAAAATTACAAAGAAAAGGGTGGTACTTGGCGATCAGCTAAGGGCTGAGGTTGATAATTTTTTTGCCGTGAGCAATTTAAAAAAGAGAAATATAAATGAAATTATCAGATGTAATGAAAGAATCCACAGCAGATACTTTGCGTAGGATGGAACAGTTAGTAAGAGATGGTATGGGCCTCAAAAGTTTGAAGAAGATAGAACATATGCAAAAGGGAAAGATTTTGATATATGTTTTTTCAAACCCAAAAGAAGGTAAACTATTAGCTAAATCATTAAAGAAAAAAGGTAAACTTATGAAGACACAAAAAGTTGGCGATAATTTTGCTGTCTTTATGGACAATAAATGAAAGAGAAAAGAAATGAATTACGACCAAACAATATCACTAAAGGAAGCTTTTGATAAGTTTATTACAAACGGCAACAAAGAAATCATAACCGAAGCCGAAGAAGTTACTATGGATCAGCTTGAAAAGAAAGATCAAGCTACAGCCAAGAAAATTCAACGTGTGCTTGGTATGGGACAACCCGACGCTATTTGGGATGGAATACATGGTAAGATTGTTTATTTTCAAGCCCAAACTTATAGTGCCAACAAACACACTGG
>Ga0181566_10004555_pt1 | contig 11252 bp, 9 predicted proteins | sample 101ome_15_FD_133762 | JGI IMG/M metagenome (GOLD analysis project Ga0181566, IMG submission 133762) | Coastal salt marsh microbial communities from the Groves Creek Marsh, Skidaway Island, Georgia - 101402AT metaG (megahit assembly) | ecosystem: Environmental > Aquatic > Marine > Intertidal zone... | reverse complement strand
TTTATGCCACAGCATTATAGATTGCTAGACATGCTTATAGAGCGTGGACTCAAACCGAGACTGACATACAACAGCAACGCAACACGCCTAAGTCTAAAAGGCAAACACATCAAAGACTACTGGAAACATTTTGATAATATCTTTTATTGTGTGAGTCTTGATCAAGTGGGTCCTAAAGCAGAGTATACACGCAACGGACAAACTTGGGATACAGTATACAACAACTTGTGTTGGATACGTGACAACTTTGAACAAGGCTACGACAAAGGTGTAGTAATACAACCTAACCCGACTATTAGTGTATTAAACATTATGGACCTGCGTAGAATTATAAACTTCTTGTTTGATAACGGTTTAGCAACAGACTACGATATCAACATGAACAACTTGTTAGTAGGTCCTGAGTGGCTAAGTTGCACTATACTACCTAAACATTTAAAACAACTAGCACAAGAAAATTTAGAACTGCTAAAAGAAGATGTTGACCGTAGAAAAATGTATCCACAACGCAGAGAGTTCTTGCATTCTGCAATAGATAATGTTATAGTATACATGAATGATCGTGACGACACACATCTTATTCCTAAATTCAAAGAAGAGATGCAAAAGTTAGATTTAAAGCGTGGAGAAAACTTTACAATGGTCTTTCCTGAATTAAAGGATTTATATGTCTAAAGACAGTAAAACATTTTGTATGATGCCTTGGGTGCATATGCATCTGTGGCCTGCTGGCTATACATATCCTTGCTGCATGGCAGATCCTGATTTGCCAATTGGCAACACACAAACACAAAGTTTGCAGGATATTTGGAATGGTCCTGAAATGCGTCAAATACGCATGAATATGCTACAAGATAAAAAATCTCCCGAGTGTAGACGTTGTTATGAATTAGAAGAAAACGGTATGTGGACTCTACGTAAGAGTTCAAATGAAAATTTCAAACACCATCGTGAACGTGTATACGAAACCAGTGACGACGGCAGTGCAGGTGATGTAAACATGGCGTATATGGATATACGTTTTAGCAACTTGTGCAACTTAAAATGTCGTAGTTGTGGGCCACAGTTTAGCAGCAGTTGGTTTGAAGATCACAAACAAATTTACGGCGATTTGCCTCATAAAAAAATACTGCAAGTGCGTGATGAAATGTTGAGTTTCATGGACGAGCTTGATCCACTGTTGGCCAGTGTAGAACGTGTTTACTGGGCCGGTGGCGAACCACTTATTACCAAAGAACATTATGATATTCTCGACAAGTGGATTGCAATGGGCAAACGTAATGTTAAGATGGATTACACAACTAACTTCACACAAATGTATTACAAGCGTAAAACAGCATTTGAATATTGGAACAGTTTTGAACATGTAAGAGTAGCAGCAAGTTTAGATGCTAATCATGCTAGAGGTGAGTACCTACGCAAAAACATGGTATGGTCACAGGTTGTACAAAATCGTAGAGATATGATTGAACAGTGTCCGCATGTTTATTTTGAAATTACACCAACAGTAAGTATATACAATGTTTTCAATCTACCTGACTTCCACAAAGAATGGATTGAAGAAGGGTTGTTAGAACCTCAAAATATACGTATCAACATATTGCTTGATCCAACATACATGAGATTGAGTTTGCTGCCACCTTGGTTGAAAGATCAAGTACGTTTCAAATATCTCGAACACTTAAAATATCTAGATCAATTTGAAAATATAGACAGTGTTAAAAACGACTACGAAAGCATTTTAAAATTCTTAAACAATGATCACAGTGAAGAATTAAAAATGTTTTTGTTTAAAACAGAACGCATAGACAATTTAAGAAAAGAAAACTGGAGAGAGGTATTTCCAGAATTACAGGACCTAGCATGACACAAAAAAAGTTTCATGATTACAAAGATCCAAACAGAGTAGCACCTGAGCGTCCTACAGGTACATTAGCAGAGGACAAACACACTGCTACTCTTGCTGTTATACAAAAGTACAGCAAGCCTATTCAAAAAGGTCTTGACGACTTAACCATTGAGTATGACGTTAATAGACGTACAAGAGTGTGTTATGTGTTATGTCCAGAATGGGATCCAAGTTTTCCTCCTTATAACACTGCTAAAATGGCTAGTGCTACAAAACGTGCAGGTTATGCAGTAAAAAGTTTTGATGTTAACGTAGCAACATATTATGCATATAAAAACAAGCCATGGAACATAGACTTTGATCCATGGGATCCGTTACGTGATTGGCATTGGGAAGGTGTTCAATACTATCAAGACATACACCCTAATCTTGAACCACTGTTAGAACATTATGTACACAAGATATTAGAGTTTGATCCACATGTTGTAGGATTTACATTGTACTATTGCAATGAAGAACCTACACGCTGGATGGCAAAACTACTTAAAAAATTAAAACCTGAAATTAAAATTGTAGTAGGCGGTCCTAGTACACACCGCAGTTATTATCACGGCGATCCTATATTTGATTTTGTAGTCAATGGCGAAGGCGAAAAGCCTATGCTAAATTTGCTACAAGCAATAGAAAATCAGTTACCTGTAGAGTACACCGATGAATTAAAAACAAAGTTTATTAGACAACCTGAAAATCAGCGTTACAATCTAAGCACACTGCCGATGCCAGATTACAGTGACTTTGAATTTCACAAGTACAAGTTTCCAAACGGAGCATTGTGCGAAATATCACGTGGCTGCATTGCTAAATGCACATTTTGTGAAGAAACACACTTTTGGAAGTATAGACAACGCACAGCATTGAGTACGTTAGACGAAGTAGAACACATGTACTATGAATACGGTACTAACGTGTTTTGGTTTATTGACAGTCTTGTGAACGGTAATCTAAACGAGTTGCGTGGTTTTGTAAAAGGTGTTGCAGCCAAAGAACTAGATATACATTGGACAGGTTATGCACGTTGCGACGGACGTATGGATGCAGAATACTTCTGTGATCTAAAAGCAGGCGGGTGTGAAGTACTCAACTACGGTATTGAATCAGGCAGTCAACCTGTGTTAGACTTAATGGACAAAAAAGTCACAGTAGAAGAAATGGAAGCCAACTTCCGTGACGGACACGCTGCTGGTGTAGATGCCATGACAAACTGGATTGTAGGATTTCCTAACGAAGGTCCGCATGAGTTTGAAGATACACTAACATTCTTGTATCGTATGCGTAACTATGGATTAATTGCTATTAGTCAAGGCACAGGATTTAGTGTAGGCGTAGATACTATTGTAGGACAAAACTTTGATAAGTTTAACTTAGCACCGTATTATTACTATGATCACTGGATTACCAAAGACTTTGGTATGAGCATTGCACACAAACTTATACGCATGAAATGTTTTAGTATTTTTACAGACTTTCTTAAAACAGAAAAGCCATGCAGTAAACCTACAAGACACAATTTAGCAAAGTATCATTATGATATAGAGTTTGACACACCAGGTGTCGAACACAACATTGATTATGATTACAAAGACATTGATTACAAAATAATCAAACCAGGTATTAGCACGTTTGCAGATAATCTAGTAAATGAAATTTGGCCGTTCTTGCATATTATGTGGAAGGCATATGGCGGATATAAATTAAACCTGCGTTTCCGTAAAGATTGGGAATATGCAGAATGGGGTGCAAGAAATGCTGCACCTCTTGATGCAGATTATATATTTGAAATTGATGCAGACGGAAATTGGAGTGCTGACTTTAAATGGGACTATCAACAAGATAAGACTAAAACACAATGGGAAGATAAATTTTGGGTAACTCCAGAAAATCAAGTTCTATGCAGTCCTGATACTTGGGATAAAGTTTGGGCTTTAATGGATTTTACTAGAGATAATAGTAATGCAGCAGTGCGTTCACGTAAACTTGCTTGGAAAGGCACTGATAAAGCAAAAAAAGATCCATTTAATGCACACAATCCTGTTGAGTTTGCAAAGCAAGGTTTAGAATACGTTACAATTAGAGAGTTAGATTTCAGTTTTAATTATGACTGGAAAGGTAAAGGAAAGTGGAACCGATGAGCAATACATATTGCGTATATCCTTTTATTAACGTACACACAAACACAGATGGTAGATGCAAATTGTGCTGCCATGTATACGGAGAAGATTATATTCAAGTAGACGGCAAAGATGCTGTACTAGGTAAAACTGATTGGAAGAATATTTGGGACGGCAAATACATGTCAGATGTACGTGCCAAAATGATTGCAGGTATGCCTGTTAAAGAATGCGGTCGCTGCTACGAGCACGAAGAAAAAGGTTTACAAAGTAGTAGACAGTGGGCTAATGAAAATTATTCTGCACCAGTGTTGCATAGCAATCCTACTCACCTGGAACTTAGGCTTGGTAATCACTGCAACTTGAAGTGCAACAGTTGTTGGAGTGTTAGCAGCGACAACATATACAAAGAACGAAAAAAGATTCTTGCAAACGAAAGTGTGCCTAAGTGGTTAGAGGATCAATGGCAGCATGAAATTAAAAGCGTAGAAGCACATGACTGGGCTTGGTATGAAACACAACAGTTTAGAGACTTCGTAGACAGCGTAGCACCTACGCTAGAACGCTTGTATTTGACAGGTGGTGAACCTACACTTATCCAAGCCAATCAATACGTGTTAGACAAGCTCGTTGAGGCAAATAACAGCAAATGTCACGTAGCTTGGACAACCAACATGACAACATGGCCTGAAGGATTTTATGATAAACTAGGGTTTTTTGAAACCAGTGAAATACAGATGAGCATTGACGGTTATGGTGATCATAACATGTACATACGCTATCCCACAGATTGGAACAAACTAGAAGAAAACTTTGCTAAGGCAATGACACTACCAGATAGTGTGCAGCTAAAGATTTATTTTGTTTATCAAGCATGGAACGTATTTGATGTTAAGCCGTTGATTGAATGGTTAGAAACTCGACAAGGCAATAGACGTGTAGACTTTGTTCCTATATTTTTAGAACACCCTGATCAAATACATAGTTGTGTATGGCCAGACTTGCTTAAACTAAAAATCATAGACGAACTACGTAGTATAAACACTATACGTCATCAAGATCCTGTCCAAAGAATAATTAACTACACACTTAATAGCAATAAATACTCAAAAGAAAATATGAAACGTATGGAGCAGTTTATCAATATCAATGATAAGTATCGCAAATACTCATTTGCAAATTTGTTCCCAAGATTAAATCAAGTACTGGAAATTGAATGCAGGACATAAAAGCAATTATCCCAGCAAAGGATAAATGGGTAAGTTTAGTTTGGCAAGTTAACGATTGGTGTAATTTTCGTTGCACCTATTGTTCAGAATGGAACTGGGCAGGACGTAATAGAAACGACCAAGACATTCCGTTAATTGTTAATACGCTAGAGCGTATAATTAAACATTATCAAGATAAAGGTTATAGATATTTTAAACTGTATCTAAGTGGCGGTGAACCTAGTTTTTGGAAAGGTGTAATTCCTGTAGTTACACGTTTTAGAGAACTAGTAGAATGGCCAGGCAGTTGTGTAGGCATCAACACAAACTTTAGTAAGCCGTTGAGTTGGTGGGAAGAAAATCATCACTTGTTTGATGATGTTGTAGCAAGTTATCATGCTGAGTGGACCAAAGACGACAAGTACATGGAAGTCTACAAATTCTTACAAGATAAGAAAAACTATTTGTGTTCACGTATTATGATGCATCACAATCATTTCCAACAGTGCGTTGACTTTGGTAATAGAATCAAAGAAGAATGTGATAACTATCATATTGAATACGCACCTGTGTATGATGAACTACGTCCTAGCACAGATCCTTATCACTATGAAGAACAGTGGCAAATGGATTTCTTTAAAACACACAGCACAGAACGCAATCAAACTATACCAATACAAAAACAAGCTAACTATGCTTGGGCAAAAGTTTGGTACGAAGATGATACTATAGAAGCAATTGACACTAATGCTATTATTACAGAAGGCAAGAACTTCTTCAAAGGTTGGTTGTGTAACATACACGAAAGTTTGCACATACACCCTAACGGACGTATCCAAGCTGCTAGTTGCGGTGTAGGACCAATTGTAGGTAACATTGTCACAGGCGAGTTTTACAGTGACCTAGCAGAAGGTGTTTGGTGTCCTAAGAACCACTGCCATTGTGCAGCAGACTTTAACATAAGCAAAGCAAGGCCAGAGTATGCAGAACGAATCAAATAAACTACCAGGCAACTTTTGTTTTTATGCGATGCAAGGATACAGTACGCATTCGCATGGACGTACAAGACCTTGTTGTTTTAGTAGAGTGGGTACAAACGAGTATATGCCCAGCGTCAAAATAGATGACATATACGAGTGGCAGCATCACAATAATCACAACAGTGAAAACATAACACAGTTTATCAATGACGCCGCAATTAAAAATATACGTGCAGGGTTGATAAAGGGTGAAAAGCCTGAAGGTTGTAAAAGTTGTTTCCAACTAGAAGATCAAGGCATACGCAGTTTTAGACAAACGTTTAATGAAATCTATGCAGACGACATTGACACTAGTTTACAACACTTAAACGAAGACGGACACTTAGATCCACAAGCATTAACATACTTGGATATAAGTTTGGGTAATGTATGTAACCTAAAGTGTCGTAGCTGCAATCCTTGGGCAAGTCATAGATGGATTGAAGAAGGGCCAACTGTGCCACACACAGATTGGGATAAAACAGCATATCATATTGCACGAGCAAGCAGTGTTAACCCTTGGTTTATACAAGCATTTGAAAGTGGCTTCTTTGATGAAGTATTGCCAAACATTAGAGTAATTAACTTTATCGGCGGTGAACCTCTAGTAGTAGACGAACATTACACTTGGCTTGAACACATTATTGAACAAGGTTGGAGCAAAAACATTGAATTGCACTACAACACAAATGCTACAACTATACCAGATAGACTATTAGACATTTGGGATAAGTTTAGAGGCGTGGTACTAAGTCTTAGTATTGATGCAGTAGGCGACTTAGCATACTATGTACGTTATCCAAGTAAATGGCGAGTAGTAGAACGCAATGTTGCTAAACTAGCAGAGTTTAGTCGTACACGTACAGGCGTTAAAGTGCATACACACATTACTCTTAGTATGCTAAACATACACGACTTACCAAACTTGTTAGAATGGTGTAAGAAGCAGTATGACACTTGGTACTATGAATGGGAATGGGGTAATCACGGATATCAAAATTGCTTGCCACACTTTAACATAGTAGAACACCCACGTTACTTGCATATGTGTAATTTGCCTGATGAACGCAAGGAACTTATGTATACAATGTTAGAAGAACAGTATGAAAAGTTCAAAGGTGCAGGCTTGCCAGAATGGGAACAGTGGGCAGTTGACAACATACGCAATCTAAAAAATATTATCAGTCAGCCACAAAACGAAGGTGATTGGCAAATATTCATTGATAATACTAGAGCTAGTGATCGATTCCGCAATGTTAATATTGTAGATTACATTCCTTGGATGGTTGACTTTATTTAATAGTTCGTATATACTATGTTTAAACTGTTAATAGAAGGTTACCTATGCGTACACAACCACAAACTATTATTCGTAATCTAGAAGAAAACAATAGTCGACTAGAAAAAGAAAAGATTCTGCAAGTAGCAGCCGACGAAGGCTTGCCAGAGTTCTTTGACGGTTTACGTATGGCACTTGATCCGCTTGTTACGTTTGGTGTTAAGCAAGTGCCTGAAGCAACAGAAGATGGACAAGGCTTGCCAGCCAATGCTTTTGCAGAACTTGCCAGACAACTACAGCATCGTGAACTTACAGGACACGCTGCTCGTGACGCTATACAATTAGCAATGGATGTTGCTACACAAGAGCAATGGAATGATTGGTACCGTCGTATCCTTATCAAAGACCTACGTTGCGGTGTAAGTGAAAAAACTGTAAACAAAGTAGTACCAGGGACTGTTCCAATTTTCGCCTGTCAGCTTGCACATGATAGTGCTAACCACGAAAAGAAAATGACAGGTAAGAAACAAATTGAAGTTAAACTAGATGGTGTGCGTGTACTGGTTGTTATTCATGACACCGAAGGTAAAAAAATTGAAATGTTTAGCCGCAACGGAAAACAGTTCCACAACTTTGATCACATCATTGAAGATATTCGTGCAGTATTGCAAGAGTATCCAGCACCGTATCCTATTGTACTAGATGGCGAGGTAATGAGTGCTAACTTCCAAGACCTAATGAAACAGGTACATCGTAAGGATAATGTAAACGCAACAGATGCAATTCTACATTTGTTTGATACTATTCCTCTAGGATGTTTTAAAAATGGATCATGGGATAAGCCACAAAGCTATCGTAGTCTGCTAGTAAATCATTGGGTGCGTGATCATGCAGAGCGTTTACAGTACGTACAAGCACTTGATTGGGAAACTGTAGACTTGGATACACCCGAAGGCGAAAAACGCTTTGTAGAGCTTAATAAAGCGGCTGTAGACGGTGGTTACGAAGGTGTAATGATCAAAGACGTTGATGCACCCTACGAGTGCAAACGTAGTCATGCTTGGCTCAAAGCAAAACCGTTTATTGAAGTTACATTGGAGGTAGTAGAAGTTGAAGAAGGCACTGGTAGGAATGAAGGACGTCTTGGTGCAATCGTTTGTGAAGGGATCGATGACGGAAAAAGTATTCGCGTTAATGTGGGTAGTGGCTTCACTGATTCTCATAGGGACGAGTATTGGAATGGTCGCAATGATCTTATCGGCAATCTAGTAGAGGTACGAGCAGATGCTGTTACTCAAAATCAAGATGGCACTTACAGCCTACGCTTTCCACGCTTTAAGACATTTAGGGGTTTTGAAATTGGCGAGAAAATTTGACATTCCAAAAACCTTTGAGATTGACAGTGAGATTGCCGATCGTCTTGCTACTCAAAGTCTCAAGCAGCACTACAACTATACTGTAGAAGACTTGGATGACTTTGTACTACACCAAAAAGGTCATCCAGATGACTATGATCGCAACCTCAAACTCAAACACGCTCTCGAAATAGTTCTTGACTATTACGGCGTTTGACTATATAGTTAAACAAACCTAAGGAGTGGCACATGGCAAAAACAACTACACCCCGTAAGAAAAAAACAATAAGAGCAGTACGCCGCGGCGGCGGCATGATTGGACTTATGCCTACCAATAAATGGGAAGCAGCAAAACACTTTGTCCATTACGAGGTTGAATCCAAGGAGTGGCTAAGTGTTATTAAAAACTACATTAAGAAAAATTACGACAAGAAGACTGTTGCTAATATTAACAAGTTACCAGATTGGAAGATTGGTGGGAAGAGTCATTGGACTTGTACGGTGGCATGTTTAGAAGCAGCACCTGAAATTGTACCTGATGCGTACAAAGAAGGTATTGTAAAGTGGATTAACGAACTTGCTGAAGAAGGTGCAGCAGTAGTTGAAGAAAAGAAAGCAGAAGAAAAAGCCAAAAAGAATGTGTATGTTCCTAGTATTCAAGAACGTATTGCAGAGCAAGCAAAAGAAGCTTGTGATGAAATTGAAGAATGGCTAGATGTCTTTGTTAGTGATAAAAAGAAATTTGATCCAAAAGGTTTTGATTTTACAAAACACTTTACACTTAAAAAAGTTACACAAGCTCACGCTCGTAAAATCAAAGGATATTATCAAAGTGAATACGAAGAAGCACAGTTGATTCAGAAGTTACCTACTCCTGGTGAAATCAATCGTATCAAAGATGAACGTGAAAAAGACATGGCACAACAGTTGCGTGAAGGATACAGTCATCTTACCAAAGCAGATGCTAAAGCATATCTCGAAGCATTAGAGCGTCTTATGGGTGCATGTGATGTTGTAATTGAATCAAGCAAGGCAACACGTAAACCACGTGCTAAAAAGGCACCAAGCAAAGAAAAACTTATTGCTAAACTCAAGTACAAGGACAAGGATGATAAACTACAGTTGGTTAGTGTTAATCCGCTTGAACTGCTTGAAGCAACTGAAGTTTGGGTATACAACACCAAAACACGCAAACTAGGAAAGTATATTGCAGACGAAATGCAAAAAATTATGAATGTAAAAGGTACTGGACTAGTAGGATATGATGAACACAAGAGTATTCAAAAGACTCTACGCAAGCCTGAAGAAACTCTCAAAGAGTTTAAGAAAGCAGGTAAAGTTAAACTACGCACTTTCCTAGACGATATTAAGACCACAGACATTAAGTTAAATGGACGTTTAAATAGTGATACTATTATTCTAAAATGCGTTCACTAAATAATGTATGGGGAATGAAAAGTATAATTTAAAAAAAGCAAAACGCATAGAAAAACAAGTTGAACGTTGGGATTTATTTGCAAAAATGGCCCCAACGATTTTTTTGTTTGTTTGTTTTTTACTATTAATTAACGGAACAAACTTTGGTACTGTATTTTTTATAGGTATGGTATGCTTTTCGTTGACCGCAGTTACTTGGTGGTTTTGGACAATTTTTAGTATTCGTTACTTGGTTAAGTTATTTTATAAAGCATCAAACGACTTGATAGAAACCAGCGAAGAATTAAAGTCAATTAGGAAAGAGTATTTCGATGAAAAAATTAATAGCAGCAAATCTAATTAGTGGACTGAGTTTAGTTACATTAATAGTGTTCGGAGTTCAATATCTTATTTTTAAGAACACTCCTGTGTATGAAGATTACAAAATTGAGATTATCAACAATCCTATTACAGGCAACGACGACATTCAATTTGCTATGGTAGGTAGAAAACTATTAGAATGTCAAGCAACGAATGTCTATGGTGTTGCATACGGCAAAGACAAAGAAATAAGGCTTGACCAGTATACCAAAGCATATACTAGAGGTATTAAACCAGGCGAAACAGTAACCAATGCCTGGAGTTATCGAAAACCAAAAGAATTGACAACTGGTATATATCATGTTACTATGTATGGAGATTGGAATTGTAGATTTTGGATTTTCCGTGAAACCACAACACGTTCATATGATAACATCTTACTTGTTGTTAAATGATAAGTATATGCAGAGGACTAAACAGGGATCGACCCTCTTAAAATATTCCGCCCCCTCAACCAACGAGGTAAAATATGGCTTATTACAGCACTAAAACTTACGGGCACAACATTGGACTAAGTGCCTGCTTCAGACAACCTAATGCAGATCATTCACATTGTAGTTTGCTGCATGGTTATAGT
>Ga0181566_10004554_pt1 | contig 11252 bp, 12 predicted proteins | sample 101ome_15_FD_133762 | JGI IMG/M metagenome (GOLD analysis project Ga0181566, IMG submission 133762) | Coastal salt marsh microbial communities from the Groves Creek Marsh, Skidaway Island, Georgia - 101402AT metaG (megahit assembly) | ecosystem: Environmental > Aquatic > Marine > Intertidal... | reverse complement strand
CCAGCGGGCACTGACCAGCAGGGACGCAGAGAAGTATGTGGATGGCGAGGACGAGGTCATTGAGTACGAGACACTGATCAATGACGTGGCACTGCTACGCAACCAATGGCTGGGCATCATGAAGGGATTTGAATCCAAGAACTTCATGCTGGGACACATAGTCAGGCTACGTGCCGCCGGCATGGAAGACATACAGGTATAATGGCTACTACCATCGCACTCGAAAGCCACGCACATGCCAGACTGGTGTTGGACCATCTCGAACAGTACAACGACTTCATGGAAAGCATATCAACGGTGTGCGACATGGGTGCGGGCGAGGGACTGGATGCGGAATGGTGGGCCACACGTGAGGTAGAGGACGAGTCAGGCAGGCATATTCCATTGGACATCAAGGTCACCGCACTGGACATTCAGGACCAGATGGCCGTTGAACACCAGCACATAAAATCAATCACGGCCAACTTCGAGGACAGCCGGTTGGAGGAAGGGCAGTTCGATGTCATATGGTGCCATGACAGTTTCCAGTACGCATTGGATCCCATCAACACCCTGAAGCACTGGTGGCATCTGACCAGAGACAACGGCATGCTGTGCCTACAGGTACAACAGACCACCAACATCAAACACAACCAACAGACATTTTACCAACACAGCGGAGTGTACCATCACCACACCTTGGTGAATCTCATACACATGCTGGCTCTCAACGGATGGGACTGCCGTGATGCACACTTCTGGAAGAAGATGAATGATCCCTGGATCAAGTGCGTGGTGTACAAGACCAAGCACCAGCCCATGGACGCCAGACACACCACCTGGTATGAACTGGCAGAGACTGAACTGTTGCCGGAATCGGCAGTGTCCAGCATCAACAAGTGGGGTCACCTGCGACAACAGGACCTGCAGTTGAGTTGGCTGGATGGATCACTGGAGGCCTTTTTCACCCACTGATAAACCACGCAGATAAATATTGGCATGGAAAAAGTAGAAACCATACCAGTATTCATAGGATATGATCCACGTGAAGCCATAGCGTTCCACACCTGCGTCAACTCCATCATAAGACATGCCACGCAACCAGTGAGCATACGTCCGCTGGCACTGAACCTGCTGTCGGGCTACAGGGAGACGCACACCGACGGATCAAACCATTTCATATACTCAAGGTTCCTGGTACCATACATGTCAGGATTCACGGGACGTGCCATATTCATCGACGGTGACATGATAGTCAAGGCAGACATCGCACAGCTCTGGCAGTTGGCCGATACCTTGGGAGACTTTGACGTGGCAGTGGTCAAGCACGACTACAAGACCAAGATGCCCATCAAGTACCTGGGTGCCAAGAACGAGGACTATCCCAGGAAGAACTGGTCCAGCGTGATGCTGTTCAACTGCATGGCGGATGCCTGCAGGAAACTGTTGCCCGAATACATACAGAACACCACCGGAGCCCATCTACACAGGTTCCACTGGACGTCCGATGACAGGGTGGCCGAACTGCCCCGGGAATGGAACTGGCTGGCAGAGGAGTATGATGACAACCCGCAGGCCAAACTGGTACACTACACACTGGGCACACCATGTTTCCACGAATTCGCCGACACCGGTATGGCCAACGACTGGCACCAGGAGAAACTGTTCACTGAGTACTGCCAACAACGCATTGACCTACTCGATGACGGCAAGCACTGACATACTCTGCATCGAACGCAAGTTCAAGGACCGACCGGCCAAAGACAACATGGGCAGTTTCATCACGAACTTCGCACGTGGCTGTGGTGGCAGGATAACCAGTTGGGAAGAATCCAAATTTGAAAGCAATGATTTCGTGCTGTGGGGTGCTGGCATGATCAAGGCAGTCAAGCACGCAGAGGCACAGGGCAACAACTACTACTACATAGACAACGGCTACTTCGGCAACTACCCCAGCAAGAAATATTTCCGCATCATCCGTAACGCCACGCATGACACCAGGCCCATAATTGACAGGCCCGATGACAGATTGCTGGCCACTGGAGTGCGTGCAAAACCTTTTAAGAGGGGGTCTAGGATCATTGTAGCGCCGCCTAGTCCAAAGAGTTTCACGCTGTGGGACATAGACCAGCCCACGTGGATAAAAAACACGGTTGAGGAGCTCAAAAAGCACACGGACAGGCCCATATCCATACGTGAGAAACGCAGTCGCAAGGATAGATTGCACAACGACACCATACAGGAAGATCTGGCCAACGACTGCCATTGCCTGGTCACATACAATTCAGTGGCGGCAGTGGAGGCACTGATAGAAGGCAGGCCAGTGATCACGCTGGGACCAAACGCGGCCACTCACCTGGCCTCGCATGCACTGAGCGAAGTGGAGCACATCAGGATACCCACGGATCAGGAACGTGAACGCTGGATGAGGCATCTGGCCTACAGCCAGTTCACGCACCAGGAAATGATCAACGGCACGGCCTGGGAGATACTGAATGGCCAATAGGATCATACTGGGCCATGACGAGATAGCACACCATCTCACATGGATGGCCTATCGCAGATATTTCAAGAAGGGACCGCAACTGTGGAAGAACGTCAACAAGATATATTATGACGTGGTCAGGCCCGAGCCCAAGTATGAGCTGGGCAGTGATGAGTTCCATGCCAGACTGCACAAGTGTGTACGCAAGGACGTGGAACGCTGGGTAGCATGGGTCAAGTACATCAAGAAGAATTTCCAACAGCTCAGCCACATGATCGAGGACAACATTCCGAGATACACCAAGCAGGTGGGACAGGGCAATGCCGAGCTGGGACAGAGGGCCATAGTCAGGCACATGCTACGTGGCATCAGTCCGGGCTACAGCAAGACACTGGGCAAGTTGCTGTTGCCGGATGCCCGGTTCATGTATCCACAGGACTATCCCAAGGAGGGAGTGGACAGCATAGAGGACATGTTCATACGCAACATCCTGCACAATGAACACATCGTCAAGGACAGGTTGAAGGGACGCAAGAAGTTCTGGTTCGTCGACTCGGGGTACACCAATTTCATACACGGGGGCAACAAGCGTTTCCACAGATTGGTGCGTAATGACATACACCACGGTGGCATGTCCAAGATATTCCCTGCCAACAGATTGAAGTTCTTTGACAGTTTCCCCAGGCCATGGCGCCGGGATGGTGACACCATAATGGTCATCGAACCCAGTAGCACACAGAGACAGTTGCATGACATAGACATATCGCAATGGCGCAAGCAGGTGATCGCAAAGTTGCGGAAACGCACCAACATGACCATCGTGTTCAGGGAGAAGCAGGGCACACGCAAGACCAGGACCAGCCTGTATGATGACCTGTTGGACAATCCGGACGTACACTGCGTGGTGCATTACAATTCCAATGCCGGAGTCGAGGCCATATGGGCAGGCGTGCCGGTGATCACACTGGGCAGGCACATCACCCAACCCGTCAGCAGGCACAGACTGGAAGACGTCAACGAGCTGTACAGGGGCGGACTGGGCGAATGGCTGTGTTATCTGAGCTACTGCCAGTTTGAGTTCGGAGAGCTCATCAATGGCCGTGCCATCAAGATCATGAGGCATTACCATGAAGTTTGACGTGGTGGTATATTTTTCCAGCCTACCTCGCATCGCGGACCACGACCGCAAGGTACAGATCATGCGTGCCTTCAGTGCAGGTTGCAAGAGTTTGGGACTGCGTGTTTTGGACCAGACCGAGCTCAACGTGGTGGATTGCCGTCTGGCAGTCATGATAGGTTGGGTGGGACAGACGTTCAAGGGACCACACATACATCTGCGTAATGACGTGATCAACAACCAGAAAGCCAAGGGCACGCATGTCATGCCCATAGATGGATCATGCTTCAAGTTTGCCGATCCCACTTCCAGGTACGTGAGATACAGCCTGGACGGAGTGTTCTACAACCAGCATGAATATGCCAACAAGAATTCAACGCAACACAAGTGGAACCAGATCAGGCACGATCTCAGGATGCCCAAGTTGCAACCATACAGGACAGAGGGCAAACACATACTGATCTGCCTGCAACGTGATGGCGGATGGAACATGAAGGGAGAGGATCTCGGACGCTGGCTGGTGATGACGGTTAAGCGTATCAGGTCAGTGAGCAACAGGCCGATACTGGTGAGACCACACCCCAAGAGACCCATGAAGGAGTCAGTGGCCAGGGTGCTGAAACATCCACAGGTGTATGAGTCAGTCAAGGGTAGCACATTGGATGCCGACCTGGAAGGGGCATGGGCCGCGGTGTTCTACAATTCCAGCAGTTCAGTGGCCGCCGTGCTCAAGGGCGTGCCCGTGTTCGTAACGGACAATGACGCAGTGACATGGGACGTGGCCAATCATGACGTCAAGGACATACAGAATCCTGGGTTACCCGACAGGGAACAATGGTTATGGGATCTGGCCGCCTGCCACTGGAGCGATGAAGAGCTCAGGCAGGGACTGGTGTATCAACATTTCAAAAGTTATCTAAAATCCTAGTATCACGTCGTTCCTGACACGTGCCAGCTCACGGGCTCCCCAACTGACCAATAGGTCGTAGGCCTGGCCATCATCAACGATGCCCACGTCCTTGTGGAACTTCTGTTCTATGACGATGATGGGTCGGAACTGCTTGATGGTGCGTTCGGCACCCTGCAGGATGTTGTGTTCATATCCCTCGCAGTCTATCTTGATGTAGTCGATCTCATCATGCTCCAGGTCATCCAGGCGATGCATGGGTATCTGTCCTGATCCCTTGGTGTCCGGATTGACATGGCTGTGTCCAGTGTTCTCCTCCGTGATGATCATGTCTATCATGGTGCTCTCCTTGCCCAATGCACATGACTCTATGTGGAGATTGAAATAGGGCACGTTCTTCTGCAGGCACTCACGGAAGTCAGCCACTGGCTCATATGCGATGACCCTGCGGAATGTCTTGCACATGTCCAGTGCCCACAGTCCCACGTTGGCTCCGATGTCCAGCGCCACTCCCTTGTTGGCCACGAACCCAAATGATTTCTTCCTGACGGGTTCCTGGTATACCGGGCGGTTGCCCTTGGCTATGTTCTTGTCCAGCATCTCCGCGAAGTGCGTGTCGTAGTCCGGAAACCAAAATCCGTGTTTCTGATACATTATGCCTTGTTCCTTATGTTGTTCCAGTATGGATGATTTTCGTGCGTGACTATGTCTCTCGCCGTGCTGTGGCCCTCCTGCTTGCGTTTTCCCTTCACATGGTCCATGTACCTACCTATCACTGAATTGATGAATGGATGTCCGGCAAAACCCTTGAGATCTGGATTGGGATTGAGGTTGTACACCCTATTGCCGTCCAGGTATTTCTTCAACAGCTCACCCCACACGTAACTGTCATGCCATTCTCTGAGATCAAATATGCGATCCTGTTCATACTGTGCCACGAACTCGTTAATGAATTGGCGTGTGTTGGCGTGTCGCATGTTGTAGCCCTTCCAGCCACACTCGGGATGGTATTTCCTGCCCCTGCCCAGATAGGTCAGCATGTAGTCGCCTTCGGGATATGCCTGTGCGAAAAATCGTCGATCGATGTTGGTGTGCGTGAGAGTGTCAGCGTCACACCAGGTCAGCCAGTCAGTGTCTATGTTGTTGGCCGCATGTTTCTCCGCAAATGGTTTCCAGCAGAATCTCACGGCATCCCAACGGAACTGCTTGTTGGGTTGGTATACCTCTGGTGGTCCTGCCCGGCCATGTGCCAGTGGATTGTCCTTGTGCCTCTCCAGGAACTCAACCAGGTTGGGGTTGGCCTCCAGAGTGTCAATGAAATGCACGTTGCCCTTGGTCCGGGTGGGATTGCAGTTTTCCGTGTAGACCACCAGTTCCACGTCATCGGGCCAACGCTGTTCAAAGGTGTCGATCATCCTCTGTCCATACTGTCGCATGCCCTGTTCATGGAATGTGGTTATTAAGGTGTGCTTCACTGATCTGGATAAATTATTATGTCAGCATATTTAGCCACCATGAAAACGCTCGCATATTTTCCCAACCACATCGCACTCAACGGTGCACCAGTGATGGAGGCCTTCCTACAGGGTGCCCGTCGCGGGTTCGACTGCAGGCCATCCGACATGGATGCCGACGTGGCAGTGATATGGAGTTGCCTGTGGAACGGCAGGATGTTGCCCAACAAGCAGATATACGAACACTTCCGACATGACGGACGGCCAGTGATCATCATCGAGGTGGGTGCGTTGCGACGCAACGTGACCTGGAAGATAGCGGTCAACCACATCACCACCGAGGGACACTATGGACACACTGAGCACCTGGATTGGGACAGGCCAAAGAAGTTGGGACTGTCGTTGTCACACAGGAGCTCAGACAACGGACGGATACTGATAGCGGGCCAGCACCACAGGAGCCTGCAACTGCAACACCTGACATCACAGGAACATTGGATCAACGAGCAGATAGGCATCATACGCACACAGACCGACAGGGAGATAGTGGTGCGTAGCCATCCCAGGTCACCATTGCACATGCCCAGCCAGAGACCCAGGAAGATCGCGGGCACCTATGATGACTTTGACTTTGATGCCCAGTACCACGCCGTGGTCAACTATTCCAGTGGCCCGGCCATACAGAGTGCCATGCAGGGCACACCGGTCATAACCAGCCAGTACAGCCTGGCACATGCAATAAGTAATGACATCAATCGCATAAATGAATTGGAGAACAGGGCCAACCAGCAATGGCTGACAGAGATCAGCCACACGGAATATCTAGTAGAAGAGATAGCACGTGGCACATGGTTGGACAGGTTGCAAACATGGGTTTGAACAAGGCCACCAGAAAGCACTACGAACAGCACGGCATACACTGTGGCTGTGTGATACACGGAGAATACTATCCATGGGAATACGTGGAGAAGTTGTATTCGTCATTGCAGAGGCATTTCAGTTATCCCATACACATGCACGTGTGGACGGAGAAGGCACGTGACGTGCCCAAGCACTTCATCAAGCATGAGCTACGTGACCTCAAGGTCAAGGGACCCAAGAGGGGTTGGTGGTACAAGATGCAGTTGTTCAATCCCAAGGCCTACAAGGGCAGGTTGTTCTACTTTGACCTGGACGTGGTGATAGTCAGCAACCTGGACTGGATGTTGCACCTGAGCGAGGACAAGTTCTGGGCGGTGCGTGATTTCCGCTACCTGTTCCGCAAGAGCAAGAGCTGGAACTTCAACAGCTCGGTCATGGTTTTCAACACGGACGAGTGGCGGGGACTGTGGAAGAAGTTCAAGCAGGCCAGCGACTACTACATGCGACAGTTCAACGGTGACCAGGACTTCGTGAATGCCGAGGTGCCCATCAACCGCAAGGCCTTCCTGGACTGGAACAAGATCAAGAGCTTCAGATGGCAGGTGCAGGACGGTGGCATAGACTTCGTGTACCGCACATATCCCAACAAGGGCAAGCCCAGGGACCACATCTTCCATGATCTCAGCATAGTGATATTCCATGGACTGCCCAATCCGCACGAAATAACCGACGATGAGGTCAAGAGACACTGGCGATAGGTGATAAATAAAAGTAGAATTTACTAGGAGATTTCTCAAATGGCAAACAGAACATTCAGAGTATACGGACAGGCCTACGCAGAATCCGGCGACGTGTCGGTGGTGATGTCCGTGAACGGCACACAGGTTTTCAGTGGCAACGTGAGCGATTCCAGCACCGTGCGTAATGGTACGGCACCTACCACGGAAAATCATTTATGGTCCTGGGATCTGGACGAGGACACTCTGGGAGACCTCACGGTGAGCATCACTGCCACGGGCGGTGAGCTGTGCTTGGGACCCATGGATTGTAACCGGGTCAAGACCGGACAGATCATTCCACCTAGTTGGTTTGAAACCAACATCGAACCTTACTTTCCGGACAACGTGTCAGCGGAAAACCAACAATACATAGCGACCCAACTGGGCACAGCGATAGGTGCAGATCTACATGCCGCACTGACGGCAGGCACCAAGACTGGAGCACTGACTGATGCAGAAGCAGACGCCCTCACCGCGGCCAACCGGGTAACTGACAACACCACATACAGGAGACAGCAGGAGATCAGAGAATCAGTGCAGATCAACGGCGCGGACATAGGTTGGACCACGGATGCTGAAAAAGAGAGCAACTGGCCCATACTGTCGGACGGTGACGTGCTCACATACACCTGGAAAGACTTCGATCCAGACAATGAGTGGTATCCTGAGTAATAGCACATAGCCAGAGAAATACACGATCAACCCTGCCCAGAGCAGGGTTTTTTGTGGCTTTTTTGCCACAAAAATTCCACTTGACCAAAAAATCAGAATACCATATAATATAGTTAATTCAATCATTTATGGGGTAATGTATGGTAGCGAACACAATCCAATTCAACAAGGCCGAGACGGACGAGCAGATCATCGCACGCATTGGTCGTAGGTTCGAGGTGCTGGACGACATGACCAAGGCCTGTATCAACGGCGACGTCAGGGCCATGATAGTGGTGGGCCCGCCGGGAGTGGGCAAGTCATACGGCGTGGAACAACAGTTGGAAAAGGCAGGCATATACAGCGAGCTGGGTAGCAGGCCCAAGCCATATGACGTGGTCAAGGGTGCCATGTCGGCCATCGGACTGTATTGCAAACTGTTCAATTACAAGGAAAAGGACAACGTGTTGGTGTTTGATGACTGTGATTCCGTGTTACAGGATGAGCTGTCTCTGAACATACTCAAGGCCGCTCTTGATTCCAAGAAGTCACGCAAGATATGTTGGAACACCGACTCATACAAACTACGCAACGAGGGTGTGCCTGAGTCCTTTGAATTCCAGGGCAGTGCCATCTTCATCACCAACATCAAGTTCGAGCATGTCAAGAGCAAGAAGTTGCAGGACCATCTGGAGGCGGTGCAGTCACGTTGCCATTACCTGGATCTCACACTGGACAGCAACAGGGACAAACTGTTACGCATCAAGCAGATAGCCAGGACGGGTGCATTGTACCAGGAGCATGGGTTTGATGATGCTGGCGTGGAGGAGCAGTTGCAGTTCCTGGACGACCACCAGGACAGGTTGAACGAACTGAGCCTGCGTATGGCACTCAAGGTTGCTGATCTCAGGAAGGTGTCTGACCACAACTGGAGAGACATAGCAGAAATGACCTGTATGAAACGCAGATAATTTGGCTAAATTGATTTGACAAAAGGCCTGCTTCACAGTATAATTATATTATATGAAGCAGGCTTTATTACATGTGCTTGACGAAGTCAACGTCAAGATCGAAGGACTGGACCTAGACGTCCGTAAGAAATTATCAGACACATTCAAGTTCGAGGTGCCGGGAGCCCGATACATGCCAGCGGTCAGACTGGGCCGATGGGATGGCAAGGTAGGCTTCTTCCAGTTGGGAGGATCCACCTACATCAACCTACTGGCAGACATACTGCCCATCCTGGAGCAGTACAACTATGACGTGGACCTCGAGGACTACCGAGACTACCAACGCAGTTATGACCTGGAGCCGGTCAACGAGGACAGTTATTCCGATTACATATGGCCACCGGGACATCCACAGGAGGGCCAACAGATCAAATTGAGAGATTACCAAGTGGAGGTCATCAACAAGTTCCTGGACAATCCACAGTGCCTGCAGGAGATAGCCACGGGTGCGGGCAAGACCCTATGCACGGCAGTGCTGAGCCACAGGTGTGAGGCACACGGACGCACCATAGTGATAGTGCCCAACAAGAGCCTGGTCACACAGACCGAGGCCGACTACGTGAACATGGGACTGGACGTGGGAGTGTTCTTCGGCGATCGCAAGGAGTTCGGCAAGACGCACACCATATGCACGTGGCAGTCACTCAACGTGTTGCTCAAGAAGACACGTGCCAAGGACGTGGACATCACCATAGGTGAGTTCCTGCATGACGTGGTATGCGTGATGGTGGACGAGGTACACATGGCCAAGGCCGATGCACTCAAGACACTGCTGACTGGACCCATGAGCCGGGTGCCCATACGTTGGGGACTGACCGGTACCATACCCAAGGAAGAATACGAGAGGATGAGCCTGCGTTGTAGCATAGGAGACGTGGTGGGCAGACTGAGTGCCAACGAACTGCAACAGGAGGGAGTGCTGGCCAACTGCCATGTCAACGTGTTGCAACTGGTGGACCATGCGGAGTACAGGTCATACCAGGAAGAACTCAGGTACCTGCTGGAGACTGAGGAACGCATGTCATATGTGGCCCAGCTCATAGACAAGGTGAGGCACACTGGCAACACACTGGTGCTGGTGGACAGGATAGCACCGGGCAAGCATTTGACGGAACTGGTTCCGGATGCGGTGTTCGTGTCAGGATCCACCAAGGCCAAGGCACGCAAGGAAGAATATGATGAGGTCGCGGATGCCAGTGACAAGGTCATCGTCGCCACCTATGGAGTAGCCGCGGTGGGCATCAACATACCTCGCATCTTCAATCTGGTGCTGATAGAACCGGGCAAGAGTTTCGTCAGGGTGATACAGAGCATCGGACGGGGTATCAGGAAAGCCGAGGACAAGGACTTCGTGCAGATCTGGGACATCACTTCAACATGCAAGTTCGCCAAGAGGCACCTTACCAAACGCAAGGCATTTTATAGAGAGGCAAACTACCCTTTCGAGGTAGAAAAGATTGAATGGAAATAACGATTGACAGGCACGATTACGTCACGTATAATAGGAGTAACATGCAGATACTAACATTGGACAACGTGAAATACGATCTCGACACACTACCCGAGGAAGTTGATGACATGCGTTTCAACATCTTGGACAACTCAGATCCAAGCAACCCGGACTATCACTGGATACCACTGATATTCCTGGAGTCATTCAACTCACCCGCACTGGTGTTGAAGATAGGAGAACACAAGATCAGGATGCCAGTTGACTGGAGCATACTGATAGGAGAGCCCGACGTGGGCGACCTGGAGGTGCTACCACTCACCAGCATCAATGATCGGGGATTCAAGGCATTCCAGTTCAACTCATTGACTGACTTCCGTCCCAGTTTCCTACCCATAGAGATAGTGGACGTGTACCAGGACGTGAGTTGGTATTCGCCCAAACTGAAGAATGGGCAGTTGCTGGCAGTACCACTGAACGAGGGAGCCAAGCCCGAGTGCTGTTACTTCGTCAAGGACATCAGCCGTAACTGTGAGATAGTCAACTACACGCTGTCATT
>Ga0181566_10004553_pt1 | contig 11252 bp, 11 predicted proteins | sample 101ome_15_FD_133762 | JGI IMG/M metagenome (GOLD analysis project Ga0181566, IMG submission 133762) | Coastal salt marsh microbial communities from the Groves Creek Marsh, Skidaway Island, Georgia - 101402AT metaG (megahit assembly) | ecosystem: Environmental > Aquatic > Marine > Intertidal... | reverse complement strand
GGCGCCAGGTCGGCGTCGCTGCCCGCGGGCAGCGGACGGCTGTCCGGCAACGGCTCGGAGAGCCGCCCGAACCCGTCGAGAATGGCGAGGGGCGGCAAGGGCCGGGCGGCGATGCTGTCGGACGCGACGCCCTGGCTGAGTGCGATGAGCCGGCGCAGCATGTCGACGTAAAGTCCCGAAAAGGCGAGGGACGACCATTCGGCGTTGGCCGTCGTGTGGAACAGGACCAGCCAGCCGTCGCCGCGTCGCTCGCCTGTTACCAGCGGGGTGCCGTCCTCGAGCCGTGCCCAGGTCTTGCCCGCCAGTTGCGGCGAGGGCTGGGCCAGAACCTGACGGCGCACGATGACCTCGTCTGACGTTCGCAGACCCGCGAAGGGCGACGTCGCGTCGAACGGTGCGAGGCGCGCGGGCTGGTCCCAGCTCATGACGCCGCCGAACACCCGCCCGCCGCGGCGCAGGTCGACAGGCAGCAACCGGTCGCTGCCGTCGGCGAGGTTGGGGCCGGCGAAACGCACCAGGACGCCGCCGCCGTCGATCCAGCTCCCGAGTTGCGAGATTTCGGTTTCGGTCAGGTTGCCGATGTCCGACAGGACCATCACCGCGAGCTGCCGCTCGAGCAGGGTCGCAACCGCGCCGTTGCGCAGTTCGGCAAAGGGTTCGAGTGCGCGGTTCAGATAGAAGGCGTTGCCGATCAGTGGCTGATCGACCTGGGCGGTGTCGCCGGAGACGATCCCGACGGGCCGCTGCCGCAGTCTTTCGTCGAACAGCATCACTGCGCCCGCGTGGCTTGCATTCTCGATTCGGACCCGGGCAATACGGTTGCGCAGTTCGCTCGGCATGGCGAGCAGCACCTCGGCCGTCGCCGCGCCGTCATCGAAGGTAAAGGCCGTCCGGCCGAGAAGTCGTCCGCCCTCGTCGGTTGCGACGAGGGCGCCGCCACGCGCGCCCTCGCTTTCGGCACGTGTCACACGAACCCGGATGCCGTCTGGCGCGTTTTCGCTCGACGCTATGACGAGTGGCTGGTCTGCAGGCGCGGGCTGCACCACCCGCAGGGCGCCAAGCCGCTGCAACGCTTCTGCCAGTGGCGCGGTGCCGGTGTCGGGGTCTTCAAGGCCGCTCGAGAGCCAGACGGCGTTGGCCGGACCCTCCAGCCCCAGCGTCTCGATCTGTTCGCGCACCGGCGCATGCTCGGCGGTCCAGGGTTGGGGTGCGATGGAACGGGCGCGGTCCCGGGCTTCCGCCGGGGACATCGGCCGCAACGGTTCCGGCGTCCGGCCCGCCGTCCGCGCCGTTGTCGCGATGTATACGCTGCGGTTCTCGCGTGCCGCCTCGTCGATCAACGCGGCCGCTGCCTCCTGGCGCTCGGTCCAGCCATCGCCCGCGCTCCAGCCATTGTCGATCACGAGTACGAGCGGACCGCTTGTGCGGAGAACACGCCCGGGGTCCAGGACCGGATGGGCGAGCGCCAGGATGACCAACGCGGCAAGCAGGAGCCGGAGCGCGAGCAGCCACCAGGGCGTACGGTGCGGGGTTTCCTCATGCTGGGGCAGGCCGAACAGCAGCCGGATCGCGGGGAAGGCGACCTGGGAAGGCGCCGGCGGGACCGCGCGCAGCAGCCACCACAGCACCGGCAGCGCGGCGAGCGCGAGCAGCAGCCACGGCACGGTAAAGGACAGGGCGCCGATGCTCAGCATGCGCGGTCAGGCCCCCGCCATCTGCGCGTCGGTCATCGCCATGAACAGGCTCAGCAGCGCGGGTTCGGGTGCCGAGTCCGTCCGGTGGATGCCGAAGGACCAGCCGGCGCGCTGGGCGAACGTGGCGAGCGCAGTCTGCAGCGAGTCGAGACGCGACATGTATCCGTCGTGAAGCGATTCCGCGCGCCCGACCAGCAGTTCACCCTCGGTCTCCAGGCCGCGGAACCGGGTGCGCCCGCGGAACGGCAGTTTCGCCTCGCTGGGATCGAGCACCTGGAGCAGGTGACCGCGCACGCCGCGCGCCGCCATATCACGCAGGAAGGACAACAGAACGTTCTCGTCGACCAGAAAGTCGCTGATCAGCGTCACGGTGCCGTAGCGCGGCAGGGCCGGAACGGGCGGCACGTCGTAGCTCTCCGGCGGGCCGTCCATGGCGTGCATGACGGTCATGGCGATCCGGTCGAGGACGGCGCGTCCGGTGGCGGGCGCTTCGGGGCGGTCCAGCAACGCAATCCGCTCGCCGCCGCGGGTCAACAGCGAGGCGAGTGCGAGCGCGAGGACGGCGGCGCGATCCTGTTTCTGCGGAAGATCGCGGTGCGACGCGTAACGCATCGACGCGGTCAGGTCGGGCCACAGCCAGACGCTCTGGGCGGCTTCCCATTCGGTCTGCCGGACATAGAGCCGGTCCGAGCGCGCAGAGCGGCGCCAGTCGATGTCCGTCGGGCTGTCGCCGAACGCGAAGCGGCGATACTGCCAGAAGGTCTCGCCTTGTCCGACCCGGCGACGACCATGCACACCCTGCGCCACGGTCGACGCCACCCGGTCCGCCGCGACGAGCAGCGGCGGAAAGGCGGCCGCGATCTCTTCCGAGACGCGGCGGGTCGCGGGGCCTGTGGAGGACGTCATATCGGGATCGCGCCGCCCGCCTACTTAAACGGGCTGCACAGGCTGTCGATCACGTCGTCCAGCGTGCGGCCCTCGGCCCGCGCGGCGAAGTTGAGCGCCATCCTGTGGCGGAGCACGGCGGGCGCCAGCGCGATCACGTCGTCGATCGAGGGCGAAATGCGCCCCTGCAGCAGGGCGCGGGCGCGGGTCGCCAGCATCAGCGCCTGGCTGGCGCGCGGGCCCGGACCCCAGGCGACCCAGTTGGCCACGTCCTCGCGGTCGGTCGTGTCGGGCCGGCCCGAGCGAACCAGCGCGAGGATCGCGTCGACCACGCTCTCGCCCACGGGCAGGCGGCGCACGAGCTGCTGGGCGGCCATCAGCTGCGCGGCGTCCATCACCTGCGTCGGCGTGCGGTCCTCGAGCCCGGTCGTCACCAGCAGCATCTGGCGTTCGGCGTCGGGGTCGGGGTAGCCGATGTTGACCTGAAGGAGGAAGCGGTCGAGCTGTGCCTCGGGCAGGGGATAGGTGCCCTCCTGCTCGATCGGGTTCTGGGTCGCGAGCACATGGAAGGGGCTCGGCAGCGCGTAGGTGCGCCCGGCGACCGAGACCTCGCGTTCCTGCATCGCCTGCAGCAGCGCGGACTGGGTGCGCGGGCTCGCGCGGTTGATCTCGTCGGCCATCAGAACTTGGGTGAAGACCGGGCCCGGGATGAAACGGAAGCTCCGGCCGTCTTCGTTCTCGTCGAGAATCTCCGAGCCGATGATGTCGGCGGGCATCAGGTCGGGCGTGCATTGCACCCGGCGACTGTCGAGCCCGAGCACGGTGCCGAGGGTCTCGACGAGGCGCGTCTTTGCCAGTCCCGGAACGCCCAGCAGCAGCAGGTGGCCGCCCGCGAGCAGCGTGATGATCGTCTCGTCGATCACCTCCTGCTGGCCGAAGATGACCCGGCCGATCCCGGTGCGGACGGCGGAGAGCTGTTCACTCACACGCTCGATATCTGCGAAAATCGAATCCGTGACCGGAACATCCAGTTCCGAACGCACGACATCATCTGTGGGCATCACCTTGCTCCTCGCGAGTGCTACTGTGGGCGAACCATGGGCTCCGATACAAACAATCCTCAAAGCCTGTTCGAGCGGATCGGCAAGACCCGCACAGAGGGCGAATCCCGTCGTGAACCAATCGATTGCGGCCATTTCGACATGCGAATCGGACGCGACGGGACCTGGTATTATCGCGGCTCCCCGATAGGGCGTAAACCGCTGGTCACGCTGTTTTCATCGGTGCTCAAGCGCGATCCCGACGGCCAGTACTGGCTCGAGACGCCGGTCGAGCGCGGCCGCATCGACGTGGACGATGCGCCGTTCACGGCGGTCGAACTGGACGCGATCGGGCAGGGCCCCGAACAGCTCCTCATCTTCCGCACCTATCTTGACGAAACGGTGACGGCGGGGCCGGAAAATCCGCTCCGCGTGGCGTGCGACGAATCGACCGGCGAACCGTCACCCTATGTTCATGTGCGCGACGGGCTCGAGGCCCTGCTGACCCGGCCCGTCTATTACCAGCTTGCCGAACTCGCGGAGCCGGAGTCCGGCACGGGTCCGTTGGGTGTGTGGAGTGACGGGATGTTCTTCGGCCTCGAATCCAGTGAAGAATCGGGCGCGGAACCGGGGGGCTCATGAACCGGATTGCTCCCGACCGCGCGCGAATCGCCGAACGCATCCGCGATAGCCAGTCCCATCTCGATGTCCGCCGCAGCAGCGGCATGGCCGTATCGCAGATGCTGCACGACGAGGACCCGGCTACGTCGGGGCCACGCCGCGGCGACCACGATCTGAATGAGATCGGGATGCGGCCGAAACCGCCGCTCATCCCCGCCGCCGTGCTGGTGCCGCTCGTCGATCACGGCGAACGGCTCACCGTGCTCCTGACCGAACGTGCCGCGGACCTGCGCGCCCATGCCGGCCAGATCAGCTTCCCGGGCGGACGGATCGATCCGGACGACGCCAGCCCGGAGGCCGCCGCGCTGCGCGAGGCCGAGGAAGAGATCAGCCTCCCGCCGGCCTCGGTCGAGCTGGTCGGTCGCCTCGATACCTACGAGGTTCGCACGGGTTTCGAGATCACGCCCGTGGTCGGTTTCGTCGCGCCCGGTTTCGAGATGGTCTATGAGCCGGGCGAGGTGGCCGACGCGTTCGAGGTGCCGCTCGACTTCATCCTCGATCCCGGCAACCACGAGCGCCAGAGCCGGGTCTTCCAGGGCAAGCGGCGCTATTTCTACGTGTTGCCCTACGAGGACCGATACATCTGGGGCGCGACCGCGGGTATGCTCGTGAACCTGTATGAGGTGCTGACCGGCGAGACGGCGCGCTGGCGCTGACGGCCGGCCGCATGCCAAGACCGGTCGCACGTGGCCGGCCCGGAACGAAATGACCCCGACCCGAAATATCGAACCGCAGGCGTGGATGACGGATGGCGACCTCGGCGCCGTCTTCGCGGCACTGCAGGCGACGGGCGATCCGGTGCCGGCGGTCCTGAGTGTCGGTGGCTGCGTGCGCGACGCACTGATGGGGCGGCCTGTGGTCGATGTCGATCTCACCACGGTCCACCCGCCCGACACCGTGAAGGCGCGGCTCGCCGAAGCGGGCATCGCGACCCTCGATATCGGAATTGATCACGGGACGGTGGTCGCCAACTTCGGTGCCAAGCAGTTCCAGATCACCACCCTCAGGCGCGATGTCGAGACCGACGGTCGGCGCGCGACCGTCGCCTTCACCGACGACTGGATGGCCGACGCGTCGCGGCGCGACTTCACCATCAACGCGCTCTATGCGGATCTCGACGGCAATGTCTTCGATCCGCTCGGCGGCATGACGGATGTCGAGGCGCGGCGCGTGCGTTTCATCGGCGATGCGGACGAGCGCATCCGGGAAGACGCGCTGCGGATCATGCGGTTTTTCCGGTTCCACGCGCAGTTCGATGATCTGGCCTGCGATACGGATGGGCTCGCCGCGTGCCGCGCGAATTTCCCGCTGCTCGCAAACCTCTCGGGCGAGCGCATCCGCGACGAGCTGTTCAAGATGCTGCTGTCCCCCGCCGCCGGTCGGATGCTGCGCGAACCCGGCTTTCTCGACCTGTTCCGAGCGTTGCTTCGGGTCGCGGAGAACCCGGCGCCGGCTGACAGCCTCTCATCGATCGCGACGCGGGAGGAAGCGCTTGGTGCGCCCGACCCGCTGCGCCGTCTCGCGGTGCTGCTGCCGGGCCAGGACGATGCCGTGGCTGCCGCGGAACGCCTGCGCCTGTCGAACGACGCGGCCAGGCGCCTGACCTCCATGGCGGCTATCCCCGCTGGCATGACGCCGAAGCTTTATCCCCACACCCGCAAGCTTCGGCTCCATGCGCTGGGCCCCGATGCATGGCGGGATGCAGTCGTCGTCAGTTGGGCACGCAGCGAGGCCGGGGCAGGGGAACAGCCCGGGATGGAGACCGCGTCCGATGCGGAATGGATGGAGCTGCTTCGTTTCCCGGAGACCTGGCCCGTGCCGGAGTTTCCGCTCAAGGGTGCCGACGTGGTCGCCACGGGCGTGCCCGAGGGGCCGGAGGTGGGGCTCCATCTGGCGGCAGTCGAGAACTGGTGGATGATCCGGGACTTCAAGCCCGACCACGCGGCGTGCGTGGCGAAATTGAAACGGCGGCTGCGATGGGGCTGGCTCCGGCGCCTGTTCGGTGGCGTCTAGGCCCTACCGGGTGCGCACCAGCTCGCCCGACATGCGCACCTTCACCTCTTCGTCCTGCAGGCGCAGGAACCGGATCGACATACCCTTGTCGGTGAGCGTGCGCCGATAGACCTGAAGTTCGGAGCCGCCGGTCGCGCTGATCGCCAGCGAATAGACGGTCATCGCGTTGCCGTCGATCGCCGCCCAGCGCACCGCATCGCCGCGCAACGGATTGGGCAGCTCGGACTTCTGGAACAGCCCGCCCTCGGGCGACAGGATGAAGACATTTTCCTTGTCCTCGACCGGGACGAAGTTCTCATCGACCTCGCGCCGCTTGACGTCGTCACCGACCCGGCCGTCTTCGGCGTCGCGGATGACCGTGATCCATTTCAGCGTGAAGCCGTCATCCTTGTAGCGTTCGAAAGTGACGTCGAGATCGCGGCTCTCGCGTCTGTCCTCGCCGAAGACTTCGGCCGTGCCCGAGCCCACATAGTTGCCGAAGAACTTCTCGACCGCCTCTGTTGCATGGGCGCTGCCGGACGCGATGAGCATCGCGGCCAGTGCCGGGAGAAAGATGGTGCGAATGCGGTCGCGCATGTCCGTCTGGTCTTTCGTGCGGGAAGGGGAGGCCTGTGGTTCGCCGTGCCTCGGCTAGTTGCCGACCTTGACCAGCCGGGCATCGACCTGTCGCTGCGGTTCGCCGTTCGCGACGTTGACGAACTTGAGGCGCATGCCCGTGCCTTCAAGGGTTCGGTTGTAGGTCTGGATCATGTATCCGCCCGCCGCAGTGATCCGCATCACATGCACGGACAGGGTCTGGTCCTGGATCTGGGCCCAGGCGAGTCCGTCGCCGCGCGGGTCCTGCCAGTCGACCGCGTCGAAGACGTTGGCCGCGGAGCCGGGTGCGAAGATCATGCGCTGGGTGCGCCGCCGGATATCGGGATTGTTCGGATCGCCGCCGCCGCGGATCACGCTCGTCCACTCGACATAGAAGCCGGTGCCCTCGGCGCCGATCTTCACGTCGAGATCGCGCACGGTGACACCGAAGTAGAGCGAGTCGCTGTTTTCCGCCACGCCCGAACCCTGGAAGTGACCGTAGAAGGCCTTGATGGGCAGGTCCTGGGCCGACGCCGTGCCCAGCCAGCCCGCCGCGACCAGCAGGACGGTGGCGAGAGGTATCGTCAGGAAACGGCGAATGCGGGTCATGGTCTCTCCAATCCATCGTGTGCGCAGGACCGGCGCCGCGGTAATCTTGTTTATACGCCTTGAAACTAGCCCAGCCCGAGAGACATCGGAACTCCGCGCATGGCTGAATTTCGGCGTGCGGCGTTACGGCCAGGTGACGACCGGGGGCAGGGACATGAGGATCGCCTCGACATTGCCGCCGGTTCTGAGCCCGAAGGTGGTCCCCCGGTCGTACAGAAGGTTGAACTCGACATAGCGGCCGCGGCGCTGGAGCTGGTGGGCGCGTTGTGCGTCGGTCCAGGGCTTGTTCATGTGTCGGCGCACGATCTCCGGATAGACGTCGCGGAACGCGCACCCGACATCTCGGGTGAACGCAAAGTCGGCGTCCCAGTCGCCGGTGTCCACGTAGTCGAAAAAGACGCCGCCGACGCCGCGCGGCTCGTCGCGGTGTTTCAGGTGGAAATACTCGTCGCACCAGGCCTTGAACTTTGGATGGTAGTCCGGGTCGTGGGCGTCGCACGCCTGCTTGAGGGCGCCGTGGAAGCGCGCCGTGTCGTCGTCGTCGGGGTACATCGGCGTCAAATCCGCGCCGCCGCCGAACCATCCCTTCGTCGTCACGATATGGCGCGTGTTCATGTGTACGGCCGGGACGAGCGGCGACTGCATGTGCGCGACGAGCGACACGCCGGACGCCCAAAACCTTCCGTCCTCCTCCGCGCCGGGGATGTTCGTCCTGAAATCCTCGGAGAACACGCCCTCGACGGTCGAGATGTTGACGCCGACCTTCTCGAAGACGCGACCGCGCATGATCGACATGATCCCACCGCCGCCCGGCGCACCGTCCTGGCCCGGCCGGTCCCAGCTCGTGCGCTCGAACCGGCCAGGCGGCCGGTCCGCGAACGGGCTGTCCGCAGGGGCATCGAGCTCGTCCTCCAGGGCCTCGAAGGCGGCGCAGATGTCGTCGCGCAACCTCGCGAACCAGGCGGAGGCTTGTTCTTTCTGGTCTTTGTCTGTCATGGGCCTTCTAACCTTCGGGAAAACTGCCTTGCTGCCGCAGCGCCTCGCCGAGAACCATCGCCAGCGCCGTGACCACGTTCAGCGAGCGCGCCGCGGGTGCGATCGGGATCCGCAGCCTTGCGTCCGCGCGGTCGTGGACGGATTCCGGGACGCCGTCGCTCTCGCGGCCGACCAGCAGCGTATCGTCGGGCGCGAAGGTGAAGTCAATGTGCCGTTCTGTCGCTTTTGTCGTCAGCAGCACGAGCCGCCGGGGCGGCGCGAGCGTCTCGGCGAACCGGTCCCAGGAGATGTGGCGCGTCAGGTCGACCCGCTCGAGATAGTCCATGCCGGCGCGCCGGACACCATGATCGCGCAGGACGAACCCGGCCGGTTCGATGAGATCGACCGGGCAGTCGAGGCAGGCCGCCAGGCGCAGAATTGCGCCCGCGTTCTGGGGGATGTCCGGCTGATAGAGGGCGATCCGCATACGACAGGGGTTCGGCGCGTGGCAAAACGGTGGAAAGAAGCACCCCGGGTAGGCTTGGCAAACGCCGGAGACTTCGATTATACCCGGGCGAAGTGCATGGCACACGGGGATCCAGGGGGGCTTCTGGTCAATGCGTGGGGGCATTTTGTGTGGCGGGGTTGCGTTCGCTGAACGCCCCGTTGCGGCACGGTGTCACATTGCTGGCGAGCAGAAATTCCCATACCCAACGACACTGTGCACCAGCGGTCTCATGGCGGACGGTTTCCGCCGAATTAAGGACATTTGCTCATGAGCGATGATACTCAGGATCACGGCGGTCATTCTGGGAACCGGCGCGATTTCCTTTACTTGTCTGCCGGCGCGTTCGCCGGCGTGGGCGGGGCGATTGCGCTCTGGCCGTTCGTCGATTCACTGAATCCGGCTGCCGACGTTCTGGCGCTGTCCACCATCGAGGTGGACGTCTCCCAGGTCGAGGTCGGCCAGCGCGTCACGGTGAAATGGCAGGGCAAGCCTGTGTTCATCGATCACCGCACCGAGACCGCGATCGAGGAGGCCCGCGATACGCCGTTGAGCGATCTTCGCGATCCGCAGACGGACGAGGCCCGCGCCGAGCGGCCCGAATGGCTGGTGGTGATCGGCGTTTGCACCCATCTCGGCTGTGTGCCGAAGGGACAGAAACCCTCGGAAGCGCGGGGCGATTGGGGCGGCTGGTTCTGCCCGTGTCATGCTTCGCACTACGACACATCGGGTCGCATCCGGAAGGGCCCTGCACCGCTCAACCTGCTGGTGCCGCCGCTGTCCTTCCTGAGTGACACCAACATCAAGATCGGCTGAGGCTAGTCATGAGCGCTGGAAACCAACAACCCGTCGGCAACGGCCTGGTCAAGTGGATCGACACGCGACTGCCGGTCTTTAGCTACCTGCAGAAAGAGTATGCCGAGTTTCAGTCCCCGAAGAACTTCAACTGGTTCTGGAATTTCGGGGCGATCCTGACCTTCATGCTCGTCCTGATGATCGTCACCGGCATTGTGCTGGCGATGCAGTATCAGCCGAACACCAATCTCGCCTTCGATTCGGTCGAGCGCATCATGCGCGACGTGAACTTCGGCTGGCTGCTGCGCTACATGCACGCCAACGGGGCGACCTTCTTCTTCATCGCCGTGTACATCCACATGTTCCGTGGCATGTATTACGGCTCCTACAAGAACCCGCGTGAGCTCCTGTGGATTCTCGGCGTGGTCATCCTGCTGCTGATGATGGCGACGGCGTTCATGGGCTATGTGCTTCCCTGGGGCCAGATGAGCTTCTGGGGCGCGACCGTGATCACCAACCTGTTCTCGGCGATCCCGCTTGTGGGCGATTCAATCGTGACACTGCTTTGGGGCGGCTTCTCGGTCGACAACCCGACCCTGAACCGCTTCTTCGCGCTGCACTATCTCTTCCCGTTCCTGATCTTCGGGGTCGTGGTGCTGCACGTGGTCGCGCTGCACGTGTCGGGGTCGAACAACCCGCTGGGCGTCGATCCCAAGGGGCCGCAGGATACGGTGCCGTTCCACCCCTACTACACGATGAAGGACAGCGCCGGCCTGGCGATCTTCGTCACGGTGTTCGCGTTCTTCGTATTCTTCGCGCCGAACTTCTTCGGTGAGCCGGAGAACTATCTCGAGGCCGCACCGCTCAACACGCCGGCGCACATCGTGCCGGAATGGTACTTCCTGCCGTTCTTCGCGATCCTGCGTTCGATCACCTTCGATGTCTGGTTCATCGAGGCCAAGCTCGGCGGCGTGATCGCGATGTTCGCGGCGATCTTCGTGCTCTTCGTGCTGCCCTGGCTGGACAAGTCGCCGGTGCGCAGCGCCAAGTTCCGTCCGGTCTACAAGTGGTTCTTCTGGATCTTCCTGCTCGATTGCATCCTTCTCGGCTGGGTCGGGGGCAAGACGCCGGACGATCTGGTCTTCGACGGGCTGAGCCTGAAGGTTCTGCATCTCGGCTGGCTCTCGACCTTCTGGTACTTCTTCCACTTCCTGATTTTGCTGCCGTTGCTCGGCATCTTCGAGAGGCCGAAGCCACTGCCCAAGAGCATCTCCGAACCCGTTCTCGGGGGCGGATCGGCCGGGGCTTCTGCAACCGCCAAGCCGATGGAGAAGGCGTAATGGGTATCGTTTCCAACATGCGCCGCACGGCGGCGGTGGCAGGCTTCGCGGCGCTCGCCGCGGTGATGTCTAGCGCGGCGTTCGCGGCGGGTGACGCAAAAGCGCCGGAGGATCGCGACTGGCACTTCGAGGGGATATT
>Ga0181566_10004526_pt1 | contig 11297 bp, 16 predicted proteins | sample 101ome_15_FD_133762 | JGI IMG/M metagenome (GOLD analysis project Ga0181566, IMG submission 133762) | Coastal salt marsh microbial communities from the Groves Creek Marsh, Skidaway Island, Georgia - 101402AT metaG (megahit assembly) | ecosystem: Environmental > Aquatic > Marine > Intertidal... | reverse complement strand
CGTGCAAAGAGTCGCTTCCGCCAGCCCTGCTGGTCGGCAACAAACACGAGGCAACAAGCGTGGCGTTTCATTCTCTAAGTCAGAAATTGAACGTCTCCGTGGCCTGAAGCCACACAATATGTCTGAAGAGGCATGGTTGAAAAGAGTGGCAGCAGAAAAGCAAAAAATTGCAGCAAGGGAGGCAAGTTAATAATGGCTGAAACGAATAAAGCTCGCGCTTCGCGTGATTCCGAGACACACGATAAACAGGCTCGACGCAGACCATGGCGTCCAGTTCGTAAGTTAGAAACTCCCCCAGCACCTCCCGGTTACACCTTCCGGTGGATTCGGGAAAGCATGTTGGGACAAGAGGATCGAGCTAACGTTAGTCGCCGTTTACGGGAAGGATGGGAACTGGTTAAAGGTTCTGATCTCCCTCCAGAGTGGGAACTTCCCACGATGGATAACGGCAGGCATGCTGGAGTCATTTACAACGAGGGATTATTGCTGGCGAAAATTCCTATCGAAACGGTCGAAGAGCGGAATGATTACTATCAAACCAAAACTCAACAAGCCAAAGATGCGCTCGATAACACTATGTTTAACGAGACACGCGGCGACGCCCGTTACGTGAAGTATGACCCCCAGCGAGACTCCCAAGTAACTTTTGGCAGAAGGTAAAAAAGGAGTCCTTAAATGGCTAATAAAGATGCAGCCTTTGGATTACGCCCCTCTCGTATGATGGGTGGTGCTCCCTATTCTGGTGGCCAAAGTCGATATCGAATTGCCTCTGGTTATAGCGGCGTTGTCTTTCAAGGCGACCTCGTGAAGCAAGTAACCGGTGGCGGTATCGAACGAGCCGCAGCAGGAAGCGCTGTCCCCGTAGTCGGGGTGTTTAACGGGTGTCAATATACAGACCCCACAACCGGTGAGCAGGTCTTCAAGAACTACTACCCCGGTTCAGTCGCAGCCGCAGACATCATTGCGTTTGTAGTCGATGACCCTAATGTAGTTTTCGAAGTACAAGCCGATGATACGTTCCCTGTTGCTGACCTGTTTGGCAATTTTGACATTGTTGATCAGGCAACAACTGGTGACACGTCTTCAGGCCGCTCAAATGTGGAGCTTGATGTAACAACTGGTGCTACAACGACCACTTTGCCGTTGAAAGCAATCGATATATCTCAAGATCCTGATAACGATGACGTAGCAAGCGCTAACACCAATGTGATGGTTGTGATTCAGAACCATATCGCTGGTGTGAAGTCGGCTGGCTTGGCATAAGGAGGCTAAAACATGGCGATTTCACGCGCACAACTGGCGAAGGAACTTGAGCCGGGTTTAAACAGCCTCTTCGGGATGTCTTACGATTCTTATGATCGTGAGTATGAGGAAATCTTTGCTATAGAAGATTCTCAGCGTGCATTCGAGGAAGAGGTTCTGATCACCGGATTTGGTTCAGCGCCTGTAAAAACTGAAGGTCAAGGTGTTCAATTCGATAACGCTTCTGAAGGTTATTCAGCACGTTATACGCATGAAACCATTGCCTTGGCATTTTCTCTGACTGATGAAGCAGTGGAAGATAACCTTTATGACTCACTTGGTAAGCGATATGTGAAGGCTCTCGCCCGATCTATGGCTAACACCAAAGAGATCAAAGGTGCAGATGTCTTGAACAACGCTTTCTCTGGCTCTTTCACGGGCGGAGATGGAGTGTCATTGATCAACACTGCTCACCCACTGGCAGGTGGCGGCACTGCTGCTAACCGAGCTACGACCATGGCAGACCTCAACGAGACTTCTCTTGAGGACGCTTTGATTGACATCAGCACGTTCACAGACGATCGCGGTTTGACGATTTCGGTACAAGCTACCAAGCTCGTCGTTCCACCTCAGCTCGTCTTCGTTGCGGATCGAATCTTGAATTCACCGCTGCGATCAGGAACTGCTGACAATGATGTCAACGCAATCAAGAACACGGGCGTACTTCCCGGTGGTTACACTGTGAACCACTACCTGACGGACCCCGATGCGTTCTTCTTGTTGACTTCTGTCACTGAGCAAGGCGAAGGCCTGAAGATGTTCCAGCGCACAGGCATGGAAACATCAATGGAGCCTGACTTTTCAACTGGCAACCTGCGATATAAGGCGCGAGAGCGTTATTCGTTCGGTTTCTCAGATTGGAGAGGCATCTACGGCTCTCAAGGAGCCTAAAAAAAGGGGGCTTTTGCCCCCTTTCTTTTTTCTGTAATATCAATTTATCCCTGACAACCGCATGGGGCGGTTGACACTAGCCAAGACAGGAGATAACCAATGGCTACTACCACTTTTTCTGGTCCTATTAAATCAGGAACCATCAAACACAGCACTGGAACCACAGTAGGCACTGACGTTAAAAACGTTGGTTTCGTTAAAACTGCTCAAACTGCATCGTGGACGCAATCTACGACTGCTGCCGATACCGGTATCGTCGTTCCAGCAAACAGCCAAATCACCGAGATTATTATCTACATCACAACAGCTTGTGATGCTGCGAACATCTCGATGGGCACGTCTGCAACCTCTACTGAGCTTTTCACTGCTTTGGCGGCAGGAACCGCAGCTAACGTAATTCATCATGGTGCTGATGGCACGATTACGGATGCGGACACTTGGGTTGATATTGGTACTGCGGATCTTCCCATCTACATTGATTTTTCTGCTGGAACTTCTGGTGCTGGTTACGTAACGGTTGAGTACATCCAAGGCATCAACAACGCCTAATAGGAGGTCGCCGTGGCTGATTCAGTAACAAGCCAAACCATACAAGACGGCGAAAGAAAGGCCGTCATGCGCTTCACCAATATCTCTGACGGTACTGGTGAAAGCGCGGTTGTGAAGGTTGACGTATCTGCGCTTAGCTCAAACTCTGCGGGAGATGCTTGCACAGAGGTTTCTGTTGCAAAGATATGGTGGCAATGTGTTGGTATGGGTGTCGAGCTTTTGAACGACGCTACTGCTGACACGTTGATTATCGGACTTTCTCCTGACAGCAACGGTTATCACGATTACTCTGATTTTACCGGCATCCCCAATAACGCGGGTGCTGGTAAGACCGGAGACATCGTGTTTACCACGATTGGTGCAAGCAACACTGACACCTACACAGTCATTTTGGAACTGATCAAAAAGTACGACTAATGGCCAGATCTAAAGACGCAAAAAGAACCGAAGGCGGACGAATCACTTATCGAGGTGAATCGTTCGCCGGGTTCAATAAGCCAAAGCGCACTCCGGGTAAACCGAAAAAGTTTGCTGTCTTGGCGCGTCAAGGCGATGAGATTAAGTTGGTTCGTTACGGCGATCCAAACATGAAAATCAAAAAAAGCAACCCAGAGCGCAGAGCTAACTTTAGAGCCAGACACGGTTGCGATAAAGCCGGTGCCAAAAATAAGCTGACCGCTCGGTACTGGTCTTGTAAGAATTGGTGATGCTATGAAGATGAGAAGACCTGCACCCGTTCCGGTTCGAAGGGCACCTGCCGTACAAGATGACAGGATGATCGATACGGGTGGCTTTTTAGATTTTTATGATCGTCAGGTGCAGCCGAATGGCTCAGGAGGATCTGGCTTTGCCGCGCCAATAGAGTTCTATGAAAATCGTCCTGTGCCGGGAGAGGATTATATTCCCTTCATTCCTCCCGAAAATACGGGAATGCCATCACCTGAAGAATATTTTAGGCGGGAGGGGCGCTTACCGGGTGATCCTTTCCCCGGAACAAACCCTCCGCCACCGCCGCCACAGCGCTCACCGGGCAGACCTTTACCTCCCGGCAACATTCAAGACATGCTTGAGCGTATGCGCGATAAGTTCGGAAGAACACCGCGCCGTGGTCCCATGCCAGACAAAGGACCAATTTATCAACCGATGCCGAGGCCACCAAGGCCCCCCGGAAGACCTCCGATTGATTTAGGGCCTCCATTCCGGTTGCCACCAGAATTGCCTAGATTTCCAAGCCCCGAGCCAGAGCAGCCCAGCAGAGGCGGCATCGGAGACTTGTTCCGACCATACGGCAGCGGTTTACAAGACTCGCCTTACGGCAATCTGATGGACTCTATTGCTGAGTATGGAGCGGGTTATAACCCATACAGCCAGATGGGTGATTTTTTGATGAATCGCCCCGTATTTGATCGGGGGGAGCGCCCCGGTTCCCCGATGGATATGTTCAGAGGCCCTGCGGCTGGCGGAGGTGGCTTGTTCGAGGAAGCCGTGGGTCAAATGCAACAGCAGGCCCCGGCCATTCAGCAACAATACGAAGATTACCAGAGCCAAATGGAAGAGCAGCGGCAAGCAGAAGAAGCCGCTAGAGCAGCAGAAGCAGAAGCGAAAGCAGCAGCCCAAGCAGAAGCCGACGCAGCAATGCAGGCCCGGTTTGATGAGTTGAACCAAAGGCTTGCTGACCAAGAAGCGGCAGCAGCGGCACGAGAGCAAGAGTATCGAACATCTGGCGAATCAGAGAGAGAGCAGTTGCTTGCTCGTATCGCTGAGCTGGAAGGCGCAAAACCAGATCTTGATGCCATCCGAGAATCGATTAGAGCGGATGTAATGTCGAACCTCCCGTCGCAGCCTAGCTTTGACGCAGAGGCTATTGCGAAACAAGTGCGAGATAGCATGGGTCTAGGCGATCTCAATATCGCTGACATTAACGAGCGTGTTGCTGCGCTTCAACAATCCCAAGCTGATTTAGCAGGTAAAGCACAGGCTGCACCGCAGATTGATATTGACGCCCTGAGAGCACAGATTCAGGAAGGACTGAATGTTCCAAATGTAGATGTTGATGCGATACGACAACAGATCCAGTCTGAGTTTCAAGTCCCAGATTTAGGCAACATTCAAGAACGTTTGGCGCAAGTTGAAGGGCGCGGAACTGCTTTAGATCCTGAAGTGTTAGAGCGCATACGGAATCTGGAAACGAGAAAAGGCCCTGACCTTTCCGGTTTAGAAAACCGAATCAAAGAGCTTCAAGGAAGGATACCTGAGCAAATTGATGTCGATGCTATTAGAAGGCAAGTTCAAGAAGGTATAGAGCTTCCGAACATGGACCAATTACGCGAAGATCTTGCAAGAGCGCAACAAGGCGGTAGAGGCACGGTTATGGACCCTGACGTTCTAGCGCGTATCTCGGCGCTTGAGGAAAGGAAAGGCCCAGACCTTAGCGGTATTGAGCAGCGCATCAAAGAGTTGCAGGAAAGAGGCATGCCCGACCTAAGCGGTTTGCAAGAGCGCCTAGCTATGATCGAAAACCAGAGGGCGCGTGATGCCAAGGGTGCTCGTACCCCGGCAAGAGGTCCCGGTGTGGACAAAAAAGGACCGAAGGTATTTACTCCGGTTCCGACCGTTCCACCACCCCCTCCGAAAAAAATGCCCCCACTTAGACCCATCATGCGTGGAGGCTTTGGGATCTAATGGCTGACAAAGTACCTGATAACGTTGCTAACCCGAGCCTGTATAGAAAGGCAAAGGCGAAAGCGAAGGCAAAATTTGATGTTTATCCGAGCGCTTATGCCAACGGCTGGATGGTTCAAGAATATAAGCGAATGGGCGGCGATTACAAAGGCGCTAAAAAAGCAGAGGGCGGAGCAATGAACAAAAAATTCGACGCCAAGAAAAGCGATCTTAATAAAGACGGAAGAATCAGTAAGTACGAGCGCACAAGAGGCGAAGCGATCGCCAAAAGCATGGCTCAACGAAAAAGCACTGGCGGATCGGTTTACATGGAACCCCGTGGCTGCGGCGCGATGATGCAAAGCAAGCGCAAGCAGGTGCGAGTGCCTCGTGGCTAAGTCTGGACTCGACAAGTGGTTCGGTGAAAAATGGGTTGATATCGGAGCCAAGAAGAAGGACGGTAAATTTCAACCATGTGGCCGAAAAAAAGCGTCAAAAAAAGCAAGCGGTCGCTCCTATCCAAAGTGCGTGCCCTTAGCAACCGCTCAGGGCATGACGGAAGGAGAGAAGAAAAGCGCGGTTCGCAGGAAAAGAGCAAAGAAACAAGGAGTGGGCGGCAAGCCGACTAACGTAAAAACATTCGCAGCCAAAGGCGGCTCGATCAACAAGAAACCGGGTAACTCTGGTTTATTCGGGAGAAGGTGATGTATAAGAAAACGAAAGGCATGATGATGGGCGGTGCCATGAAAGCCAAAGGCATGAAGAAGGGCGGTAAGGTGAAGTCCACTGGTGGTATGCGCAAGCCAAGCTCGAAGACGAGCGGTTTGTTCGGTCGCGTCAAGAAGATGAACCAAGGCGGTTCTATGGCACAAGCTCAGCCGGGATTTTCCAGCCAAGTTACTGGTGGAGCGCCTGCTGGCGCTTCGGGCGGTCTCAGCCCAGCTCAACAAAGAATGCTTCGTAGCGCTCAAAGCCATGCTGCAAACACCGGCCAAATGCCTGACGAGTTGAAGCGGCTGACTGCCCAGCATGGCGATCTAAACGCGATGGCTAACCGAGATATGGCGGCAGCAAAGCGAAGACGCAGACAACAAGGCGCTCCTCGACGCGGGAGAGCACCGGGCATGAAAGGCGGCGGACCGATTGGTGGTAAGAAAAAGAAGTAGTGGCTTACCTGCAAAGTAATATCCCTTACTTCAAATGCTGGGTGAGGAGAGAATACACACACAATCACTCCAAGTATCACGGCGAGTTCTTGCATGCAATGGCCATAGCGGTCACCACCATGCCGACTCGCTGTTTGTCTTTTCAGGTGATATTTACAGGTGCGGAGACTTATGACACCGACGAGCAAAACGTACACGGTGGTGCGATGTGGGCCAGAATGCCAATCACCGCCCTCGTTGGTGACACGCCTTTTGAAGAGTGGCCAGAACCTATGCCGGTCTGGGCTGCTCAGCCTTGGGATTGCAGCAGCCATAATCATGCTGTTTACACTCTCGATCGTTGTACTCCTTGCCCTTGGTTGGCAAAAATTGACGGAGAGTTTTACCCAGCTAAGTATCTATTCACGGTTGATTACGCTGAGAACGAGATTGCAGACGATCCTGCTCAACATAAGCAATCGCATGTCTTAGAGCTGCTTGATGCAGGAAAGTGGACCGGGAATATTGTGGCCTTACCTAACAACCGGGTTCGAGTGACGCACCCGGCATGGTTTGAAACCGGCGACGGCGCTCCCGACTTCGCGCCTTCTCAGCATATCCATTATTCGAAATCTGATTTAGACTACACGTTAGATGTAAACCAAGTTTTCGATAACCTATACGCAGGTGGCGACGATGGCGGTAAGCGGGAGTAAAGATTTTGAGCCAGACGTAGCGGAATACGTCGAAGAAGCGTTCGAGCGTTGCGGACTTGAGCTGCGCACTGGTTATGACCTGCGCACTGCTCGCCGTTCAATGAATCTTATGTTGGCTGAGTGGGCAAACCGTGGTTTGAACCAGTGGACCATCCAGCAAAACAGCATCGCTATGGTCAAGGATCAGACGGTTTACAATATCGATTCAACGAACGGCACGGCAGCGATTGACGTGCTAGACGTGTTTGTGAGAGAGACGATTCAAGGCACTTCAACCGATATTCCGCTTAGCAGGATGTCACGGGCTGAATACTCGCACCTTGCAACCAAATCAACGACTGGCAAGCCGAATCAGTTTTTTATTGACAAGCAGATTACCCCGACCATTACGGTATGGCCTGCGCCCGATAAAAACACCACCTATACGGTTTACTGCAACACTTTGACGAGGATGGACGATGCTGACGCAGGCGCGAACACTCTGCAAATGCCTTTCCGGTTTTATCCTTGCATGGTTGCAGGCTTGGCCTATTATTTGGCCTTGAAGAAAGCCCCAGAAAAGGTCCAGCTTTTGAAAGGGCTGTACGAGGAAGAGTTCACCCGCGCCCTGAGTCAAGACGAGGAGCGAGCGAGCTTCCGCGTTTCTCCTGATCTTAGAAACTATAATATTGCTTAACCATGGCTTTCGCATCGAACAAACACGCTTACGGGATCTGTGACATCACAGGCTTTCGTTACCGCCTGCGCGATATGAAAAAGACATGGGACGGCTATTTGGTAGGACCAGATCAATGGTCACCGAAGCATCCTCAGCTTATGCGGAAACCGACGCCGATCGATCCGCAGGCTTTGAAAGACCCGCGCCCAGATCCGTCATCAGACGGCAACGACAATAATTTCTTCACGGTTTATACCAACGTGGGGAATGGTATTTTGGGCACAGAATTGCAAACTTTTGGATTAACGTGTAGTGTTGGCACGGTGGAGGTAACCACGTCATGAGTTTCACCTTAGCGACGCTGAAGTCTACCGTGCAAGATTATTTGCAAGTCGATGAAACGACTTTTAACGATAATCTGAACACGTTTATTGAAGAGAGTGAGCAGCGGATTTTTAAGCTCGTTCAGCTTTCTGAGCAGCGCAAAAACGTTACGGCAACAACATCAACCAACAACCGGTTTTTGGCTACGCCAAGCGATTTTTATGCGCCGTTCAGTCTGGCGGTGATTGATAGTAATACTTATCACTACCTGCTGTTCAAGCACCCCTCATTCCTCAAGGAATATGACCCGACAAGCACTAGCCGTGGGCGTCCCAAGTATTACAGCCAATTTGATGATGCTGCGTTCGAACTGTCACCGGTTCCAGACTCAGATTATTCGGTTGAACTGCATTATTTGTATCGCCCAGCTTCTTTGACGGCGGGAGCGGATGGAGGCACTACACTGCTTTCTACCGACTACCCGGATGCGTTGCTATACGGCACGCTCGCTGAAGCGGCTATTTTCCTAAAAGAAACCCCTGACGTGATCGCCAACTTTGAACAACGTTTCATGGCTGCGGTCCAAAGGATGAAGAACCTGTCCGAAGGTCGTGACACACGAGACGAGTATCGTTACGACTTACTTAGGACAGGGGTTTCTTGATGGAGAGGATTGAAGAGCTAGAAGGTAAAAAAATCGCACTAATCGGTCTTGGCGCAAGCCAGATTGATTACGTCATTGGTAAAGAAAACAGCAAGCAATGGGATGAAGTCTGGTGCATCAACAGCGCACTGGCCGTCTTTCCTTGTGATCGTGTTTTCATGATGGACCCGGCGTCTCGGTTCCTTGACAGTGAAGATGCAGGCAATCAAACCGATGTCATGCGCCGAGAACTACCGGTTTTCGACAAACCAATTTACACCTGCGAATTAGACGAGCGCGTCCCTGCGCTCGTCGAGTACCCGCTTGCAGAGGTCATGACCGCAAGTAAATGCGCGTACATGAATAATACGGTTGCTTACGCGATTGCGTTTGCTTATTGGAACAAAGTTGGTCAGATTGACCTGTTTGGCCTTGATTTTAGTTATAAGCATAATCTGCATTTTGCAGAAGCTGGCAGGGCTTGCGTTGAGTTCTGGATATGCAAGTGTATCGAAGCAGGTATTGCGATCGGTGCATCCCCTCGATCTTCTCTCCTCGATAGCAACGTGCCGATAACCGAGCGGTTATATGGGTATCACCGGCTATCTGACCCACTGGTTGCAATGCCGCATAATGACGAGTGGCATGTCTTCCCGGTTTCTAAGCTGGGTGAAATGACCAGAAAACACGGTTTTGAAACCATCGAAATGCCATCAGCCCCGGAGCCGTACAAAGGATGATGAAGGATGACGTAGGTTTTAAGCTCGGCACCGTCATGGTTTCTACGACAGAAAACAAAGGTCATGACCCTGAGTTCTGGGCGGAGCAAATAACCAATAAAATAGTGGGGTTCAGCAGCAGTGCTGCCCCTCATATTCGGCAGCAAGCTGAGGCTTTCCGACACGATGTTTATCAGATAATATTGCAGGGAGTTAAGAACGCGATCAAAAGCGATCGTGTAACCCTCGCAAATCTGTTACGCCAAAGTGGTCATGCAGATATGGCGGACATTATGAAGGAGCTGTGAGAGATGGCCATCACCTCAGCAATTTGCACTAGCTTCAAGCAGGAATTGCTTGTTGCGACGCACAACTTTACTGCGTCAACTGGCGATACGTTTAAGTTGGCGCTTTATTCATCGAGCGCAACGCTTGGCGCAACTACGACCGCATACGTTACGACGGGAGAAGCAACCGGCACTAATTACACTGCTGGCGGTGGCACGTTGACTAGCGTAACGCCCACCACGTCAGGAACCACGGCGGTTTGCGACTTCGCCGACCTGACCTTCGGTACTGCAACAATTACGGCGCGTGGGTGCCTAATTTATAACGACACTGACTCAGATAAAGCGGTCGCGGCGATTGACTTCGGAGGGGATAAAACCAGCACCGCTGGCGATTTTACAATCGTATTCCCTAGCCCTACGGCTACCGGCGCAATTATTCGACTTGCTTGATCGGGTGGCAAAATGCCCCTTCAGCAAATTGACTTTCAGCCCGGTATCAACAAGGAGGCTACTGACTATTCGGCCAAAGGCGGCTGGGTAGACGGTAACCTCATCCGGTTTCGTAAAGGCCGCGTCGAAAAAGTTGGCGGCTGGCTTCAGCTCGGCTCTGAATACTTCAAGGGTATTGGTCGAGCGCTTCACTCGTGGATTTCTCTTGGAGGCACCCGGTTTCTAGGAATCGGGTCAACGTTTAAGTATTACATCGAAGAGGGTGACTCTTTTAACGATGTCACGCCGATTCGGGCGACTACGGCGGCAGGTGATGTCACATTTGCCGCAACTGACGGCTCCTCCACTATCACTGTAACCGACACCGACCACGGGGCGGTCAATAACGATTTTGTGACGTTTAGTGGTGCAGCATCTCTGGGTGGAAATATCACCGACACCGTGCTAAATCAGGAATACCAGATCTCTCTGGTTACCGGCACAAACACTTATGAAATTACTGCAAAAGATACGAGCGGCGCTACAGTTACGGCTAACTCCTCTGACACGGGAAACGGTGGCAGCAGTGTGGTGGGTGCTTACCAGATTAACGTTGGTCTTGATACTTACGTTACTAGCAGCGGTTGGGGTGTCGGCACTTGGGGCGCTGGTGGATTTGGTTCTGCAAGCGCCATCTCCGCAGTAAACCAGCTCAGGTTGTGGACGCACGATAACTTTGGTGAAAACCTGATTATCAACCCTCGTGGAGCTGGTATCTACGAGTGGATCGAAAACAACGGAGTTAGCGTTCGAGCAGTCGAGCTGTCGGGTCGATCTGGCGCTAATCAAGTTCCTACCTTAGCCCTTCAAGTGATCACGTCTGAAACGGACAGGCACTTGGTTGTTCTTGGATGCGACCCGGTAAGCGGAGGCACGAGAACCGGGGTCATCGATCCCATGTTGGTCGCTT
>Ga0181566_10004524_pt1 | contig 11302 bp, 17 predicted proteins | sample 101ome_15_FD_133762 | JGI IMG/M metagenome (GOLD analysis project Ga0181566, IMG submission 133762) | Coastal salt marsh microbial communities from the Groves Creek Marsh, Skidaway Island, Georgia - 101402AT metaG (megahit assembly) | ecosystem: Environmental > Aquatic > Marine > Intertidal... | reverse complement strand
TATCTTTTTCCAAGTCCAATTCTTCCGCCGTCCAGAAGCATGCGGCTTGATCTTTGTATGCTTTCCAGATGTCATCGTGCTCAATCGGGAACAGGACAAATCGATCGTTGGACGGCAAGAGCATGGGTTCGTCTGCTGCGTAGTTTACTTTCATCGGGGTTTCAGTTTTTTGCGTAATCACGGGTTTCACCTTTGGGTAAGTTTGGCCAAGGTGAAACCACACTTAAGGGCTTCCCGTCACAAATTAATTTGTCACGCTGTGACCTTTACCTCGGTCATCATGAGTTCACCGGGGCTTTGGTCTTGATTGGCTTTGAAATATTCGTCAATGAATGCCAGTGCTTTCATTTTGGTCGTGAATGCCGCCACGACACCAAGGTCGTGGAGTTTGACGGTCGGCCCACCGACTCTGGCGATTTTTGTTTCGACTTTCTCTTCGTCGATGTCTTCTGGGGCCACACCCTCTTTGATCAGATGCTCAAGTTCCCCATCCTCGTTCTCTTGGGTTTCTTTCAGAATAACGTCATACGTGGTCTTTCTGCCGAGCTTGGGACAGTCGGATTTGCTACACCACGTAGCCATTCTGTCGGGCTGATGAACGACCCATATGGAAGAGACAGCGATCTTTTCTTCGCTTTGCATGGCCCCCATCATGGTGGCCATTTGCGCTTTAAGTGCGGCAAGCTCCGCTGCTACATCCATCAGTTAATCCCCTGTCCACCACGGATTTGAATGTCCTTGACGCCCTGTGGGAGCTTGCACTCGGTGCCTACGACCGGGGTACGGGGGAGGAATCGCCCCATTCGATGGTATCTTTTGATTTCACTATCTATGAGGTCGTTATTGTTTAGTAGCTCTCTGTCTACGTAAATCGTATTTTGATAGTGAACCTGCCACCACTCTCTTGTGACTTCGAAGGCCATTGAGTTGGTGGTATTGATGAGAAGGCTCTTGCTGGTTGGTCCAAACCAAATCTTCCAAGAGTCGGTAGGAGTACATGAATAGCCTTCTGGGATAGTTTGCTTAGCGATCTCTGTTAACTTATTGAGTCCCTCTTCTATGGCCGCTTCGTCTAGTCTGGGGCCCAGTAGCTTCATCTTTCTCTGGAGTCTCATGTACTCTTTGCATAGTTCTCCGATATTTACTAGGCTAGTCTTTACTTCAATCTCGGGCTTTTCCTCGACGACTTCGACTTCTAGAACCTCTGGGGTTTCTTCGGGGGTGACTGTAGGTTCGTCGGTGGGGAGATCGTACTCCCCGTCTTTGTATTTTGCCCAGAGGGAGCTGATTTCTTTCTGGGGGGTTCCTTTGTGCAAGGAACGGAACTGGTTGTAAGTAACTTCAGTCATCAATCGACTCTACAACTTCGACTGGTTTATTACGATTTGCTAGGAATTGCTCGAAGGAATCGATTGCTCGATCTAGTGCGTTTTGCTTTACCCCGGGTATTTTCTTTAGCTTGGTCTTGGTTAGTCCTTTGATGTTGGAAACCTTTCCTTGGATGTAGATCCAAGCTGCTGCTCTGGTGGTTTCGTCTCTTATTTTGTTTGGTGGTCTGCTTGCTGCGTCGTATTGTTCTATCATGACAGTAAGTATAGAACGCTGTATTCCCGCAGCGCCACCGACGTAGAATACTTTTTCTTCAAACTGGTTCATTGGTTCTGCGCCTGTGGTTTCTAGTAGAGTGGTAATCATTGGTCGTATAGCGTTTCTCGACACTCCTATTGTCTTTAAGTGAGTATCTGGTACTGGCTTCCCGTATCTGAAAACGGCTATTGCGATTAGTTTGGGTAAGATGAGTGTCCCACTAAATGCTGGTTCTCCAGAAGCTTCTCTAACTCTTAGCTCATCTATCAGATAGTATCTATTGCTATCTATGAAAGCTGCAAGGTTTGGGTTAATTCCGCCGAGCTTGAATACGGTGAGTTCGAGCCACCGTTCTCTTCTGATGCGTGCTCTTTCTTCGTCCGTTTGCTGTATGAGTTTGTCTCCTTCAGCGACGAAGTCGGTTTCTTGTTCGAAAGCTTCGCCTTCTTCTTCGTCGTCGTCGAACATTTCGTCTTCGGTATCTTGATCTATTTGTACCACGGAGTAACAGTATGGGCAAGTCCATTCTCCTGTCTCCGAGTCATTCACAATCCCTCCCATGAACATGCTCAACGCTGGGCATGCGTTATCTGGTTGCGGTGGGTCGTTCTTGCACTCAAAATCTTTCGGCAATATGTTCTCGAATGGCTTTCGATCCAACTATAGGCACCCCCTTGTGAAACATGACGGGTAGTTTGTTTGTGTTAGCCAAGACCTCTACTGCTTCAGTTAGCGGTGAGTCTATGTGCTTTATTTCTTGGAAGAAGACTACTACTCCTGCGTCTTCAAGGATCTGTAGGATGCGGTTCGTTTCGGAATCTCTTGGCGATCCGAATAGTGTCGCCTCCATGCTTACCCGAGTGTAGTCATGACCTTAACGGTTATCACGGGGAAGAAACTGTGTCACCCTCATGGAAGACGGAGCTAGCGCTTGGAGTGGACTTGGTTCTTCGATGGCCCTACCATCTACGATACGAGAAGAAGTCAATCAACTACAGATTGAACTTAGAGATTTGAAACTGCAGGTTTCTCGTGATCTTATGGAGTTGCGAGAGTCGATGGCTTCTGTCGCCACTGAGCTATCCGCCGTGATTGAGAAGCATAAGTCGGTGCTCACTCGACTTGAAGGACTTGAGGTTCGAGCACAGGGTATCGGTCACTCTACACCTAAAGATGAGTTCAATGCGTTTGCGTATGTCCAGTTGGACGAGTTAGAAGGTTCTGAAAGCGCTTATGATGATGTTTCGGAAGAAGTGCAGGAAAATTATTCTGAAGTCGTTGAGCCTGTCAGCTCCTCTGAGTCTTCCGAAGGAGTGCTTACTGATGAAGATGTTGCAGCCATTTTCTATGAAACGATCGTGGCTGTTGTTCGAGAAGAAGGTGGCGTACTGAATAACAACATGCACAGAAAGTACCCAGAAGGTTATGAGAACACGAAGGAGGTCAAGGGGCTCGTGAAACAAGCTCTCGAAGCAGACGAACAAATCTCGACACACAAGATCGATAAGTTTCGTACTTTGTACTACACGACCGGAGAAGATCCCGAGGAAGTTTATGCACGAATATTCGGTTGAAACAGTAAAAGCGTAACAAAGTAAAATTTTGTTACGCTGCCTATTCGTATCACTGCTAAGCATTTCTGGGTTTTTTGGACTCACCGAATGTACCAAAAGCGTAACAAGTTACAATTTGTGACGCCAATCGAAGCGTAACAAAGTAAAATTTGTGACGCTTTTGTCAAGTTATAGTATATAATCATGTAATCAAAAAATATAATTAAGTAAAGAAAGAAAAGAAGAAAGAAAAGAAGTAGACTGCTAAGAAGTTTCAGTGCTGATTTCGCTATATCTTCCGACCCGTTGTTTCTCCTGTAAATAAAAAGCTTCTACAAATTGGCGTCACAAAGTGTTTTTTTGTTACGCTTCTTAGCAGTGTATCGTTTAGGGGCGTAACAAGTTGAAAATTTGTTACGTTTACTCTAATTCGATACCGAGAGCCGAGCACAGTTCTTTGTATCGGTTGCGAATCGTGACTTCGGTCACTCCAGAGATGTCAGCAATTTCACGCTGGGTGCGCAGCTGACCCATCTGCCGAGCGATTATGTAAATGGCAGCCGCTGCGACACCGGTAGGGCTTTTGCCGTGAGTCAACTCTCTTTCTCTAGCCACACGAATCAGTGTGTTTGCTTCTGGTATGATGGCTGGTCTAAGTCCGAGAAGATTCACATATCGGTCCACATATTCTTCTGGACGAGCAGGATCCACCCGAATGCGTAACTTCACCTTGAGGATTTTGTGAGCTCTAGTCAAAGCCTTACGCTTTACTTTACTCGCCTTCTCAAAGTCATCCAAGCTGCGAGCACTTCGTAACTTTTGATTAGCAAGATACAATGATGCTGCAACTAATGCTTCTATACTTCTACCTCGGATTAAATCATTCTCCAATGCTCTACGATAGATGATAGCGGCTTCTTCTTGTACGGGCTTACTTAACCCCATCTGTGAACTAAGTCGAGTAATCTCCGACAATGCACTAGACATGTTGCGTTCAAACGAAGAACTCACTCTGGCTCTACGCTGCCACTTGCGCATCCGATATAGCTGAGATCGGTTCATAGCAGTAATTTGCTTGCCAGCGTAGTCTTTGTTACCCCATTCGATATCTGTAGACAATCCCTTGTCATGGAACAGAACCGATGACGGTGGCCCAGTCCTTTCCACGCCACCACGAGAATCACTCCGGACGGTCCATTCTGCACCAGGATCGACTACATTCTCAGCAACAACCAGTCCGCAGTCCCCGCAACTCACCTCCCCACGACCCCAATCCTTGATCAGATTTCTGGAAGAACATTCTGGACACTTTGTCACAGATTCGTCTTCCATGCCGTGCTCTACACAAGTTCCCTTATAAGGAAATTACCCTTTTACTCAAACGTACCCCAACGTCAGCATGCGTCATGATTATATGGGATGGTCAGCACCACCGAATCCCCCAGAGGTGAAAAGAAGTGACCGACACGACCCCAACCAAAGCACAGAAGCGTATTAACGTCAATTTGCTAAACGAAGAAGCCGAAGCATTCGAGAAGTTCAAAGAGGCCCTCGAAGCAGAAACCGGATTTTCCGGCCTTTCTCATACGGCAGTAATCAAGTGGCTGATCAACAACAACAAATTGACGGAGTGATTCTCCTGACATCACTAAGTCCCGAACGGGACGCCCAATTGAGTGAAGCATTAACGGGCTTCACCAAAGAAGAGGTCGAAGCTTGGTTGAAGTCCCACCGTCGAGTGAACCAAAGCTGGTCAAGTGTCCGCAAAATCGCACTCGACTTATTCACAGACCAAGGTTGGATCAGCCGAGAGCAGATTGACGATCTTCTCAAGGAAGTGCGAGAGGACTTCCCCCGCCAAGAAAGAAAACGCATGTTGGACCACATCAAGAAGGAGGTGGGTGAGCTGCAGTACTCCAATAACATTTACCGAGTCGAAGGAAACGTTCCTCTTGACTTCGCTAAAGAAGCTTCTATCGGTGACACCATCTTCACCGACCAGAAGGCTAAGGAAATCGGATGCACCGAGACTGAAATAGTCGAGGCGTGCCGATCTCATGGATGGAACCACATAGGTGGTAAGAAAATGAAGAAGGTGAAACTATGACCGAAGAAGAAACTATGGACATTAGCGAGAGCTTCTCAGCACTCGCACAGCTAGACGAACGAGATACAGCAGTTAAGGAGTCAGTAGTGGCTTATTTGATGTGGCACTCTGGCGAAGTGCTGGATAAGTCAGCCTATCCTAACCGAAACGACAGAGCGAGAAGAATCGACGAGTTAGGTGAGTTAGCTATCGGTAGAAGCTCTCTCACGACACAAATCCGAAGTGACCAGAGAAGAGTATTAGCGACACACTCTCTTTTCACACAAGCCAGAACGTCCAGAGATGAAAACCCCTCAACAATCGTGTGCTACTTGGATGCTAGCGTAATCCTAGAAGGCTCCATGATACCAACCGCAGACTTGGACGGTGATAATTTCACACTCACCCTCCCATCTGAAATGGCCGAGGCCGGGTTCTCGTTCATTGATTTCACAGACTTCAGAAGCAAATACAATGACTTGGGCCACCACCTCATCACAGACCCAACCACTGTGATGACTATGCTGGAGCACCTACAGTCACTATTTTTGGAGAAGGCAATCACCAACTACAACCAACTCAGCACCTTCCACACCATCGTCCCCCACTGGAACATTGTTGGGGCCCCCGACGATTGCAACAGAACCTTCGAAAATCTCGGACTCACTTACGACACTGGTAAGACAATCAAGATTCAAGGTCAGGTCTCCGAGGTTGGAGACGCCATGACCGTCTACACTCAAATCGCATTCCGCTGTCGCAACTTTTTGGTTTACGACGGAGAGCCTTCAGATCAGCGTTGTAACCAAATCAACATGATCCCACAGGCTGCAGAAGAAGGCATCATCACTAAGCCCGTCGAATGCTGGTCATGTAGCGGTAAGAAAGACTTCGTAAAGCTAGACTCAGAGAAGTCTCGTATCGAGCCAGTTCAGAGAATCCAACTACAAGAACTAAACCTCAGTGAAGAACCCAAAGCCATCATGGTGGAGCTACGAGGTAATCTGGTGAAGAAAGTCACAGCAGGCTCTACGATAGAGGTCACCGGTATTCTCCGCTTGGAGTCAATCACCAAGAACAGCCTACTATCTACTGCATATATCCTAGGACAATCTATTACCACTATCTCTGAAGATAGCTTCGTAACTGTAGTAGATGCAACGGATGAAGCGATTATCGAAGACTGGGTAGTAGAGACTCCATCACTCCAAGAACGAGTAACTGCGATACATAAGGCGTGGATCGGCCACCTGTTGTGCGACGAGAAATTGAAGGAAGCACTTGTGATGCAAGTGGTAGGAGCACCGAGAGACGATAGCTTCGGTCATCGCTCTGGTATCCACATTCTGATAGCAGGAGATCCCGGAACCGCAAAGTCTCACTTACTCAAATCGGTTCCCCGTATCTCAAACGGTAGCAGATATCTTTCAGCAGACAACGTAAGCAAGGCAGGTTTGACTGGAGCATGCATGCAAGTAGAAGACCTTTACACAGGTAAGAAACGATGGTCAATCGTGCCAGGAGCACTCGCACTAACACCAAAAGAGGCGACATGTTGTGTCGACGAGTTCAACCTCTATCCCGGTGACTTCGGAGACTTCAACAACGCCATGGAGAGTGGGATGACCACGATCAACAAAATCGTCAAGGGCACAGTTTACACAGAATGTTCTGTCCTCGCTGGCGCAAATCCAAACGCTGGTGTCAAGAAGAAGTTCGCCCGAGATCAAGACTACGTCTCTCAATTGGGGCTCGACATCACAGTCATGCAGAGATTCGACGCCATCTTCATCCTCCTAGACGATGCCAAGGCTAAGACTGACGAAGACATCGCACTGAGTATGTTGGGCTTTGGTGACGACTCGAAAGACGACATAGTCGACTTGGAGTTTATCAAGAAGTACATTGCCTATGTCAAGAAAATCGACCCTAAACTCTCTCGTGAAGCCGCTAACTACATGGCAAAGCAACACGCAAAGAAGCGACAGGAGAGCAAGGATTCTGATTACTTCAGAAGCCACCGCCAAGTCGCCTCATTGAAGCGATTTTCTCTCGCAGTAGCTCGATTTGATTTGAGTGAGGAAGTGACCATCGAGCACGTCAAGTTTGCAGAAAAAATCCTCCAATCAACTCTCAGCGAACAAGATCCCGGCCTCATGGTGGGTGCCGAACCAAAGGAATCCAGAGAGCATAGACAACTTGTGGCCAGAAAGCTTATCCAGTATATGCAAGAGAAGAACAAATACGAGAACCTAGACCCCGACTTCATCCATCACTGGATGAATGAGAACGACTTGCAAATTACCAAGGCCGAACTCAAATCGTTGCTCTCCGAGTTTTCCAAGACTGTGCAGGACTTGAAGAAAAACAAAGACGGAACATACGATTACAACGGGACTATGAGTCCAGCATTCAGCATGTGGTGATACTATGGAAGCAACAGAGATTTTAGAAATCCTAGGAATGGTAAACGAGATGGAGAACATTAGCAAGGTTGAGATTACGATGGGCGAAACGCCAAGCATCGTCATCGAGAAGACTGTCTCAAAAGAGCCCGCACCTGAAGCCAAGAAAGTACCAGTAGAAGCCTCTTACGCTGGATTCGGTTCAGCCACAGGATACGCTCCAGAGCCAGCGACCAACCTAGCCACGGAAGCGCAACGAAAGTACGCCGACGACCTCGCTAACAAACTCGGAGAAGGAGACATGATGAACGTCGTTTATGGTCTCGCCCAAGCACTTGGGGAGGTCGCTGACGACATTCTCCACCCGTCACTTTGGAAGGCTCAGATGACCAGAGATCAAGCAGATGCTTACATCGACGTCTTGGAGCAACAATGGAACAAGCTGAAGAAATCTAGAGGTGGCTTCCAGTGACACTCAAGGAGCTCAAGAAGCACCACTATGAGAACACCGAGCTTCTCGTTAGCGATATCCCTCGCCGTGAGATCGCACTCGGACTCAATATCAGAGCACAGCACTTTACTTCAGCGAAAGAGCTTGCAGACACACTCTCTGCAAGAAGCAACATAGAAGGTGCCTTCGCTTCGACTGCCTACTACCTCGATCCAAACGTCAAGACACCATCTAAGAGAGGACACCTTGGTTACGATTTAGTGTTTGACGTGGACGTAAAGCCCACCACAAATAGAGTAGACTGGTTGTACGATGTTTGCTTCAGAACATCTGCGCTCGTCGATATCTTGGTCAATGAGCTAGGTTTCAGCAAAGAAGAAATGCACCTTGACTTCTCTGGAGGTAAGGGCTTTCACATCACCATCGACAATCCTTCCTATAGAGATCTATCCAAGACAGATAGAACTCAACTAGTTAACTACATCATAGGAGAGAAGGTAGATCGTAAGAGCCTCAAGTTCGGAAAGGGAGGCTGGAATAGAAGATTCTCCGACTTCATGCGCAACTTGGTAAAGCTAATGGGCGACGACGCCAAAGATAACTATAAGCTTCTGAAGTCACTGGGGCTACACCAAACAACAACAAAAAAATTAGGCGACCTCCTGACTGACTCCACGAAACGTGAAGCGTTGTCAAAAGGTCGCCTAGATTTACTGGACAAGAAGGTTCTAGCTTCTCTCCAAAGTCACTTCTTTAATCAGCAGAAGCAGCTGCTCTCTCTGGTGGATAAGGGCGTCACGACGGACGCCTACCGTATCTTGCGCATACCCGGTACGATCCACCCAAAGACGGGCTTTGTTTCCACGAGACTCCACATCGATGACATCAACGATCCCGACGCTATCTTTGAGAAGATCAAGGACGCTGGTGGGAGAGACGAGGTCACTATCACCCTCGCTAAAGAAACGGTGGAAGACTTCGACATGGAGAAGATCTGGTCAGCAGGAACGCACGAGGTTCCTCGCTGGCTGGCGCTGCATTTGCTGCACCAATGAACAAAAAAAAGAACCCCAGAGCGTTAACTCTGGGGTTCCTTTTGGTTCTAGTTACCTCACTGGGAGGTTTGTTTTGACTGTAATAGCAGAGCTTTCATAGTTTGTAACCTATCATCGGAAATGGGTTCACCCCTTTCTCCGCATTTAGGACAAGACCAAAGCAGCCTGCTTCCAGTATAGTATTTTTCTAACCTACTTCCGCAACCATTACCGTAGTCGTTTAATGCACCACAGGTAAGTAGTTCTCTTAGTATGTCATCTTCAACACTCATCTAGTTACCTCACTCGGAGGTCCGGTATTACCAACGACCCTGACCCGCCAAAGCATTACACACAGCTTCGTAGGCATCACAGACATTGTCAATGTCTTGGTGCTCTTCTTCGTCTCCGTATCTACTCATAGCGTCATTAGCGTCGTCAAGTAACTTGTAACATCTCTTCAACTCAGCAAGAAGGTCAGGTGCAGCAGCCATCAGCGCCATATTAGCGCGTCTAACTTCTATATCGTCTGCACGACAATGTGGATGGTATAGCCCATCTCCTGTCCGCACACCACTTCTCTGGGGTCGCTCTGGATATACCAGACCCCACTCCTTAGCAGGGCTTATCCCTTCAAATTGAGTCAAGTCAATTCTGTTACTCATCTAGTTTCAAACCTCTTGCCAGAGGTAAGAGTGGTAGACGCCACCGGATACACTGACCACTCTTGCAGACAGTGGTTCTCCGACGCGCCTCACTCTTTTTTGTGCTTCAAGTTTCTTTAAGCAGGCAGTGACCGCATACACATTTCTGGGCTTGTAAATCTCAGACATGTATTCGGGCCAGTCGTGGTAAAGTTCACTTGCTGTGAAGCGCATTCCCTTGAATGACTTCATTGCCTTGTAAACTGCTTCAACTACTCTTGGTCCGTTTCGTGTCATGTTATCGCTTCCTGTATTGAATGCCCTTTCGCTGCTGCGAAGGGTTACTTAGTTTAGAACATAATCGCATCATGAGCGAAATCTTGTTCACATGCGGAGTGTTTCTCGACCCATATCGGTCAATAAACTTGTCCTTCACCAGCAAACTGGTTACAACATCTCCACTCTCAAAGCACTTGTCAATTATCTCATCAAAGTATTTTTGATAATGCATTCTAGTTAGAAGAGGTTTACTCTTCTGATTGGCTAACTCAGTAAAGGTTGACTTGAACCTTAACAGTTCGAAACAAGCGCTCGGCGGCTTTACCACCGCTCTTCATTTCGATTCGCTCAGGTATAAGTTTTAGTCCTGCTGTTACGTGCGTCAGAGCAAGACTTCTACTCATCTTATTTTGGATGTATCCGCTCAAGCGCTCCGGGTATAGTTCTGATAAAGTCATAGTGACTTCAGCAGCCATTCCGTAATTCCAGTTCGCAGGTTCAAAAACCCAAGCGTCTAGCGCTTGCCGAACATCTTCTAGAGCTCGGTTAATTGCTTCTCCATCTTTAGCCATAATTCCCTCCCAAAGAGGGTCTTTCTGTGATTCGTTTTCACTCATCTAGTTGACATCTTCAATGGTGAGGGCACTTCCATGCAGGGTATCGGCACTTTCCACCATCCTGCGTCCTTGCTCCACACAACTTACTTCCTGATGTCTTCTTGTAGGGTTTTGACTTTGTTGGCTGCTTGGTCTTGTTAGGTGACTTGCCTTTAGTCGGATTACTCCTTAGAGTCATCTGACTCCAGCTACCACCGCGTACATTTTCGTAACCAAACTTATTCATCATCTCAAGAGTGATTCTATCTTCATCTCTCTTAGTCATATTTCTATACAACTTTAAGACTCGCTCCATCTTATATGTTTGAGTCCACTTAGAGCCAACACCTAACTTGTGATTTGTTAGCCTGACATCTAAGTCATCGGTGTAACCAACGTAGTACTTACCCTGAGTAAGTTTCAATACATAAACAGTACCCATCTAGTTGACTCAGCACTGAGAACTCTCTGGTCCTCGCTTAGCCATTTCCTTGACATTGACAGTAGTGTAACTGCGTTCAATGATGTGTTCTTGAACGAACTCTTCACCAAACTTGTCACGCATGTCACTTACGCTAATATCGTGAGATGTGTTGGTCACCGCTATAATCCGGCGGTAGTCTCTGTACTTAGCATGGTACTTACCATCCTCTCCAGCCAACTTAGT
>Ga0181566_10004509_pt1 | contig 11322 bp, 10 predicted proteins | sample 101ome_15_FD_133762 | JGI IMG/M metagenome (GOLD analysis project Ga0181566, IMG submission 133762) | Coastal salt marsh microbial communities from the Groves Creek Marsh, Skidaway Island, Georgia - 101402AT metaG (megahit assembly) | ecosystem: Environmental > Aquatic > Marine > Intertidal... | reverse complement strand
GAAGCGCGCATGAGGTCTTACTTCAGTCGCTTCACGCGTTCAGTGGGACTCACGATTTCAGTGAATCGAATGCCGAATTTATCATCGACCACAACCACTTCGCCTTGGGCAATCAAAGTGCCATTCACAAGAACATCATGAGCTTGGCCCACCAATCGATCGAGCGGCACTACAGACCCCTGACCGAGACTCAAGAGTTCCTTGATGGGTAGAGACACTCGCCCAATTTCCACCGTCACGTTGACCGGCACATCGAGCAACGCATCAAGATTCGCTTCTCGATGCCCAGCCGCGCCCGGATCTGGCGTCACCGCCGGCTGATCCACCGTTTGAGCTTCTGTATTTTCTTCTGACATGACGTCTGTCCTCTTACTGACGCGCGTTAATCCGTTAAGGCGGATCGCGTGATCTTGACCGCGTTCTGGCCTTCGGCGGTTCCAAATTTGCCTTCGAATACCTCAACGTGACCGACTTTAACCACCACATCGTCTGGTGATTTGATGGGGACCACATCCCCAGGCACCAGATCGAGCAGCTGTTGCACGGTCAATTTCATTGTTGGTAGCTCGGCGCGAAGCTGTACTTCGGCCCCTCGAATCCGTTGGGTAATGGCATCGGCCCATTCGCCGCGAATCACCTGGGACTCGGCCGCAACCAATCCAAATTGTTTTTTCACGGGCTCGAGCATGGCGTAGGGCAAGATGAAGTGGCATTCACCGTCATCCTCGCCGAAGCCGATTGAAAAACTGAGCTGAATGACAGGATCGTCGGTGAGTGGCAGCGTTAAGTAATCTGGGTTTGATTCAATTTCAAGAATGGCGGGTTTAACCTCGATCACCTCTGCCCACGACTTTTCTAAATCGCTGAGAAAGCTCTGGGTCATTTGCTCGGCAAGCTTAATTTCGCTTTGTGTAAAGCTAGTGCCGCGTGCATTGGTCGACGCCCTGCCCCGACCGCCAAAATAGCGGTCCACCATGATGTAGAGCAGTTTGGGCTCAATCACGAAGAGCCATTTACCCTTGAGAGGCTCCAGCGCGCAGATCGCAATACTCGAGAGCTCACCCAGACTGGCGACGAAATCATTCATCGGGCGCGTTTTGATGTCACCCGCAGTAACTGATGGTTCAACTCGGAAGGTTCGAGTCAAATCCTCAGTGATCTCGGTATTCAATAGCTCATTAATGCTGATGAGCCGCGAGAAACGGTCGAGCAACTTGCTCGACGCCGCGGCAAAATTGAATGGCCTGATCTCACCTGAAGGGTTCCGGCCGGCGTCCGTTTCGACGTCGCCCTCCTCCACCCCTTTCAGCAGGGCTTCTTTCTCTTCAGCGCTGAGGATTTCTTCGTCGGACATGATTACTGCACCACGAATCCCGTCAGGACCGCTCGCTCAAGCTCAAAGGGTTCCGGCTCACCTGAGAACAAGGCCGTCACTCGTTGCTCGATTTGCGCGACCAAGTTTTTCTTTCCCTCGGAGCCATCGATGTCGCTGAAACGCAATTCCTGGAGCAACATTAAAATTTCGCCCTGAATCAACGGCGTGTTGGCCTTCATTTTGTCTGAGGAGGGCACATCTCGCGTTTGCAAGTTGACGGTGATCTGGACGTAACGCATCCCAGAACCCACTTGAAAGTTTGCGACGACCGATGGTACGGGCACGTACTGAAAGGGTCGGGCATCAACCACGGGGCCCTGCTGGGCAGGCTCTTGATTCATAAAAAACACCGCCGCACCGCCGCCGCCAATGAGCAGGGCTGCAACCGCGATTCCTATTACTACCATTTTGTTCACGCCAATCTCCTTGTGCTGTTGAAGCACCTAGCCTCGCACCGGGTCATTCGTCTCGCAACGTTTTCCTTCCTTGGAAAGCGATTCGGTGCACCTTGCTGCAAGCGCTGGCCGCCTCGCACGAGCGATTCGTGGAAAGGCTCATGCGCCGCTAGACTGTGCGCCGTAACGCCTGGCTCTAGCACTCACTGCTTAAAAAGCAATCTGCGTGCCATAACTTTTAATCTATATTTATCATGGACTTAGATATTTTTTTGCCTGCTTTAAACGTCGAATCGTCAATAAACTGACGCTGAATTGAGGGTTATTGGAGAGCGCCTCTCGCAAGCACCATCCGCTCTGTGAGTGATTGCAGGAACACGGCTCCAAGTCGAGCCCAATCAAGACTTGTGCCCAGTGCAAGCAAGTCGTGATAAAGGCATCACAAAGTCATAGCATCTTCTGATTGGCCATCTTGTGATTGGCCAGACAGGCTCAGAAAATGAGTCGGCTGGCTGTGCCGTCATTGAACCGACTAATTGAGTGTCTCGCGGATCAAGCGCAAACCCAGGGGGTGTTGAGGCATCTTGGTCGCGCGCCGCGGCGGTTTGATGTTCCCGATGTTCGGCTAGAGACTGACCACTCACCCAAGCGTCAACCAGCTTCAGCCGATCCTCTTCGAATAGCTTCTGTATCGAGATACGCGACTCGCGGTCATCGCCACATTTTAATCAGGTCCATACATCGAGCATGGCGCTCGAATCGGCTGGCTGTGCCGTCATTAAACCGACCAATTCAGCGTCTCGCGGATCAAGCGCAAACCCAGGGGGTGTTGAGGCATCTTGGTCGCGCGCCGCGCCGGTTTGATGTTCCCGATGTTCGGCTAGAGACTGATCACTCACCCTAGCGTCACCCAGCTTCAGCCGATCCTCTTCGAATAGCTTCTGTATCGAGATATGCGACTCGCGGTCATCGCCACATTTTAATCAGGCCCATACGTCGAGCATGGCGCTCGAATCGGCTGGCTGTGCCGTCATTGAACCGACCAATTGAGTGTCTCGCGGATCAAGCGCAAACCCAGGGGGTGTTGAGGCGTCTTGGTCACGCTCCGCACCGGTTTGATGTTCCCGATGTTCGGCTAGAGACTGATCACTCACCCAAGCATCACCCAGCTTCAGCCCATCCTCTTCGAATAGCTTCTGTAAACGCGGCATTTGCCCCTCTAACGCTTCGCGAACCTGGGCATGCTTGGTAAAGAATGCCAGTTGCGTTTGTTCATCATCCTGGGATACCAAAATTTCGATGGTCCCGAGATGTGCTGGCGTTAGTCTGATCTCAACAGACCGAAAATCATCCTTGATGGCCATTTTCGCGTGGCTCGCGATTTGCGCCATCCACGCGGTCTGCTCGATACGTGCATTTACAGTGCCCTGATACAACGGATTCAAGCTCTGCGCGCTCTTTGTAATCGATTGGGTGACGCTCTGTTGTAACCCGCTTTGCGTCGTCAAGGCTTGATCCAATGCTGGAGTACCAGCTTTCACACTCGAAAGTAACGCAGGTTCAACGATGAGCTTCTCGCCTGGCGAAGTTTGTTGGCCGAGGCTTGAAAGCAGGGATTCCACCATCGGCAGACGGGCGACCGAATCCACAAGCGCGGTTTGTTTCGCATGCGGCATCACGGCCGCAAACCTCGCTCGTTCCAATTGCTGACGCACCCCATCACTCCAGCCACTGGCTCGCACATTCACTGAAATGGTTACGTCTGGGCGAATGGCAGTTTGATTCGCTTGTGGTTGCGGATCAAGCGCAACTTTAGTCATGCGGCCCAGATCCAACTCGGCAAGTGCCGTTGGCGCAGACTGAAGATTCATGCCAGCCGCCGCGGGCGCGTTCATTCCAGACCGAGCCATTTGCCCAGGCGTCGCGAGCGATGTTGACTCGGGTTTCTGTAAAACTGCCCCATCACCCAGCGCTTGAGACATGGTTTCACCCACGCCCTTGGCAGCCTGCGCAACGTTCAGTCCGAGGATTGACGCGGGTTCGAGATCAGTCGCGTGGCTGCTCGCTGAAGCGAATGCCTGGGTTAGCGCCGCCGGTTTTTCAACCAAGTCAGCCGGCAATTGTAAAACGCTTGCGGCCCCGCCCTTCAACGAGTGCGAGGCCATGCCCGATGCAGACGCTGATGAGGAAGCTGCCCATTGTCCATCATCCTCAGATGCTTCGGCGTGCATTAACGAAGCGTCTGAAGCCTGCGTTGTAGAGCTTATTGCCAGCTCGGCATCCGCCAAGCTCGCAGTTGATTTCTGAATCGCCACACTGGCGGTACCGAGCTGATCGCTCATAGCCCGACCGGCGTTCGCCGCTTGAGGGGCCGCAGCCTGTGAGATCAGGGAATCCGCGCCCTCTTGGCTTGCTGAGCCAGGCATCACTGGCTCAATTGCGCCGCGCGCGGCGCTGCTGAGCGCAGCTTCTTCAACGAGCACGCCTCCCGAAGCCGTGAGTACATTTGATGATGCTGCCTGGCCAAGAGGAGCGGCCGTTAGGGATTGAACTTGATCTCGGGCAGTGAGAGACATACGGCGAGCATCTACATCTACATCTACGTCTACATCGATTTCGGTTCCCAGGCCAACGCTCTGAATAGAAGCCTCAGGACCAGCTCCAATAGAACGCTTGCTGACCTGAACGTTCGACGACTCGACTCGAGCTTCCATACGCGGCTCAAGAATGGATGCGCTGCCAACGGGCGAGCCATGAATGGCGCCCCGACCACCATCCGCCAGGGCGCTCGTTTCTGAGGCCACGGTTTTTTCGTCTGAGGTTGCGCCCGCTAATGCTTCGGTGACGTCAATTTCGCTTTTGACGCCGCTAACGTTCGCGGCTGACTCATGCGATTCAGAATTTGGGTGACCCACAGAGCCACTCGACGGCAAAGATTGCCGAGCGGATGGCGGCAACCATTTGCCGTTTTCATCTGCATCTGCCGCGCGATCGTCGGGGCGAATTGAAGCTTTGTCGCTTGCCTCGGTCGATTGGTGAGGCGTTTGGGTATCACTGTGTTGATCGGCTCGCTGACTGACATTGAGCGAGTGCCCATGCTGCTTTGAACCGCCCTGAGAATCACTATCTAATTGTTTTTTAGCTATTTTTTCATTTTCAACGGCCGCGGACTCAAACGCATCGGCAAAGGATTCCATGCCCGAGCGACTTGGCGTCACTCGCGCAGAATCACCACCCGGCAACCCACCGTGGGGTGCTGAGGTACCGAATAACTGTAGATCCATTGTTGCCATTCAATCGTCGTTGTGAGTTCTTGCACACAAAATAGTGCAGAACCCGGGCCAACTTTGGTTTCCGGCTCAACGATTCAATCACTCAGGCCTTCCGAAGCAGGTCAGTCTCCACCTCCATTGCTCATCTGTGGGGCTCGCCCCGTTTTTCTATCCATCGACTTGCCCTTGGGCATGGTCCGTCCCGCCTGCTTTAAACCGGCGCAGGACTCGAGTGCAGCATGCTCATACGGTCATCTAAACGGAGAGACTCTCGCTTACGGTCTGCTTTGGCCTCTTCTCGTTTAGCGGCGATGCTCACTTTGGAAAGTCCATCCACTTTTTGGTAATTCTGTTGCCAGGCGCGTTTCACCTGCTCCAGGCGGAAGGATTGTTGCGCCACTGCCTCGCGCTGGGTCTCGAGCGCCTCATCCAGCTTCTGAACGAACCGAGAAAAATCCGCCAACTGCAGGGCCGTCATACCTTGTTTGCCAGAGGCGTCGAATCTGGCCGCGTACTCTTCGCGATACGTCTCCAACTGCTTCAACTTCCGGCACTCTTCAAGATACTGACGCTGTGCGGCTTGTAACCTTGGGCCCAGCTCCGCACCCTTCAGCGCTTCAATATCCGCAAGCTTCTGCACGCGATCACTTTTTTTCACTTCGTATGACTTCCTTTCAAATCCCAGTTCGATCTGTGCGCTCCGCGCTACCTATTCAATGGCTCGTATCGATTAACGCGAGGGCCCGATGCCTCGAGCGTTGGCGCTATCGAGACTGCTGTTCTGCTTGGCCTTCTTCAAACCGCCCAACCATATCGACGAAGGCTGTGAGTTCTTCCTCACTGGTGGCAAACGTCACCTGCTCATCCAACCCCTGTTGAATGAACTGCCGAATCGTCGCATTCGCGGCGACCGCCAAATCAATCCGGGGATCGCTGCCTTCGGTGTACGCCCCTACACTGATTAAATCTCTGTTCTGCTCATAGAGTGCGCTGATGGCTCTGACTTTTCTCGCGCCTTCAACCTGCGTTTTACTCGCGACCTGGGTCATCAGCCGACTCACCGATTTTTCGAGATCAATGGCCGGATAAAGCCCTGTTTCTGCAAGTGATCGAGACAACACGATGTGACCATCTAGGATCGCGCGCGAGGCATCCGCCACTGGATCCTCAAGATCATCCCCCTCAACCAGGATGGTGTAGATCGCCGTGAGCGATCCAGACCCCTGATCGTTACCTGCTCGTTCAACGAGTTGGGGCAGCTTGGCAAACACCGAGGGTGGAAAACCGCGCGACACCGGCATCTCACCAATGGAAAGGGCTATTTCCCGCTGCGCCTGGGCGAATCGGGTGAGCGAATCCATTAACAGGAGCACGTTCTTGCCTTGACCCCGAAAATATTCAGCAATAGCCGTTGCCCGCAGTGCACCGTGAAGACGCATGAGCGGTGGTGAATCCGCTGGTGTTGCGACCACCACAGCTCGCTTGAGGCCAGCCTCGCCCAAGATATGGTCAATAAATTCCTGTACCTCGCGGCCACGTTCGCCGATCAATCCCACCACCACGACATCCGCTTCGGAATACCTCGTCATCAACCCCAAGAGGGTACTCTTACCCACACCACTGCCCGCAAACAATCCCAGTCGCTGACCACGCCCCACGGTAAGCAACGCATTCACAGCGCGAATGCCCACGTCAAAGATTTCGGTAATCGGCTTTCGCTTGAGCGGATTCAGCCGCCGACCTTCAAGCGGCGTTCGATCCACAGCAAAGACCGGCCCATGATCATCGAGCGGCCGACCCGCCCCGTCGATCACTCGACCGAGCAGACCAGGGCCCACGGCAACCCCTTCATCGTGATCCATGGGGACCACGCGTGCGCCGGGTTCAATCCCTCGGAGTGAATCGAGCGGCATTAGGTAATGTCGGCCCTCTTCAAAGCCCACCACTTCGGCTTCGGCAACATCGCCCGAGGGTGTCACAATCTGACAACGGCTCCCCACCGATGCCTGGCAACCCACGGCTTCGATGGTTAAGCCCACGATGCGGGTGAGCCGCCCTTCAAGCGCAGGCTTTTCACGGCGGACCTTCGCGGGTAATCGGCTCACGCGCGCCAGCATTTGTGCGCGACGATCTTGCTCGTAAGATTCAATCGATTGTAGTTGCATCCTGACCTCGAATCGCCTCCGCAGCGAGCCTTCTGGCCTGCTCGAGTAGTGCTGTTTGAATGGCGCTACGCGACCCTTGAATTCGGCTTTCACCCAGCTCAAGCGAGGGTTCATCAAAGAGCGGCCAAGCTTTCAAAGGGTGCCCCTCCGGCAGTTTGTCAATGTAGGGTCGAACCAAGGCGTGATCTTCAGGGTGAAGGAATAACTTTGGTGGATGTTGATCAGAGGGCAGTGCCTCCGCCAATTGCTGGATCATCTGCGTCAACTTCTCTGGCTCAAGCCGAATGAGGCCCCGCGTCATTTCTGCAGCCACCACAGCAGCAAGTTCGGCAAGCTGCAACGCCAGTTCATCATCCATTTGAGCGAGCGGCGCATCGATGTTGGCAAGCAGCCGGATATAACCATCCACACCTGCCTGCGTCTGACGCAAGCCTTCAGCCTCGCCATCTCGGCGACCTGCGGCGAACCCTTCGTCATAGGCTGATTTTTTGATCGCCTCGATCGCAGCCTGGTCAAGGCGCTCAGCGCCCGGGCCTGCAATGACCGGCGCTTGCCAAGAGCGGATCGGGGCGACTTCAGACATACTCTTCGCTCCCCTTACCGCCGAGCGCGATGGCACCGTCGGCTGCTAGGTTGATGGCCACCTGCAGAATTTCCTTCTGGACATCTTCAACTTCGCTGAGCTTCACGGGCCCCATAAGCTCAAGATCTTCAAGCAGCATATCGCGTGCGCGCGACGACATGTTGCTGGTGATCTTGTCGCGCATCTCTTCCGAGGCGCCTTTCAGCGCAATGACCAGCTTTTCCTGCCCCACTTCCTGGAGTAGCCGCTGCATATGACGGTCGGTGACCGCGAGCAGGTTGTCAAAGATGAACATCAAGTCGCGAACATGGTTTCCCATGTCTTCATCTTCTTCGGTGATGCGATCAAGCACTTCGGCTTCGATGTTCGAATCGAAATAGCCAATGATGTCCGCCGCGAGCTGCGGGCCCACGACGCGTGATGGCGGCGTGGGGGCGATGTCGACGATCTGCTTTTGAAGGAGATCGTCAAGTTCGGTAAGCGCTGAAGGGTGAATCGCATCGAGCTGCGCGACGCGAATCATAATGTCTGGAATGTCCTCTTCGGGGAAATACTTCACCACGTCAGCCGCGTGTTCTGAGTCAAGCGACGACAACACAATCGCCACGATTTGCGGGTGCTCGTGTTTCAAGATCATGGCGACCGACTGGGCGTCCATCCATTTGAGTGCGTCCATCCCTTTCGCGTCTTGGCCATCCAGAATCCGGTTGGTCATGCGGCGGCCTCGGGTCTCACCCAAAGCTTTATTGAGCGTGTTCTTGACGTACTCCTTGGGATTTGCCCCAAAGGCACTGCCCGTGCCGAGCGATTCGACAAAGTTGCCAATCACTTGGGTTAAATGATCGTTTGAAACGCTGCTCAGTTCCGTCATGGCGCGCCCAACGCTCTGGACCTCTTTCGGGTCCATATGCTGCATGATGCTCGCCGCGGCTTCTTCGCCCAAGCTGAGCAAGAATACCGCCGCGCGCTGCGCGCCACTTAATGCATCACTATCGGCCATCGGCTGCCACCCAATCTTTTAAAATGCCCGCCGCTCGCTGGGGGTCATCTTGGACCACTGTGCGTGCACGACCGAGCTGTTGTTCATAAGTTTGTCGCGGTAGCGCCATGGCCTGGCCATCTTGGCCAATCATCCCAGGCTGTTGACCGCCGCCCTCGAACGCCACGCCTTCTGGCGTGACATATCGAGGTTGCGCTGCGGCCTCAACGGCTTTGGCACTGGCATCAATCAAGCTGCGCAGCAGCGGCCGTAAGACACCGAAGATTAAGGCGAGAAGCGCGAGGAACCCGAGGCCCATTTTGAAGGCCCCCGAATAATCAGACAGCGAGTCCATGAAGCTCGTTTCAATTGGGTCGGGCGTGATCAGCGGCTGAAACTTGGCCGTGGTGACACTCACCGTGTCGCCTCGGGCAGCGTCAAAACCGACCGCCTCGCGCACAATCTGCTGGATGTTAGCGATCTGCTCGGGCGGCACCGGAATCGTGGTCACGGTCGGTTCTTCCCCTTCCGCCCCCGGCGTGACTTGCTCAATGTGATTGAGCACCACCGCGACGGACAGGCGATCGATTCGGCCACCGGTTTCCTTCACATGGCTGATCGTGCGGTCGATCTCATAGTTGCGCGTGGACCGGCGCGACGTTCGCGCATCAGGCTGACCCGCATCTTGATTGACCGCCTCTGCGGCATCCGCAGCCGCTGCCTGTTGCACTTGCTGATTCACGGCGAGTGCACCGGGCACGCCACCCGCATCCGCCTGGGGCGTGATTTCTTCAGACACTTGCTCGCTGCGAAGCACTGGCGGCAGCGAGCCGTATTGTTCAATGGTGCGCTCTTCAGCGGTGTGGTTAATGCTCGCTGTGACTTCGACCCGCACGTTATCTGCGCCGTAAAGAGGGTAGAGTAGATTATTGACCCGCTCAGAGAGGTTCGATTCGATTTGCTGACCGTAGCGGAGCTGCTCATTGCTCATTTGCATCTCAGTCGAGCCACCCTGACCTGAGAGGAGTCGACCCCGCTGGTCAATCAACGTTACATTGTCTGGGTCGAGGTCTGGCACACTCGACGCCACCAAGTACACAATGCCTGCAATCTGCGACTCAGACAGGTTTCGACCCTGAGATAAATTCACCACCACCGAGGCATTGGCTTCCGAGCGGTTGCGAATAAAAGCCGACTTCGGCGGAATGGCCAAGTGCACCCGCGCGGCACTAATGATGTCGAGTGACGCAATGGAGCGCTGGAGCTCTTCCGCCAGTGCTTGGTTAAACCGTGCACTCTCCATAAAGGCGCTGGTGCCGATGGCTTGGTCTTGATACAACATCGAAAACCCACGATCAGACGCATTCGGCAAACCCGAACTCGCCATGCGGATGCGCACCTCGTGAATGTCTTCTGCAGCAACGGAAATCACACCACTCGCAGCGTCATATTTGTAGGGGGTGTTGCTCTGCTCCAACTGATTAATCACCTGGGACGCATCCATTTCAGACAGGTTCCCATAGAGCGGTTTGTAAACCGGCTCTTGGGCCCAAAAAATGATGCCCGCGCCCAACGCAATACTCGCCGCCAGCCCCACCATCAATCCGAGCTGGCGTAGCACAGGCAACTGGGAGACCACATTAAATTGTTGGAATGCTTTGCTGGGTTCAATCACCGCCATGATGACGTCTTCCTCTCTCTTAAATCTTCAATCGGTTTAAAACTTGGCTCGTATTGGCACTTAGATGTTTCTAGAACTTTAAATTTTTAAACGTCTACTGGTTCTCATTCTTCGATCGTCTTTGATCATCAGCGGTTCGGCGTCGCTTGACCGTCTGCTTGCTTGGCACTCCCTCGATCGAGCGGTTCACGTTGACGACTCAGATCCCGAGAATGCCAGAGCAATACCCGCAACCTCACTTAACTTACGCTACACCGACATACTCATCACTTCTTGGTAAGCGGACAGCACTTTGTTCCTTACTTGCACCACCGACTCAAACGAGAGACTGGCCTTTTGCATGGCGACCATGGTTTCAGCGAGGCTCACTGACTCGTCACCTGAGGCATAACTCAAAGACATCTCTTGGGCGGTGGCTTGCGTTTCAGACACAGCCTTTAGCGACTCATTCAATACCGTACTGAAATTCAGCTGGCCTTCAACCGGCGTGGTGGCAGGCGGCGCAATATCTTGACCTGCTTGAGCGCGCATCGCGCGCATTTGAGCCAGCACCGCGTTGATTTCCATACTCATCGTTTCATCCTCACCTTAGGCCGGAACGGCAATGCCCTGCTCTTTAAAGCGGGCCAATTTGTAACGCAGGGTTCTGGGGCTAATGCCCAGGCGTTCTGCGGTTTCTTTGCGACTGCCCTTTGTCGCCTTTAAGACATCCAAAATCATGGCCTGCTCGCGAGCCTTGAGCCCTGAGCCGAGTGCCGCAGGCGCTGGCTCTATCGACGCCGTGTCTAGCATCGAAGCGCTCTGGGCAGTGGCACGTCGCGCGGGTACCGAGGGCGCATCTTCGAAATAGATGTCTTGCTCATCGATGTCTT
>Ga0181566_10004502_pt1 | contig 11330 bp, 7 predicted proteins | sample 101ome_15_FD_133762 | JGI IMG/M metagenome (GOLD analysis project Ga0181566, IMG submission 133762) | Coastal salt marsh microbial communities from the Groves Creek Marsh, Skidaway Island, Georgia - 101402AT metaG (megahit assembly) | ecosystem: Environmental > Aquatic > Marine > Intertidal zone... | reverse complement strand
GACGCCGTCGCCGCCGCCGAGGACGCGCTCGTCGCGAAGCACGCCGAGGAACGCGCGCGGGCGAGGGAGGAGGCGGACGCGAAGGAGGCGGCGCTTCGCGAGCGAATCGACGCGCTCGAGGCCGACGGGCGCGCCGCGCTCGACCGCGAGGCTCGATCGGACGCGGAGGCGAGGCGTCTGGCGGCGGAGGTTTCCGAGCTCAGAGGCGCCGTCGAGCGAGCGACGCGCGACGCGGCGAGCGAGGCGCGGCGCCACGCGGAGGCGCACCACGCGCTCGAGCGCGAGCTCCGCGCGGAGCTCTCGGCGTCGTGCGAGATGGCGGACGCCGAGCTCGAGCGGGTGCGGAGCGAGGCGCGGCGCGAGCGCGAGGAACTCGTCGCGGAGCATGAGGCTTCCTACGAATGTTTGCTCGCTCGCCACGCCGACGTCCAGTCGAGGTTCGACGCGAGGGAAAGCCGGGCGGAGGACCTCGCGACGATCGCGGCGCTGCGGGCGAAGATCAGCGAGGCGGAGCGCGAGAACGCCGAGGCCGAGACGCACCGCGCGCAGATGCAGATGGAGCTGCGCGAGAAGGAGCGCGGCGTCTTCGGCGCGGGCGCGGCGACGCTCAACGCGGACGACGGCGCGACGGTGCTCGACTGGATGCTGAAAAAACCGAAACCGCCCGCGGGGCCGGGGCGGGGCGGGCCGCCGCGGCCGGGGAGCAAGCAAAGGAGAGGGGGGGGGCATAATAACCCGAGGGCGAACACGACGCGAATGTGATGCCGCCGTCGGGGACGGCTCGGAGAGCAGAAAAAATGTACTTAGGAATGAATTAGTTGACTACGCGACACGCACGGATCGATCACTTCTTCTTGCCGGCGACGGTCTTGACCTTGCCCTTGCGCGTGCGGGCGTTGGTCTTGGTGCGCTGGCCGCGCAAGGGGAGGCCGTGGATGTGACGCCTGCCGCGGTAGCACTGGATCTCCTTGAGGCGCTTGATGTTCATCATGTTGAACCTGCGGAGGTCACCCTCGATCAAGTACTTGTCCACCTCCTCGCGAAGGGTAGTCAGCTCCTCCTCCTCAAACTCGCGCACGCGCTTGTTCTCGAGACCCGTCGCCGCCATGATCTTCTTCGCGGTGGTGTTCCCAATGCCGTAGACGTACGTCAAGGACGTCTCGGCGCGCTTGTTGTTAGGGATTTCCACACCCGCCACGCGCGCCGCGCGGACGCAGAGCTCACCGCGCCCGGACGCGGAGGAGCCAACCTGAAGTCGCGACGTGGGGAGAGAGCGGGAAATCAATCGGTCAGAGGGTGGCCACTTCACGCGCACCGCGCGAATCGAAGCGAGGGGGGGGCCTGGGTGACGCGGTCCCGCGCGCGAGTCTGGGCGCGCGCTGCGGGCGGTCGACGCGCCCTCGTCGCACGCGCAGCCTCCACGCGGGGGATGCTCGCGGCTGGACGCGCGCGAGGGGCGCGGCGGACGGCGCATGAGGCGCAGGGGGCCGCGGACGCGCGCGCGCCACGACCCGATACCCAAACCCTAACCCTGTTGGCTGGTTCGCGCACCTTGACACTCTGCGACGGAAGAGAAACCCCGTGGAAAGCGGACGCCGCCGAAGACTGCGAGGAGCGGGATGGAGGAGGGGATGGCTTCGTCAACGAACGTGCCGTGGCGCGAGCCGCGCGCGACGCTCGCGGCGCGCGGGCGACGTCGACGCCGCGTCGCAGGTCGAATCCCGCGCGGAGGTCGGGAAACATTGCTCCACGCGAACCGACGAGATGCGCTTTTATCCAGGATAAACCCGCCGAGCGCTGGCCGGTGACGCACCTGCTTGGCGCGAACGCCCCCCTTCGCCGGGGTGACCGGCACCACGACGCGCGCAGCGCAAAGAGCGGACATTATATCTAAGCCTCGCGGGACCTCGCTGGGCTCGCGTGGGTTGGAATGCCGCAGGTGCGCGCGTCACGCGCGACGTGAGCGACGTGTCGACTGGAGCCAGTAGCGGACTGGATTGAATCGTCCGACCGCCATCGTGTGTGTTGGCGGTGAGAACGCGACCATGGTTTGTTACTCAAAGGTTAAGTTCAGTGAACGGGGGCCGGTAGAATCCGTCCGACCCGAGAGCCCGTTCCCGATGAAATGCTTTCGGTCCAAAGGCCTTTCGACCGCAACAGCCTTTTGGCCCATCGAACGTGTCGACCCTTGGAACTCGTTTATTGACCCACCCGTCTTTTTTGGCGGATCTCCGATTTTCTCGCGAGGGGGACAACGGCGGATGCACGCGTCTCAGATCGTTCGTCGCATCGCGCGGCGCGAGGTCAAGACCGCACGCACCGCGTGGTCCGCGACCCTCGCGCGCGTCTTCCCGGCACGATGGTGTATAAGTTATCTCACGCCGAGCGTAAGTTCCTGAAGTACGTGCGCTCGACGGACCCGTTGACGCAGTTGCGCGATTGCTGGGAGTGGCACAAGGACTGGTACACCAAGAATGGCGCACAAATCGGCGTTTTCCAGTGGATCCACCAGGGCGTGTGCTGCTTCTTCTTCTACTTCATCATCGCCGCGACGTGGTCCGGGGTGACCGGGCGCGAGAGTAAGGTCGTCACGGGTTCCAAGGTGTTCGTAAACACCGCGAGCGCGAAGGTGCAGTGGGACGCCGCGGCGGTGGCGTCGCAGTACCGCTCTTTGCCCGTGGACAGCTTCGAGGGCGACGATCGCGACGAGTACGGCCACCTCACCTTCGCGGCGCACTGCGAGGCGCTCGAGACGCACGGGCGGGACCCGGAGTGGCCCCTCAGGTCGCCGCACGACGACACGGACGGCACCGCGGGCTTAGGGTTCGAGACCGCGGCGGATCTGTGCGCGAGCATGGCGAGCCTCCCCGAGCGCTTGCGCGTCTACACCTTCCCGCTGAGCAAAACCGAAGCCGCGCGGTACTCCCTCGCGAAGCTCGCGCCGACGTTCAACCGCGGGTACGACGTCGAGGGCCACATCGTCGACAACATGCAGGAGCCCCCGTTCGCGACCTCGGACCCGAAGGAGGCGACGGCTTTTTTGATCCCGGTCCGCCCCTACCTCGACCGCGTCGCGGCGTACCCCGAGCAAGGCCGCGACGCCATGGTCGCCGCCGCCGAGAGGCTCGTGCGCCGGATCCAGATCGAGCAACCGGAGGCGTGGGAATTCAGCGAACCCGGGTGTCAACGCGTGATGGTCTCCTCGCACGACGCCGGGACGCTCGTCGCGAAGAACACGGGCGACGCGGTGAAGAACAAGGCGGTCGTGATCGCTTCCAACGCGGATTCCACGAGTCTCGAGGATCTCGAGGGCACGCCCGCGGGGGAGGCGAACAAAGCCAGGGATCTGTATTACTCCAACTCCAGCGCCGTCGACGAGGACGAGATGCTCGGGTGGCATCCGTGCTGCGAGAGCCGCTTCGAGCCGAGCAAGGACGTGAGCGCGGTGTGCAGTCTGTCGTACCACCTTCCGAGAGACGCGGTGGCCATGCGCGCGGTTGTTCCTCTGAGCGTCGGCGCACCGGAGGGGTACGAGCGCCGGACGGAGGACCACCGACCGATCACGGTCAGCTTCCGCGGGAACTCGCGCGGGAGCTTGCGGGCGAAGGTTTTCGACGAGTACCGAAAGTTGGGGCGGGAGGACTGGGACCTCGAGGCGGAGGGGCAGGTGACCCCGGGCGCGTACATGGACCTCATGGCCAACTCGAAGTTTTGCCTCCACGTCCGCGGGACGCGCGTGCAGAGCCCGAGGCTCATCGAGGTGATGATGTTCGGCTGCGTGCCCGTGATCATCGCGGACGGGTACGACCTGCCGCTATCGTGGCTGCTGGACTGGGATAAATTCTCGATCAGGCTCCCGGAGGCGGAGTACGCGCGGCTGCCGGAGGTGATCGCGAACGCGGATTGGCGCGCCATGCACGACAACCTCAGGCGCGTCCTCGGATTCTTCGTGTACCACAAGAAACCCATCCTGGGGGACGCGTTCTGGGCGACGATGCTGGGGGTGGAGCGGCAGATCAAGCGCGGGAGGCAGTGCGGGGGGCCGCAGCCGGGGGCGGGGAAAAAGGGCGTCACGAAGGTGACCAAAGCCGCCGGGGAGGCGTGGAGGTGGGTGACGGGGTGAGCGTTCATATTTATTAGACCCACCCGCATCTGCGGGTGACAGTTTGCGAAATGCGCGCAATTCGTCGTCCCGGGCCTCGACGCGCCACGATGCCGTTCCGCGGGTGGATAATCCCCTGCGCGTCTCGACGCTCTCCGGGCACACCTCACCGCGCGTTCGCCGACTCAGGAGGAGGCGCGTGTTCTCGCGCGATGAGCAGCGGTATCGGTCTCGTCTCGCGGCCGTGCCTGGTGGTCGCCGCGGCGACGCGCGCGCTGCGCCCCGCCGCTCGCGGCGCGGCCCGCGGCCACGCCGGTTCCGCCGCCGAGTCGGCGAGTCGGCGCGGGGCCACCGCGCCCGCGACGTCGGGGCGCTCGCGCGGCGCGAGCCTCACCGCGGGGGCGAAGAAAGGGGGCTTCATGGCCGAGATGGAGGAGATGAAGGAGGAGGAGGGCAGCGCGGTGGAGTTCACCCTGCCCCTGGCCATCCAGAAGTACCCCCACGTCAGCCTGAGGAACAAGAACGCGATCGTGGGCGTGTTCGACGAAGAGCTCGCGCGCCTGTCCGAGGCCATGTTCAAGCTTATGTACGACACCGACGGCGTCGGTCTTGCGGCGCCTCAGGTTGGCGTGAACTACCGCATGATGGTGTACAACGAGGCGGGCGAGCCGGGGAAGGGGAAGGAGGTGACGCTCGTCAATCCCAAAATCGTCAAGTTCGCCAAGCAGAAAGATCTCTTCGAGGAGGGGTGCCTCTCGTTTCCAAAGATATACGCCGAGGTGGAGGTGCGACGACCCAAGACGACGCCCGAACGTTTCACCCCGCGCCCGCGCGCGTTTTTGTTTCCCCCCCTCCGGACGGAACGGAAGCCGGTGAGCGCCTACAACAAATATACGCTAATCCCAGCGGCGCTCGTCGTCGGGTGCCGAAAAGCGATGAGCAAACCACACGCGAGGCTTCCGCCCGTCCAAATGACCCGGGGATCGCGATCGCGAGACGTCTCTCCCGACCCAACACCCCAAACCCTGAACCTTCTTCTGGACCCTCTTTTCCCTTTCAGCGACCGATGGGCGTGCAGATCGAGGCGCAGAACTTGCGCGGGAAGAAGTTCAAGATGACCCTCGACGGCTTCGAGGCGCGGGTGTTCCAGCACGAGTACGACCACCTGGACGGCGTCCTGTTCCACGACCGCATGACGCCGGAGGTTCTCGGGACGATCCAGAAGGATCTCGACGCGCTGGTGGAAAACCACCCGGAGGGAGAGCCGAAGGGCCTTTGAAGATGAATGAAACACCAGGTACAGATACCTTCACTCGCGAGCGTCGCGTCGCGTCGCGTCGTTCGTCGCGTCGTTCGTCGCGTCGTCGGCGACGCGACCGGGGCGTCGTCACCCGCCGTCGGTTTCGTTCGCGGCGTCGAGCGCCCTCGTGGCGATGAATATCGCGGTGGCGAAGGCGACCATGTGCAATCCCCGGAAGAGGTCTCGGTCGCACGCGAACCCGAAGACCCTCACCCCCAGCGGCGCGTCCCTGAGCACCCCCAACGCCGCGCCGCGAGCGAACCGAGCGCGATCGATCCGCATCGTCCCCGCCGCCCCCCCCCGTCCCGGTCCCGGTCCCGGTCCCGGTCCCGGATCGTCCCCCCGCGCCGCCGCCGCCGCCTCCGCCGCCGCGAGCTCGGCGTGGCGCCTGGACGCGAATCCGACGACGCGCTGCATGCGATGCGTGATGAGCGTCGCCGCGCGGACGTTGAGCCCCGCGGAGACGGCTCGGAGCGCCGCGCCGGAGGCGACGATCGCGACGGTCGCGCCCCGCATCCCCGACCCCGGGACGCCGAGGCACGCCGCCGCGCCGTCGTACGCCGACCGCGCCGTCTCCGCGAACGCGAGAAGCGCGGTGAGCACGAGGAAGAGCCGGTGGCGGTGGCTCAGTCGGCGGGAGAGGTCGTGCAGCCGCGCGTGCTCCTCGAGCGTCGCCGCCGCCGCGTACGCCGCCGACCTGTCGTTCCAGCTGTTGTTCCGCGCGTCCCCGAGGGTTTCGAAGAGGGTGAGGAAGGCCTCGAGCCGGAGAAGAAGGAGCGCGCACGCGAGCCGGTAGGACGCGGACGCGACGAGGAACACGGCGGCGCGGTACGTCTCGGAGGCGACGGAGACGGCCTCGAGCGCGAGGGCGGCGGTGAACGACGACCGCGAGACGGAGCGAACGTTGAGGTGCCACGGGGGGCACGGGGAGCACAGGTGCCACGCCGCCACCGCGACCCGGACGGCGAAGAACGGCGCGAGGAACATTCCCGTCTCCGCCGCGGCTCGGCGTCGAACGAGGCGCGCGTACAGAGCGCGCGCGCGGCGGAGGCGTCGCGCGCGCGTCGCCTCTCCGCTCGAGCCGGGATCCGCGAAACTCGGGGCTCTCCCGGGGGGGACGAAGAAAAGGACGTCCCGCCCGTCCTTCCGCGCGCAGTGTCGCAGCTGAAGGACGTACCAGGCGACGGACGCCGCGAGCGCGGAAAAAACCTCCGAGCGAGTCTCGGCGGGCGAAGCGTCGTTCGTCTCCTCGTCGCGAAAGCGTCGCCGTCGGTAAAAGAACGCGAGCGCCGGTAGGACGAAGCCGAGCGCCGCCGCGGGGACCAATAAGAGGACGTCGCCCGCGACGCGAAGATCCCTCGGGGGGACGACGCACGCCAGACGGAGGAGCCGCGCGAACCCTTCGAGCGCCAGGCGCTCCTCCTCCTCGAGCGCGTCTGACTCGGAGGCGGCGTTCGAGTCGTCCGACGCGTCGTCTCGCGCGACACAGCTGGCGGGCGACGGTTCGAGAGACGCGTCGTCTTCGGGTTCCGAGACGCCCCGAGACGTCGGGGAGCCCCGGCGCGGTGACGCGAGGAGCGGTCGCGTCGCGTCGTCTTCGTCGGCGGCGTCGTCGAGGGGCCGCGAGGTGCGGGGTCGTCGGGCGCGCGCGCGCGGAGGAGGGGACGGGGAGTCGAGCTCGTCGAGCCAGGAGGCACGCCGGGGCTGGAGTTTTCCCGCCGCGGTTCTCGAGCGGCGGACGGGCCCGCTCGGCGAGTCACCGCCGGGGGCGGGGTGTCGAGGAGAGGGCATGGACTCGAGCGAGGGAAGGATGCGCCCCATCGCGCTCTCGCCGAGGAGCGCGCGCGCGTCCGTCTCCGACGCGCGGCGTCGGTGTCGACCCGCCGGCGCGCTCGCGCGGCGACGAAGACGCGACGAGGAGGAGGTCGGCTCGTCCACCGCGCGAGACGGGCTCGTTCGCGGGGTGTGCGCGCCGAGGGAGTCGCGAGACGGCGGTCGCATCGTCGCGGCGCGAGTGGACGAGCGCGCCGGAGCGCCGAGGGGGGGGCGACACGGCGACCCGCTTCCCCGGAGCGTCGTCGACTGGGCGGCACCTTTCTTAAGCAGCACTTCGTAAAAACACTGCTGCGTGCAGTGCACGGCGTGGAAGCATGGCGTGACGATATGCGCGCGTCGCTGAGATTGTTACGCGGAAACCCTTTTCATGAGGTGTGATCTCAGTTCGTCCCGCGCGCCCGCCGGGCGCGATGGCGGCCGCGCGCGCGAAGAAGCTCCGCGATGTTCTCGACGAGAACCAGCGCGCGACGGCGCGCTTGGGCGCCATCGTGTCTCGCACCGACGGGCAGCTCTCGGAGCTCCGCCAGCTCATGGGTCCCGTCCAGGCGCGCACGCGTCACCTTTCGAACGCGCACAAGAATCTCACCGCGGTGCACGGGGAGACGTCGCGGTGGCTCGAGCAGCTGGAGGTATCGTGGAGCTCCGGCGCCCTCCTCGAGCGCGGGTTCGAGGACGACGACTCGGACGCCCTCCTGGCGTGCGTGGACCGGCTCGTGGAGGCGGAGGCGTTCTTCTCGCGCAGGCGCGCGTACAAGGGCGCCGAGTCCTCCTGGCGACACGCCGGCGACCTCCTCGACAAGAGCCTCGAGCGATGCGAGGAAACCTTCGCGCGCCTCCTGTTCGTGCACGACCGAGCCGCGGACTCGCCCCCCCCGCGCGAGGCGGAACCCGAGCCGACGCGCGAGAAGACGACGACCCCAGACGCCCGCGAGGCCTCGAGGGACGCGACGCGGGTATCCCCGTCCCTGGCGCCCCCGCCACCCCCCCCGGCCCCCGCCGACGCGGGCGCGCTCCCCCCGCCGCCGCCGCCGCTCGTCTTCGAGCGCCCGCCCACGCCCTCGACCCCCGCGATGCTCCTCGGCCGCCTCGCGACGCTACGCACCCCCACGGGCGGTGGCGCCTCCTCCTCGCCCTCCTCCTTCCGCACCCCGTCGACGCCGTCCGCGGCGACGCCGAGGACGCCGTCGCTCTCGGCGCGCCGCGCGGAGGCTCGGCGGGCGTCCTTCTTCGACGTCTCGCCGGCGCTTCGCCGCGTCGCGAGGATTCTCGTGGACGCGCCGTACGCGCGACGAGACACGCGCGGCAACGCGATCAGAGCGTACGTGACGACGCGCGACGCCGCCTCGGCGGCGTCGCTGGAGGCGAGGGGGCTCGAGATGGCCTCCGAGGGGCGAAGAGGGGGCGCCCCGGCGGGTCTCGGCGACGGCGCCGACGCGACTCGGCTGGTGAAGCGGTGGCTCGCCGCTCTGGACGCCGCCGTCGCGAACTGGCCCGCCGAGGAGCGCCTGGCGTGCGAGGTCTTCGGCGAGGATATCGACGGCGCGGTCGTGTCGGTGGCGACGCCCGAGATTCTGGAACGGTCCGCCGAGCGAACGGCGCGGCGATGGGCGGAGACGTTCGCCGCCGGGGCGGCGCCGGAGAAGGTCTTCGCGCTCCTGCGCGCCGAGGCGGCGCTGACGCGGCTGAGGTGGGGCCTCGAGACGACCTCGCGCGCGCGCGTGCACGCGGGCGCGCTCAGGGCGTGGCGCGAGGCGACGCGGATCGTCGCCCGGGGTGCGAGGGACGCGAAGGACGCGACGCTCCCGACCGTCGCGCGAGAAGCCGCGCGGTGTCGCGCGTCGCTCGCCGCGCGGTGCGCCAAGGACGGCGGGGAGGCGGACGCGGCGCGAGAGGCGGCGGCGTTCGCGCGCGGCGTCGCGGGGTTCGCCGCGAGGCTCGCGGCGACCCCGGGCGCCGCGGAGGCGCTCTTCGGGGAGGCGTCCGAGGAGGCGTCCGAGGAGGCGTCTGAGGAGGCGTCTGAGGAGGCTTCTTCGGACGGCGCGGACTCGGACGGGATACTCGACTTCTCCGACGACGAGGAGGAGTCCTCCGGCGGAGCCCCGAGCGCGACGACAATTAAGGAGAAGAAGAAGAAGAAGAAGAAGACGACGACGAAAACGAAAGCGTCGCCGCCCCGGACGCCCATCTCGCCGCCGGCGCGGTCCGCGGCGGACGACCGGTTCGCGTCGTTCCTCGCCTCCGTCGTCGCGACGGCGAGTTCGTGCGCGGCGCCGGAACCGTCCGAGGCGGCCCCCGCGCCGGCCAAGCCCCCGCCGGCGTCAAGGTCGCGGCGCTCCGGCGCCTCGGTATCCTCCTCCTCGAGCGCCGCCGCCGGCGGCGGCGGCGGCGCTTCGCTCCTCCCCGCGCTCGCCGCGGCGCTTCGCGCGGCGGCGCTCGACGAGGCCGTCTCCGCGGCGCGCGAGTCCCCCGACCTTCACGCCGCGCTCGGCGACGCGTTTTGGTTGCGGCGGGTCGAGGTCATGGAGGCGGAGTGCGCGGAGGCGTTCGTGGACGCGGCTTGGGGCGCGGGGCTGGAGGCGACGCGGCCCGAGGGCGCGCCCGACCCGGCGGCGATGAGCGATAAGCAGAGGCAGCTCGTGAAGGATCGGTTCGCGGCGGTGAACGCGGCGGCGGACGCGTGGGCGGGCGCCGCGAGCGGGATACACCGCGCGACGCGCGGGAGGGAGGCGCTGAGGGAGCGGCTGAGGCGCGCGGTCCGGGACGCGGTCGGGGAGGCGTACCGCGCGTTCCACGCTCGGTTCGCGAACAGCGGGTTCGCGAGGAAGCACCCGGAGAAGTACGTGCGCTTCACCCCGGACGCGATGGAGACGGCGCTCGAAGCGCCGTTTCTGCAGTAGATGAGACTCGTGTAGGATAGTGCATTGATCCGCCATCGATCCGCCGTCGAAGCGAGCTCCGAAAGCTCTGAGCTCTGCTCGTGCGCGTGGTATGACGTCGGTTGGTTTTCGCTCATCATGACGCGATGAAAGGTGGCTAAAATTCGAGCTTGACGATGTCTTCCTCCGGCGGGAAGTCGTCCACGAGTAACACGTCCCCCCCGCTCTCCTCGGCGACCTCGTCGATGACTCCGAGCCAGTAGACGACCATCCCCGGCCCGAACCTGTTGACGTACCCCTGGAACTGGTCCGCGCCCCTCTCGACGTGCACGAACGGATCGCAGAAGCTGGCCTTGCTGTCGATCCAGTTCACGATTCGCCCGCGGACCGCGATGGGGAGCTCGAGCTTGATGTCCGGGGTCTTGGCGTGGCCCTCGGCTCGGAGCGCGCCCTCCGTCACGAACGGGATCCCCATCGCCCTCAGCTTCCCCTCCAACACGTCCTCGTACTCCCTCCCCGCGGTGTGCCGCGCGGTATCCACCGCGGGACTCGCGACGTGGTCCCACGCGACGCACCGCTCGACGTCCGCGCGGAGGCGCGCGCACAGACGCGGACCGTGCGCGTGCGCGGGCGTGCCCTCGGGCGGGACGCCCGGGATCTTCCCGAACGGATCGCGCAAGATCGGTCCCACCGCCTTGTGCCCGAGCGACAGGAGGTGCTCGAGGAGCAGACGCATGAGCTGGCAGGGGGGGAAGTCGACGGCGTCCGCGATGGCGAAGATGTCCTCCCCGGCGAGGTACCGCCGCGCGTGCGCCTCGATGCTCCGCACGTGCCGCCCGTGGTTCGCCTTGATCCGACGCGAGCTCTCCTGGCTGTAGATGCTCACGAGCGCGTCGAGGCTCACGCCGGGGTACTGCGCCTTGAGCGCGTCCATGTCGGGGAAGTCGTTGCAGGGCAAAGAAACGAGGTGAGCGCGGATCGCCTCGTAGTCCGCGAGCTTCATCGAGGAGGACGTCGCCAGCGCGCCACGAGGGTCCCTCGGAGCGCGCCCCCCGCCCCTCCTCCGGGCGCGGGGTGATGACTGGATTCGAACGCTCCGCGGGTGCCCAAAAAAAAAAAACTTCGCCGGCTGGGCACACTGGGCACACGTTCACTCGAGATGTCGCGATTTGCCGCTGATCCTCCACGTGGCCGCCGCCTGTGAACCACGACTTCG